>ERZ773221.2691-NODE-2691-length-13246-cov-3.693579_pt1 | contig 13246 bp, 7 predicted proteins | sample MGYA00580994_ERZ773221 | MGnify/ENA primary metagenome ERZ773221 (study PRJEB29015, sample SAMEA2737758) | human gut metagenome | biome: human gut; feature: human-associated habitat; material: faeces | place: China | collected 2012 ... | reverse complement strand
TCTTTTAACGCCAAAATTTTGTCATCGTGTTGTCCATAATAAACCTGGCTCGCTTCCCTCGCCGAAAGAACACATTCCATTTCTTCTCGTGCTCCACGAATATTAGAACGTTTTCGGATCTGCTCCAATGCTTTTTCATGCGCAGATTTCCTTGCTGTAACAACCATCTCTCGCCAGCGTTCTTCAGAATATGTACCACGAAACCACTCAATATTTTTCATATCACCAATTGTACTGCTAAGATAGCTCGTCTCTCGGCTTCTCTTACCAAAGTGAACTGTTTTTTCCTTTAGAATGTTGGCTCCCAATTGTTTTAAATATTCCTGTACAATTTGCCCATCTGTATACTCCTCTGGGTTTTCTATGCTGTATGGAATTATAACCTGCTCTGACATCAAGTAATTTCGATATGCACTCAGCGTATGAACCGACACACCATTTTCCAGCAAATACGACTCGTTTGGCGTCGGTGCAAACACAAAAACAAATCCCTTCCAATTCAAATTCGATTCGATCGCAAAGGCACTAGAGCATCCCTTGCATGAGAGAATCGCATTATTTACAATACAGTCAAAAACATCATCGCCCGGCGCAAAGAAATGAATATAGTCATTTTCAATTGCCCGTTTTCGCGTAAAAGTACCACGAATTGCACGGCTCGGATTTTTTGTCTGATGGTTGCGGTCATACTCGTCCTGCACGCTCGTCACAAACTTATTTTGCTCTTCCATAAGGTAATCATTCCAGCGTGGCGGGATGAGCTGTGAATTAAATGCCGCTTTAAGCGAGAAGGATTCTGCCGTGTAGGTTACAAGATCTTCATCGCTTCTAAATCCCTTAAAGCCGGCAAGACTTGCCCAATTTGTCATTGCACTCGCAAAAAGCTCATTTTCATTTTGAGCATAATAATTAACCAGCCGCTTCAGTTCTGTATACATCGGCCGGAAAACGAAGGCAGCCGCATCATAATTCTGTTCTTTTTGTACCGCAGAGCGCATAGATTTTGCCAGCTCCACAATCTGAGGAATTCGGTCAAATAAACCATATTTAAAATTCTCTTTTACCGCCGAAACGATTTCCCGATCAACGTCCCGCATGATGATTTCCATACCGCTGAGTGACTGTGTGAAAATTTTCAGTCCTTCATTCCAGAAACGATAAAGAGCTTCCTCAAAGGTATCCTGTGCATAAACCAAAACCGAATGTACTACCGGTCGAGATGGATCACGCTCTAATCGATCCAATCTTCCGATTCTTTGCTCAATTGTGCTCGCATCCCATGGTAAATCAATATGCACAATATAGTCCGCACACTGAAAATTGCGACCTTCACCACCTGTGTAGTCACAAAGCATAATCCGACAGTTTTTATCATTTTGGAAACGATACGAATTCAATTCAATCTCCATCGGGGACATTCCTGCTCCAAAAAAAGCAATCTCATCCGGCTGAAAAACTTTTTGCAAAGCAATACGATAAGCCAAAAATGTTTCTGCAAAATTAGTAAACAAAACGATCTTTTGATCATATAACTCATCATATAGAAGATCAAGTATTGTAACTAGCCGTGTAGAGTATTCTGCCTCATAGGAATCCGGATCATCCAAAATATCCGCAATATCTTTTACGATGTGATCTTCAAATTTAATCCAATTTCTCACATATTCTTCCAATTCCTCCGGAAAAGAGCTCATCTCCTTTTTCACAGAAGAAATTGTTGCCGAAAAAGCCCACGGTGAACTAAAAAACGAACTCAACAATAAACGGACGCCGTTTTCCACATCCGCATCTTTTCCATTATTTTCCAGCCAGTCTGAAATTTCTTGGTAACAAAGTGTCTCATATATATTTTTATCACGATCCAGACTGTACGGTACTGTTTTCAGCTCACGCGTCGGCATTAGGCGTTGCCCATCCTCTGCCATTTCCAAAATCCTTCTACGATTTCGGATAATATTGCTCTCAATCTGATAGCTAGCACAAATATACGACACAACCACTTTAATGTCATACACACCAAGATCGCCCGAAGAGAAATCAATCGTTTTCAGAAGCTTGGATAGCTTTTCGTCTCCAAGCGCATTGCAAACCTCCTGCAGATCCTCTACAATCTCATCAAACAAATCTCGGCATTCGTCTGATTCATGCGGATCTGTCTGCTCATTCTGGGCTGCAGAAATTTCTTCCTGGTAATCAACCATATCATCCAGAATCAGTGCTGTTTTCTGAACAATCTTACTTTGTTTATCGATCAGCTGGCTAAACCGTTCATCCGTATAGTTGTCATACTTCTCTGGCTGAAGAAGACGTAGGAGAGCAAGGTATTCTCCTTTTCGCTGTTGTACCGGTGTTGCACTCAGCAGCAGTACATTCTGAGCTTTCCGGCTCAGTCGATGAAGTTGTTCATATACAATTTTGTCTGACAAACAACGGTGTACTTCATCTACAATTACAAAGTCCCAGTGCCTGTTCAGATCCATCGAATCCAATTCCTGCACTGACTTAATCGCAATACTGCTATAATTTTTCCCGGTTCCCGTAGAAAGGTTGAATTTTAAAAGGAGTTCCTTTTCCCACTGTGCTTTCAATGTCTTCGGAACCACAATCAGTGCCTTTACGCATGCCTTATCCTGCATATAGATCTTTAAGATCGAGATCGCCTCAACGGTTTTTCCCATGCCGACTTCATCCGCCAGCATAAATCGACACGGTTTCTCCTGAAGACAGCGCATAATTGTATTAACCTGATGGGGAAGAAGATAAATTTTTGAACCCGCCAGTTCTTTGAATCCATTGATTGAATTATTCAGGATGTTCATGCTTCTGGAAACAACAGAATGCCCCAAGTACCAGCACGGATTTTGGAATTCGTATCGAGCAAGCTGCACAGACGGGTCCACATGCCCATTATTGAACGCTGCTACGATTTCCTTTTCGGAAACCTCGAAAACATCTTTGCTTTTTTTATCTTGTACATAATAAGCAAAATAGCCCTCTTGGTCTTTCTGTCGAGTGCGCACAGTGCAGATTATTCCATGCACCATCACGTCAGATCCTATAAACATTCCACAATGATCTACCGCTTGAATCGGAAGCTCCACTTTGTTTTTAGGGTAATTTTCAAAGAACTGCAGATACTCAAACGGATCATGGATCTTTACTGTAACAGTCTTTTTAAACTCGTCAATTTCCGCAATTTGACCGCACATAAAAACACGTGGATCGGAAATACTTTCCGCATCCGCCGGAAAGCGCACATACATTCTTTTTTCAAGCATAAAAATTTCCCCGTCTCACAATTTTGCGGTGGCATAGCATGCTGCACAAACATCCCTGTTCGAGCAGTATTGACACCATACATCCGGCGATTTTTTAAATTTCACCTGTCGCAAAGCCTCGACAGATAGCGTTTGCTTCATGTGATCTATTGATGGCATGTCAAATTTCCCCTGCAAAACATTTCCACGATCCAACTGCTGATTCTTCAGCTGTTTGAAAATAAAGAGTTCTCGCAGCATCATTTCTCGTCGGTCCGCGCTTGTTAACTGAGGAAAGCTTTTTGTCTTTATTCCAAGGAGTCGTCTGCGGATATTCCAGACTACATCAATTTGATTTGCTGTCAGGACAAAGGGAAAATATTTCTTCAATTCTGCATACGACTCATCAATTGCTTCCTGAAGGAGTGTTTCGCTGGCAGGATAGCCTGCGCAACGCTCCCGCACATTGTTTTCAAGCAGAACCTCCAGATATTTAGTCAATAAGAATGGATCTTTATAAATAGTATCGCCTTCTATAATCGTTTCCAATAAAAAACGGTACTTACATATCTTATAACGACTGTAATCAAACTCATTATAATTTCCACCAACTGCACCTTGCAGAGTAAAATGTGAAACCGGCGCAAGCTGCTCTCCGATCCTCATTTCACGATAAGGCACAATATGCGCTCCTAGGATTTTAAGAACGTAATACAGTTCCTGATCCTTCTCGCGGTCCTGCCTCACATAGCTCAATTTAAAATTACATCTGTTGAACTCCAATCCATACAAGAGCGCGTACCGTCTGAAATTTTTTTGTTCTCTGCGTGCGTTGACATAGACTTGATATTTCCAGTCCACAGGATTTTGTGCGACTTCGAAAAAAGCCTCATCCAATGGCCATGGAAATTCCGGTACTTTTACTGTATTGAGATCTGCATCAGAAAGGCAGGCAAAATGATAGCATTTTTCTCCGGCAGCATCAAGCTTTGATCTCAGAATATCACCATCAATCTGCTCAAAATTTCGGACAATCCAGTGCGCACTTTTCTCAGGGCGCGCTTCCTGAGTCAAATAAACCGACATCGTAGATTTCAGACATTCAAATGATGCCGACGCATCAATATCCTCAACCTCATTCAATCTTTCCAGAACACGATGTACAATATCTAAAAAATCATCATTTAGCTGCTTTGCGTCGATAATCTCCTCCTGCAGATACCGTTTCAACCGCTTATAGAAATCTTTAAAATTATGCGGTTTATTTTCAAAGTCCTCGTAAAAGTAACTAGCAAGTTCTTCCAATTCCTTCAGTGCATTTCTGAGAATCGTTCGCTCTTTATTTGAAAGAGCATAATACGAAACGTGGCTCAAGATCTCCTGTGTTTCAGGCTGATAGGATCGTTTTATATTTCGCTCTATGCGGTCTAACCGTTTCAGCAATTCTTCAACTGACCTGCACCCATCAAATGCCGGTTCTGCCCTTTTAAAGATGGAATAGAGTTGTCCTGTATATTCCTCTTCAAGAATTCCCGCATTGAGGCACTCCTTCATGTCATCGAGATTTGCAACGACCATTTCATCCTTCTTTGCATCCCACATGTTTGCAATTGCAAGAAAAAAATGGCCAAGTGGATAGTCAAGAAATTTTCGTTCTCCAAATTGTTCCGGAAAATAAACCTTTAGAATATTATTCACAGAGCTGTCTGCCGCATAAATTTGCTCTGACATTCCGCTCATCGGGCTCGACGGATTCTTCTGTACAGCGCGTTCAAATATATTCGCCGCATAGTCTGCAAACTCTGTAACATTATCGAATTCAATTACATCAAACGAGGTCGGTGACAAGCTTTCCAGCCTGCCCTCCATCAGTCTACCAATCCGGTCTGCAAGGATATTTGCCGAATTTCTGGAGGCATCTGCCCATACCAAGCCCCGATCCATCCCTCCAAAATTCTGCGACTGACTATCAAATGCAGAATAAATATTAACCCAAGTCTGATATACATTCTTATATTGTTGCTGATAGGGAAACAGCAGAATCACTTCTTTATACCGTGCAATCGTTTCAATCGCACGCAACATAATCGGAGTAAACTGATGAACTCCATGGATCACTACCCGGTCTTTCTGCAGCGAAGACGCATCAAACCCATCCTTTGCTTTTTGCATTGCACGCACCAGCGCTGCATCCAGTTCTTCTGGCCCAAAATCCGTTTCCAGTACAAAATCCGTATGCTTTTCCGATGCCATCAGCCTTTTATAAAGAGTGACGACAAGCCCCTGTTCCTGTGTCAGCTCCTCCATCCGAATCTCATCCAGATTGATATTCAATTCTGCCATAACCCGAATGCTCTGGAATATATTTTCACGATTAAAGCTCAGAACATCGGCAAGATTGTGCTGCATCGGTTCTTTCAAAACCGCCAACGCACCAGCTTTGACCAGATTATCCAAATCTGCATGTTGTCTTATGATACACTCTGTGCTCTCCCACTGTTCAAAAATCGAATCCGTGAGGTTCTTAACCGTTGTAACTCGCCCCTGCTGAAAGTCCGCCCTATATAGACCTTTCAGTCCATTGACAAGCGTCTGAGAAACGCAGAAATATGGGCAGTTTGTAATCTCTTTCCAAAACGGTTCTGCATTCAGCCTATACGGATCCTGATATGTATAGATTTTAATTGACATTTTATCCCTCCAGTAAGGACCCCCAGCTTATTGCTGCGCAGCTGTCAAGATCTTTCATCCAGATACAGTTTCGAATCGCACGTGTTAATGCAACATACAAAACACGCGTCTCCTCCGCAATTTGTTCATCGACCTCATTGCGAGGATCATAATTAGAATTTTGTTCACGAAGCTGATTTTCAAACAAAACTCTATATGCGAGTTTTGACTCCGAATAGCTTGCATCCAACTTGATCATCCTGATGTCGCCGATTTCCTCTCCAGTGTATGGAAGAATCACGGTTCCGTATTCCAGACCCTTCGACTTATGAACTGTTGTACACAAGATTCTGACGCCTGCATTTTCAATAGAATCTTCCCTTGCCAATCGTTCCTGCCTCGTAACAATATTGACACGCAGATATTCTGCAATCTGATTCAGGGTAAGTGTGTCTACACGGAAATTGCGAACCAGCAGTTCCATCAGGTATTCATAGTTGGCCACATACGCACGCTGTTCATCCTGATCCTGATACGTCTTCCATGGCTGAAATGCGTCATAAATCTTTTTCAGTACATAGAGAACCGGCCTTGCATGAATTTCATTCACAACGCTCTCCCAGGTTTTTCCCATCCGCTCGGAGAACAGATGGTTCAGTGCCGCCTGCAAAGCATCTGCCCGTTGGTCGTCCTGCAGTCCTCGAAGGTTTTGATAATCTAGCTGCATATCCGAAAAGTGAGATTCCAGTAAATTCACAAGGCAAACAGAATCCCTACAGTTATTCAATGCAAGAACCAACCTATACAGGTCCATTGTTGAATCTCTCTGAAAAAGATCGCCTCCAGATTGCACCTCCACATCAATTCCTTTTTCCTTGGCAGCAGACACAATTTTATTCACTTGCCAATTTTTTCGGACAAGAACTGCAATTGTGCGCTCCTCTGATGTCATCCTATGTTGTTTCATTAGTTCTTCTATTCTCTGCTTCTGTGCAAGAATAGTATCCACGCATAAAGCAAAGAATCGGTCTTGATCCTTACCGTGACATGGAATTCCCATGAAAAGTTCTGTATCTTTTGCACCCGTCTGAACATCACTCGTTAGACAGTCAAGTTCCGGCTGGTAGGGCAAAAAACCCTCGTTTCCCATTTTACTTAACAGTGGCTCATATAATCTCAGCAGCCTTCCATCTGTCCGATAATTGATCGTCAGATGTTCAATGCACCAATCAAACATACTATTTGCTTTCAGCTGTTCAAATGCACTGAGCTTTGCGCCACGGAATCGGTAAATGCTTTGTTTCAAATCGCCTACCACAAAAAATCGGCATTTTTCCGGCATCGCTTTCTGAAGTCTCTGGAACGTCTGAATCTGTTTATCATCCGTATCTTGAAACTCATCTACAAAAAGGTACCGTGTCTTTAAAAAGCGAATCTGTCCTGTCAGCTGTTCAAGAACGCGGTTCAGCATCACAATACACTCTTTTAAGTCCATGCCGTTTGCCTTATGCAGCATCGCAGCGTATTCCGTTTCTGCTGGAATGAGAACCTGTTCGATCAAATCGTTGAAAAATGGGACTGTCCGCTCCGTCGGCACGCCCAGCTCAGATTTTCTGATTTGCGCAAGGTCGACACTTTTATCCTGAAGACGGTCAGCAACATTCATCAGCTTTTTCTTTAAATCGTAAACGGCAACTGCAATCTCATTAACAAAATTTTCATTTTCCTCTTTTTGTTTTTCAAGAAAGAGATTCATATATTTATCGTAGATTTTTCCCCGCTGGTATTCGTTTGAAGTTATTTTAAAATCCGTTCCAAGCCCTGTGTACAGTGGCATATTCCGCAGCAGTTCTATAGAATACCGATGAATTGTCGAAATATTCGCACGGTCGGCATCGTCCACAAATTTGAGGTATTCCTGTTTACCCGTCAACACAAAATAATTTACAAACAGCTGTTTCAGTCTTTTCTTCATATTCACAGCTGCATCGTTCGTAAACGTCACCATCGCAATTTCTTCTGCCAAATCAGAAATTGGTTCCAGCTTTTTTCCACATAGAAAAGCCACACGGGATACCATCGAATAAGTTTTTCCGGTTCCTGCACCTGCTTCTACCAACGTGTTCTTTTCGACTGGTGCATGTTCTACCCGATATTGTTGGAAATTAAATGATGTTTTTTCAGAAAGCTCCTTTAGAACGAGTGCCTCCTCTTCCGTATACTCGCCCTCTTCAATTTCGATTTCCTTCTTGCTGACAGATTTGAGTTCCGGAACCCAATAAACCTCCAACTGGAATGTCTTCAAACTATGCGCATCGCTTGGTAGGCCTTCTGTATATCCAATCGACAGCGTATTACTGTCGGGTTGAATGTTTTTCTTTTTGAACATAGCATCAAAAAGATTTTTCAATGTTTCAAATTGTTGCCCGTCTTCGACAAAAACAATTCTTTTTGTCCCAGTAAAATAATCTGAAACGATCCATTCTAATGTTCTTTGCGAAGTATCAGCCAGTAGGATAGAAAGGACAGAGTAGTGTTGTTTTTCTTCCTTGTTCACCTGCATATATTCTTCGACGTAAGCTGGTTCCCATGCGCAGCGAAGTTTTCCGACAAGCTCTCTCGTCAGTTCTGCATGAGGAATAAATCTTGCCGTGTTGTACGCAGCGCAGAATTTCGCGGTCAGCATGTCTGCATTTTCCAAATCTTCCTTGCAAAGTGTGAAATCGTTCTCCGAAACAATATCCAAATGCTGTTCATGGTACTCCTGTCGGCTAATAAACGGATAGCACACCAGATCCATTACAATCGGGCTGACATTGTATTTCCGTACAATCTTGTTAAGCAATTCAAACCGGTAAGCACGAGCCTGTTTTTTGGGAGACTTCTGCGGTTGATCATATCCGTCCACGAGGATGTTGTCTACGCCAAGTACCGTCACCTTGTCTGCCAACCACCCTTTTACTTCAACCACAAAGATGCCCATGCCCTCCCACAGAATGCAGAAGTCAAACTCACGGCCATTGATTTCGCGATTGTTGTAGACAATCGCCTCCATTGGCAGAAGTTTTTGAAAGCTTTCCCAGGTTTTTGCTTTGCCATGAAAAGATGGCTTATCATCGATCATTTTAGCCACAGTGCATTCTCCTAACAAACTTTCATTATCTTCGGATGTTGTTTCTACGAATCAGCGTATTTTATTCACCCTCAACACATTCTATAAAAATCATTATATCAGTTCATACACCTTACTTCAATTGACAGTGTTACAAATAATGCCATCTATTTCTGTTGATTTCCCAGAAACAATCTTTTCTACTCATTCATAATATTTCTCATGAAAGTCATCTGCTATTTTCCGGAAACGAGCCGGTTCATTTCTGAACAGTTCATACGTCTTGTAAAAAAGACTGCTCGCTCCAGACAAACCACTCTTTCCCTGTGTTACAACATAGTGAATGCAGCCAATTTGCATTTTTAGACCATTAAGATTTCTAAATTTTTCATCTACAACAAGACCAAGCTGGTTTGCTCGGTTATGATATGCTTTCGATATTTCTGACAGCTTTTCTTCCGGAATCGATAGTGATGCACCATTTTTGAAATACACATCAAACAATGCAACTGCCTCTTCCAACTCCCATTGTACTCGAATCACTCCAGTCACTCCAATCAAAGATTATTTTCATATGCTTTTATTCTATCATACTCAAGCTAAAAACAAAATAGAGGCCACTAAATGAATACTCTAACATTGATACCTGTAGCTGTGATTTTCTTCTAGGGTGTATAATCTTTCAGAACCAACACAATTGTAGCAAGCAGTGCGGACGTATATACATCTGCTTATTTTGCGTTGCAAAACGCTTGTTGGGGAATGCCCCAAGCCCCTTTGATCTGCATTTTCCAATGCAGGCTGCGCATCCCTGCGGGACGCTTTTTACCCGGTGATGTGCTCTGGGTCGTTCAAAACTTGCATGAGGTGAGAAGCGGCTTCTGCAAGAGAATCGTACTTCATCTGTTCAGGAACAGGCGCATCCAGAAGCGAAACGCCCCACACCTGCATACAGTCCGCAAGTTCTTTCTGTGCCTGCAATGCCGCCACCTTACGCACATCCGGGGTGGTTTCTGTATCCAGAACGTAGGCTGTGGAGTATTTTCCGTTGCGATCTTCCGTCAACTGCACCATGGAGTAGTGCTCATTCCAAAAGCGGCAGAAGCGAACCCTGCCGCCGATATTCTCCATGTCATGGCACAGTTCTTCTTCGCTACTCCATTGTGGAGTCTCGGACAAAATGCAATTCAGTTCCGAAAGAGCCAGCCGCTCTTCAGCCGATAGCTCTCCATGCAGGCATTCACGTTTTAGATTATTCTGCCAATACGGGCTCAACTTTCCATTCCGGGCATCTTCCATTGCTTCTTCGATATTGGGTAGGATTGTCATGTCGTTTACCTCAAATACTCGCCATTAGTGTTATATACACGTTTATAGCGTTGATTATAAACTATTTGAGGGCAAAAAGAAAGAGCGTCAGCACGTTTGCTGAGCTCCTTGACATAGGTGTTATTTTGTAATATAGGGAATGTTGTCGGTGTATGCATTCAGAATGTCAATGGCAGCTTTCTTCTGCCCCGGTGTGAGCTGGCTCAGCTTTCTGCTCAGTTCGTCATCTGCCACATGGGATGCGGATGGAACGGAATCCCGGATTAGCACATCAGCAGATACGTCCAACACCTCTACGATTCGGATAAAGGTTTCCAGTTTGGGGATTTTTACTCCGCGCTCTAAATCTCCAACATAATTTGCTGACAAATCGACCCGTTCTGCAAACTGTTCAATCGTCCAGCCTTTTTCCTTGCGCTGCTCTCGTATTCGTTGACCCAAAAGCGTATTCATAGCGACCTCACATTCTAATTGTGTTTGTTGCACACCAATAGCATACCTGTCGCAATTTTTGTTATACACAATCCATTTGCGTTTATTCAACGCTATTCGGGTAATTTCAAGGTGGAAAATTTTTGTGCGTATCTTTGGTCAAAAAAGCAATGGTCTTTGGGGACGGTACATGGTACAATAGCAAACGTTGTGCCCCTTGGCACATGAACGAAGGTAAAAGGAGCTGCTGAACGTGGATACGATCTATCTGCTGCCCGGTGAGGAACGCTGCGTTGATTTTCGAGATGCCAATGGAGTCCCGAAGGTACACTACACTTACTGTTCCATCCGTGGCAAACTTTTCAACTGCACCTGCTGCACAAAGGACGAAGCCCAGCGGCTGTGTGAAGATTGGCTTATAAAACAGGACCGCTGCTATATAAACTAAAAAAGCCTCCGAGGACAACTCCCAAATGGGAAGAGTCCTCGGAGGTATTCGTTTAGCGGGTGTTCTGCTGTCTGCGAGCGTCCTTCCGCACAGCTTTCTGTCCGCATCAAAGATATTTTCGGATGGTCGGAACAAGGATATTCCGATTGATTAACTTTGCGATACTGTTCATGTTGTAGTTGGTTCATTGCAGTTTCAGCTTACAACAAAAAATGAGATAGGCAACCCCTTTGGGGGAAGTCTATCTCATTTTTTCGTTGGGGCTATTTTGCAACAGCCCCTTGTCGCTCGCTCAAGCTACCCAACGCAAAAACTGCCCCGGCTTCCTGTTACGGAAACCGGGGCGGTTTGTTATACTTTATTTGTGCTCTTTATTCACGTTTTTTCAAGCTCTCGCGCAATTATTTGCGGGGATTTTTGATTGCAGGCTGGGCGGGTGCCAAAATTATAGAGTATTCAGAGACATCCATGGATGTTTATGGACTCAGCGGCTCACAAATGCCATGTCCTTTTCCAGCAGGTAGGGCCGCAGATAAGCCACTGTGCCGCACATGGGCAGTACATCTTCCGAAAGCTGAATGCCAAGCTGCTGGATGATATACTGCCGACGCACCTGCATCCGCTGCCACATCTCCGGGTACTGCTGGCAGATCTGCTCCTTCAGAGTCTCATCGGCCAGCACCACGGTGCTCTCGGCACAGCTGCCGCCGTAGCCCGGCACCGATGGAATGATATCGATCTGCAGCATCATGCCGCTGCGCAGAACCTCTGCGGAGTGCTCATAGATCGGAGAGCAGAGCCATTCTTCCTCGGCCACCAGATGGCCAGGGCAGAGCGACCAGCCGTAGGTTGCACGGGGCAGAATTTCTTCCACCTTGTCGAACATCTCACCGCCGGTCATGCCCACATGGATCTCCTCCAGCCAGCGGGTATAGGCAGCAAAGTAGGGAGCCGCTACCTTTTCCACATAATCCTGAGCGCCCTGCGGCAGCTCCGAAGCGTCGTGCACTGCATAGGCTGCGCGGCTGGAGGAGCCGCCCGAATAGCCGACGGTCAGCGAAATGGTATCGCCCACCTTGACCGTGTTCTGGGTGGGGAACATATTGCCCTTGATGAAGCGCGGGCCGCTGGCGGCAATGGTCACGATGCTGTTGTGCTGGCCCTGCCGGTTGAGCTGAGCGCCCAGTGCGGTCTCCGGCACACCGGGAGCCAGAAGATCCATAGCATCCAGCACACCGTCTGAAGCCAGTGCAGCGCCATATTCGTAATGGGCGATCTCGTTAGCGTTGTTAGTGGTACGGGCACCGCCATCGCCAAGGAACAGATCTCCGGCATTGAACAGGTTCTCGTCGCCGCCGGTAATGGCACGGATGGCATCCAGAATAAAGGCCGGGATGTCAAACAGTTTTTCGTTTTTCTCCACCGGGCTGGTAAAATGCTTCCATCCTGCAATGCCGATGCGGCGGCCCGGCGCAATGCCTGCCTCCTCCAACAGAGTGCGCAGGGGCTTGTCAGCACGGTTGGGCTGGTTGGGCAGTGAGAACAGTGAAACATGCACGGCCTGCCCCGGGATACGGGCTTTGGACGCCTTGTTCAGATTCTCATTGCCCAGCACAAAGTGAGCCGTGCCGTCGGCGTCCAGAACCAGCAGAGACTCTTCAAAGCGGGTAAAATATCCCATCAGGTACTGGAAATTACCGCAGTGTTCGGCGTCACCGTACACCACCAGTTGCTCAAAACCGCGGGACTTCATGCCCCGCAGAACCTTGTCCAGACGTTCCTGGATAGTGGCATCCGTCAGCATGACCGGCTCTCCAGTACAGTCCTTGGGCGGCTGCGGCACCTTGGCCAAGCGGATATCGTACTGTTTCATTTTCTTACACCTCTCGTTATTGATTTCTTGTATTTGGCCTGCGGCCGGTTTCAGATTTTGTCAATGGGGTACATGGGGCGCATGATCTGCTTGAAGGGAATGATCCGGGTATCCTGCGGGGTAGC
>ERZ773221.2690-NODE-2690-length-13254-cov-53.933859_pt1 | contig 13254 bp, 11 predicted proteins | sample MGYA00580994_ERZ773221 | MGnify/ENA primary metagenome ERZ773221 (study PRJEB29015, sample SAMEA2737758) | human gut metagenome | biome: human gut; feature: human-associated habitat; material: faeces | place: China | collected 2012 ... | reverse complement strand
TTGTGATGAGCAGGCTCTTTCATCTTACACACGAGGAATACGTGACGCTTCTGCCTAAGTCCATCACGACGGCCATCGGCATGGGCGTTTCCGAAGAGCTCGGCGGCTACGTGACGCTGACGGTCGCCATGATCATCATCACCGGCATTTTCGGCAACGTGATCGCAGTTTCGGTGTGCAGGCTTTTCCGCATCACCGACCCCATCGCCAAGGGCGTGAGCATTGGCTCGGCCGCGCACGCGCTGGGCACGGCCAAGGCGCTCGAGATCGGCGAGGTCGAGGGCGCGATGAGCAGCCTGTCCATCGTCGTGGCGGGCCTTCTTACGGTCGTCGGCGCGTCGATTTTTGCCAACCTTATGTAAAAAAGGGGCATTCGAAAGAATGCTCCTTTTTTGCGCGGTTCCCCCGCGGTGTGCGCCGAAAAGGGCATCGTCCTGCCGCTCACGAGCGGCCAGACCGTGACGGAGGAGAGCCGCCTTTTAGATGGCATCGCGGCGCAGAAGTCGATCTTCGGCGACCACATCGACGCGATGCGCGCCGCCGCGCCGGAGAACCAGAAGAACATTCAGGACTATCTCTCCGCCTACTGCTTCGGCGATTTTTATACGAGAAAGTTTTTGCCCATCCACGAGCGCGAGCTGCTGACGTTCTCGATCCTCGCTTCTCAGGGCGGCTGCGAAGGGCAGGTCAAGGCCCATGTCGGCGGGAACGCCACCGTCGGCAACGGGAAGGAGGTCCTGCTCGCGGCGCTCACGGTGTGCCTGCCGTATATCGGCTTCCCGCGCACGCTCAACGCGCTTTCCTGCATCAACGAGGTCCTTCCGGAAGCGAAACAGTGAGAAATTTCAACAGATAGGAGTGCAGTAGAATGAAAACCTTAGTTGCCTATTTTTCCGCCAGCGGCCAGACCGCGAAGCTTGCCAAGACCCTTGCCGGTGTGACCGGCGGCGACCTCTTCGAGATCGCGCCCGAGACGGCCTACACCGCTGCCGATTTGGACTGGATGGATAAAAAGAGCCGCAGCACCATCGAGATGAAGGACCCCAAGAGCCGCCCCGCCATCGCGGGCAAGGTCGCGGATATGGCGCAGTACGACACGGTGTTCGTGGGCTTTCCCATCTGGTGGTATCAGGCCCCGCGCATCATCGAGACGTTCCTCGAAAGCTACGACTTTTCGGGCAAGACCGTCATCCCCTTTGCCACCTCCGGCGGCAGCGGCATGGGCGGCGAGGACGTTTTGAGATCCGCTTGCTCGAAGGGGACAAAGTGGCTTCCCGGCAAGCGCCTGAGCAGCCGCGAGAGCATGGCAAGCGTGCAGAAATGGGTCGCGAGCCTGGGGCTGTAAACAAAAAAACGGCCCAAGTGAACCTTTAAGCCGTCTGCGGAAAAACAAAAAAGCGTGCCAAGTGGCGCGTCACAAGTGTTTTCGCTGTGCGAAAACCTTGGTGCACAAGCAATTCATTTGTTTGTGCGCTGTTAAATGTCCTACGGATACCAAAACCGGCGCATTTGCGCCGTGCAAGCATTTTGCGCAGCAAAATCTTGGCGGAGGTGGAATTCACTTCCACCGAGCATTTTAATTACCCTTGGGGTGAACGAATGAAATGAGTGAACCCAAAAAATAAGAGACACGCTTTCTCGTGTCTCTTATTTTTTGGTGGACCTGAAGGGATTCGAACCCACGACCTTACGGATGCGAACCGTACGCTCTCCCAACTGAGCTACAGGCCCAAATAGCAATGCCGGTCTCCCAGCGCGGATTATCATAACACACTTTTTTGAATTTGTGAAGCCCCTTTTTCATTTTTCTGTTGATATTTTTTCTGAAATATAGTAGAATACCATTTGTTCAACAACTCCTCCGCATACAGCTGCGGAACCGGTCTTGCGCAATGGGTACCTGCGAACCATGTCAGGCGGGGAACCGAGCAGCATTAAGCGGGACCATCCATGTGCCGCAAGGACGCCGGTTCCGCAGCTGTATACGGGGGAGTATTTCTATTGTAAGGGAGGGCTGCGGATGTATCAGGCGCTTTACCGCAAGTGGCGTCCCAAAACATTTGCCGACGTGGTCGGTCAGGAGCACATCACCGAGACCTTGCAGCGCCAGGTGGCGGAGGGGCGGCTGTCGCACGCCTATCTTTTCACCGGCACGCGCGGCACGGGCAAGACGACCTGCGCCAAAATACTTGCGCGCGCGGTCAACTGCGAGCATCCGGAAAACGGCAACCCCTGCAACCGCTGCCCGAGCTGCCTTGGCATCGAGAGCGGGCGGCTGCTCGACGTGGTCGAGCTGGACGCGGCGTCGAACAACGGCGTGGACAGCGTGCGCGCGCTGCGTGACGAGGCCATCTATTCGCCCGCGCAGGTAAAAAAACGCGTGTATATCGTCGACGAAGTCCACATGCTTTCGACGCCCGCGTTCAACGCACTGCTCAAGATCTTGGAGGAGCCGCCCGAGCATCTGATGTTCATTCTGGCGACAACGGAGCTGCACAAGGTGCCCGCGACGATTTTGTCGCGCTGCCAGCGCTTTTCATTCCGCCGCATCCAGCCGAAGGACATCGTGGGCAGGCTCAACTACATCGCGGGGCAGGAGAATATCGACTTAAAGGAGGACGGCGCGGCGCTGCTGGCCCGACTGTCGGACGGTGCGCTGCGAGACGCGCTGAGCCTTCTTGACCAGTGCGCGGCCGCGGGCGGCGCGATCGACGCGAACGCCGTGCTCGACGCGCTGGGTTTGGCCGGAAACGTGCAGACCGCACAGCTCATGTCGCTGATCCTGATGCGCGATGCGCGCGGGGCACTCGAGCTTCTCGGCAAGCTCTACGACGGCGGTAAGGACGTGGGCGCGGTGCTCGGCGAGCTCTCGACCCTCTCGCGCGAGCTGCTCATCAGCGCGACGGCGGGGGAGGGCGGCGAGAGCTTACTCAGCGGCGCTTATGACGCCGCAACGCTGCGAAACCTGCGCGCGCAGGGGACGAGCGCACGCTTCATCCAGCTCTGTACGATCTTGCAGGAGACGGCGGCGCAGCTCCAGTTCAGCGTGAACCGCCGCACGGACGCAGAGCTCTGCATTCTGAAGCTTTGCGACGAAACACTCTCCGGCGACCTGGCGGCGCTCGGCGCGCGCATCGCGCGGCTCGAAGAGCAGATCGCCGCAGGCGTGCAGTTCGCAGCGAAGCATCCCGCATCCGCACCGGCGAGCGCACCTGCTCCCGCGACGGTACAGACGGTCACACCTACACCGGAAAAGGCCGCGGAAGCGCCCACAGAGAGCGCAAAGCCCGCCGAGGAAGCGCCGCTTCCGTGGGATGAGCCGCCGCTGCCCGACGATTATGACGCGCCGCCGCCCTACGGCGAGCCGGTCGCGCCCGCACCGAAGGCCGCAGCGCCGAAGATAGCAGCACCCGCGCCTGCGCAGGAAGCGCCTGCGAGCGGCGAGAGCGGGGATGATGAGATTTTTTACCAGCTCATGGAGAGCTACAAAAACCGTCTGACGCCCGACAAGCGCGCGTTCATCGGCATGGCGCAGGGGGATGTGAAGGATGACCTTCTCACCGTCTACTGCTCGACCGAGGTGCAGAAGTCCATGCTCGACCAGAAGGCCGTGACAGACGTTTTGAGCGAGGTCACGTCCCGCGCAGTTGGACGGGAGATCCGCGTCCGCTTCCTCGTGGGCGAGCGCCCGGGCGCGAAAAAGCGAGACAAGATGCAGGACCTCCTGCGCATGGGCAGTAAATTCGACAATTTTACAGTAAAATAAAAGGAGACAACAACGATGGCAAAGGGTTACAGCGCACGCCGCGGCTTTTCCAACGGCAGCGGCCAGATGCTCAAGCAGCAGCAGATGCAGCAGCAGATCATGAAGATGCAGGAGGACATGCAGAAGGCGCAGCAGGAGGTCGAGGAGAAGACCTTCTCGGCGAGCGTCGGCGGCGGCGTCGTCAGCGCCGAGGTCAACGGCAAGAAGGAAGTCACGAACATCACCATCAAGCCCGAGGCAGTCGACCCCGAGGATGTGGAGATGCTCCAGGATCTCATCATCTCCGCTGTGAACGAAGCGCTCCGCCAGGCCGAAGAGGCGATGGACGGGAAGATGAATGCGCTGACGAGCGGACTCGGCCTCAGCGGGTTTGGGTTCTGATTTTTCCTTTTCAAGCAAAAACAAAGCCCGCGTCGCAGGCGGGAGGTTTCCGCACTGTGCGGAAACGGGCAATAAAGGGGGTATTCTCTTTCCGAAGAGAATACCCCCTTTAAATCCCCCAGAGAAAGGCGAGGGGAGTTCCCCTCGACCCCCGACATTGGCAGTTTGTAGATTGAAGAGTTGCACGCGCTGCGCAATCAGGTGCGGTGTACATGGCTTCGCCATGAATCACTGCGATTCGAAACATTCAGCAACCGCGCCTTACTATCGTGAGGCGCGAGTGACGATTGCTTGGCGGCAGACTGCTTGCCGAATGCGGCATTGCTGCGCTCGCCGCATTGATGAGTGCTCCGGTAGGCGGAAATTAGTTTGCACTCCTACAAGATGAGCAGAGCGGCACCCGCAAGGGGTGTGCCGCATCCGTAAGGCGTCAGAGCCGCCAACGGCTGCGCAACAGCGGATAGTAGGAGCAAGTCAAATCGTATAGCAGCTCTAAACGCGGCAACGCCGCGCGCAGGCAGTCACCTTCCGGAGGCACAAAGACCATTCGAGCCTGAGACGGCCAATCAAAGTCTTTCTCTTGGGGTTCCAAAGGGGCCATTCTCTTTTGCGAAAGAGAATGGCCCCTTTGACTCGCTCCCCTGCACGGTGCAGGGGAAACGTCTCCCGCATTGGTGCGGGAATCGCTGCAAATTATTCTGCGAAAAATGCTTCGATCGCCCCGCGCGCAGCGGCCACGCTGCCTTGCACAAAATTCGGCTTGCCGCCGCCGCGGCCGTTCAGCTCGGCATTCATCTTTTTCGTGAGCTCACGAAGATCGCCGCCGACATGCCCGATGGCGTACTTGTACGCGCCGTCCGCGCCGGCAAAGACCGCGCAGCGGCCGCCGCAGCGGTTCGTGACTGCGTCGCAGAGCTTGCGCAGGCTGTCGCCGGACATTTCGTCCTCGAAGAGCAGCACGTCGCCCTTGCCTTCGTACTGCGCGGCGGCCTGGGCGAAGACGGACTCTTCGAGTTTTGCGCAGCGCTGCTTGAGCGCGGAAAGCTCAGCGAGCACGCGCTCGACGCCCGCAAAGCTCGCGTTCGGCTTGACGGAGAGCGCCTGTGCGATGCGCACGTCCTGCGCCCAGCACTCCGAAAGGTAGCGGTGCGCGCGTTTGCCGGAAAGAAGCTCGATGCGAACGCCGTCGCGGAACTTCTGCACGGAGAGGAACTTGACGAGTCCCACCTGACCGGAACGCACGACGTGCGTGCCGCAGCAGGCGCAGCAGTCTGCGCCGGGGAAGGAGACGATGCGCACGTCGCCCTCGAGCGGCTTTTTGCTGCGGTACTCGACCTTGTCGAGCTCCGCGCCGCGATAGAACTGGATGTCGATGGGGTGATCCTCATAGATGTACAGGTTGGCGAGCTGTTCAATCTCCATAAGTTCATCCCACGAAATGTCGGCGTTGAAGTCGATCGTGACGACGTCCGCGCCCATGTGGAAGCCGACGTTGTCGCAGTGGAAGCGCTCGCAGATGAGGCCCGAGCAGATGTGCTCGCCCGAATGCTGCTGCATGTGGTCGAAGCGGCGCGCCCAGTCGATCTTGCCGGAGACGCTCTTTCCCACCTCGAAGGGCTTGTCACAAAGGTGCGTGATGACGCCGTTTTTCTCGTGGACCTCGAGCACGTTCGCCTCGCCCAAAACGCCGGTGTCATACGGCTGGCCGCCGCCCTCGGGGTAGAAGGCCGTCTCCGCGAGGACAACGGCGTAGCCGCCCTTGACAGCGTCGCAGGAGACGACGGTGGTGGCAAAGCCCTTCTGAAAGGGATCTTCATAGTAGAGTTTTCTTGTTTCCATGGGGTTCTCCTTTAGTCGATCAGGCCGAGCGCCTGTTTTTCGTGCAGCACGCGGAAAACGTGTGCGTCAATATCGCTTTCGGCGATCTCGCCGGACTGGACGGCGGCGATCACCTGCGGGATCTGCGTCTGATAGTCGGTGGTCACGATCATGTCGTTGCCCGCCTGAATGGCCAGCACGGCGGCGCTGCCGTCCTGCGCGTAGGCTTTGACGGCATCCATCGCGAGATCGTCCGTCACGATGACGCCGGTGAAGCCGAGCGTGTCGCGCAGCAGCGAGTGGACCTTCGCCGAAAGGGACGCGGGATACGCGCCGTCCATGCACTCGACGATGTTGTGGCTCACGAGCACGAACGGCGCGCCCGCGGCGATGCCGGATTCAAAGGGGACGAGGTCGGACTTTTCAAACGTGGTGTACGGGCGCGCGTCGAGCGCGATGCCCGTGTGCGTGTCGGCGTTGTTGCCGTAGCCGGGGAAGTGCTTTAAGACGCAGGCGACGCCGGACTGCGCATAGACGGGCACGACGCTTGAGATATAGTCCGCGGTCGTCTGCGCGTCCTGCCCGAACGAGCGCGCGTAGATGAAGTTGTCGGGATTCGTCGACACATCGCACACGGGGGCGAAGTTCACGTTGACGCCGAACGCTTTGAGCTTCTGGTTGTAGCTGAGCGTTCGTTCGAGCAGTCCGTCGAGGCCGCCCGCGGCATAGAGCTCCTGCGGGGAGGGGAGAGGTTCGGAGAAGAGATTCGGATTTTTGCTCGCGCGCGTGACCGTGCCGCCCTCTTCATCGCTGCCGATGAAAAGCGGGATGGCCGCCGCGGCCTGATAGGACGCGAGCGCCGCGGTGAAGTCGTCCTCGGTGAGCCAGTCACCGTTTGCGTCCTTATAGTCCCTGCCGAAGAGCAGCAGTCCGCCGAGGTGATAGGCGCTCACATCCTCCGCAGCTCCCGTTTCGGGGCAGCGGACGAAGAAGAGTTGGCCGACTTTTTCCTCGATGCTCATATCTGCAATGATGTCGTTGATGCGCTCGTCGGGCATTTTTTCCACCGGCTGCTCGATAGGAGGTTCCGGCGTCGGATCGACGGCGGGTTCATCGGGGGTGTCGTTTTTCGCGCCGCAGGCGGCGAGAAGCAGAACCAGGACGAGGGAAAGTGCGGTGATTTTGAAAGATTTCATGGCGATTCTCCTTTTTACGATTCGGAAACAAAGTGCTGCTCGCGGTAATACTGCGCGCAGAGGTACCTGCGGCAGATCTCGGCGACGTCTGGGGGCACGTCGAGCGTGATGGAACCGTCGACCATGCGGTAGCCGTCCTCGTGCATCAGCGGCGTGACGGCGCGCGTCTCGCGCTGGAGCTGCATGAAGCCGTCGCCCGTCCAGCCGCACTCGAAGAAGAGCTTGTCCATCAGGAAGCACGGGGAAATGTCGCCGCCGTCGCCGCGGAAGTCCTGACCGAGGGATTCCTTGGCGGCCTTGTTGGCATAGATGAGGTAGGGGGTGGAGAAGTAGTTGTAGAAGCCTTCCTGCGTGGACACGTCGAGGTCAACGCCCATTTCGGTGTAGACGCTGCTGCCGTTGCCCATCCACGGCTTGTGGTCGCCGAAGAGCACGAGCACGACGGGCTCATCGCGCGCTTCCAGCTCGCGCGTGAGGCGGCGCATCTGCTCGATCGTGCTGCGGATGCCGGCCAGGTAGTTGTTGATGACGCAGCAGCTTTCCATCGACCAGCCGGTCTTGGCGGGCGTGACGTACTCCTCCCAGTAGGTCTCGGAGCTGTACGGCCCGTGGTTCTGGTACGAGACGGAGAAGAGGAAGAGAGGGTCATCGTCCTCCGTGCGCGAGTCGATGTCGTTTAAGAGGTAGTCAACGAGCACGGTGTCGGACTTGAAGAGCGCGTCCTCGATGGAGATGAGGTCGCCAAAGCCCGATTCGTTAAAGACGCACTCGTCAAAGCCAAGGTATTCGTTGACGTTGCTGCGGTTGTAGAACCACGAGTAGCCGGGATGGCGGTAGAGCGCGTCGTAGCCCTGATCCTTGAAGTAGCGGACGTAGGAATTGATCGGGCCGCGGAACTCCTCGTGCTGGCTGTACCCCGTGAGGAAGCCCCATTCGGTGTTCGTCGTGCCGCCGGCGAAGATATTCGTGAGGAGGTTGCCCGAGACGCTGCGGCTCTCGAGCTCGTGCAGCGGCTCGTAGAGATTCCGCACGGCGGAGATTTCATTTAACTGGGGGAAGTCGGACAGGTCGGAGAATGCCTCGAGCATGATGCCGACGACCGTGATCTTCTGATCGTCGGGAATGTCGGTGTCCGCATACTGCTCAAGGATCTGCTTGGCCTCGCTCTCGCGGTAGCCCTCCGGCGGCTCGGGGAACATGTCCTGCACGCTGTGTAGGAACGGATACGTCGTGCCGCGAGAGATGTAGACCTCGACCGCCGACCACGGGGAAATGAGGTCGTTGTTGGCGGTCTCTTTGTAGATAGATGAACTGGTGTAGAGCTCAAAATAGCACGCGAGCGTGACAGAGAGCATGAGCATGATGCCCGCAAGGCGGGAGCGCGGGCTCATGCGCTCTTTTCGGAGCATCAGGCACGAGAGCACAAGCATCAGCACAAAGCCCTCAAGAACGACGATCACGGGCGCGGAAATTTCGAACGTGTAGTTGCCCATGATGCCGCCCGCCGTGCGGATGAGCCGCAGGTCGGTGGCGAGCACGGGGTCGCCGCGCAGCTGCACCTTGTAGTAGCTCGCGAGCGCGAGCGTGAAAAACGGCAGCGCCGAGAGCAGGTACGCCGCCCACGGACGAGCAAAGAGGAAAAAGCCGAGGTAGACGAGTAAGATCGGCGCAAGCAGGTTCATCGCTACGAGCAGCGGAATTTTGAAGTACGACTGCAAAAGCGCCGTCGCGTCGATGCTTGCGTAGGAATGTGCCGTGAGGTAGAGCGAGAGAAGGCCAATGCCAGCGCCCAGCACCGTGAGCCAGAAGAAGACCCAGATGCGGTGCACCCAGCGCATCACCGCGCCCGTCGACTCGTCAGGCCGCACCAGAGAAGAGAAAAAACGCATGTTGGGGACGTCCCCTTTCTGAAAGCATAATAACAAAGTATATCATTTCGACAGGAAAAACGCAACCGGACAAGTTTCCCGCTTTGTGGGGTTCTTGCCGGCCGCCAGTATGGCGAATATCTCAAAGAGCTCCCTGACTACGGTGGAAAAAAGACCAGCCATACCCTCGCAATCTGCGGCAGCATCGTGATCTTCTCCCTGTACCCTCTGCTGCCGGACCATCCGCCGGCAGAGGAATTGCAGGAGCTTGTCACGAGGCTTTTTATGTCGGGATTTGTAAAGCTGGGAAAGATTTTTGACTTGAACCGCAGCTTTGATATGTGGCTGATCGACAAGGTCTTCCAAGGAGTGGGGAAAAGAGACCGCAAGCTGTACGCGCAGCATCCGGTGTGCTTCTGCAATGTATCCGAGCCGTACGACAAGAAAAACGTGCCGCGCGATACCATTTTACGCAGTGCCCAAATGCGGAATTTGCGAAAAAGCACGATCTGATGCAGGTGCTGCCGCTTTTCTGCAATCCGACTACTGGGGAATGAGCCAGCTTCACGGCACCTTGATCCGCCGCGGCACCTGCGGGAACGCTGACAGATGCGACTACTGCGTGGTCAGGTCTGAAAATTCGATGGCTAAGGAAGATGAGATCATAAAGGAGGAAGCCGGATTTTTGGCGAGCCGGAAGATCGAAAAATAAAGAACAAAGGACAGCTCTCGAAAGAGAGCTGTCCTTCTTGCTATTCTGTGGAAAACTTTTCTCAGAACGCGCACTTTTCGCGCAGGAAGTCCTTGACCTGATCGATGGGGATACGGACCTGCTCCATGCTGTCGCGCTCGCGGATGGTGACGCAGTGGTCGGCCGCGATGCCGTTGGCCTCGTCGCCGACGGTGTCGAAGTCGAACGTGATGCAGTACGGCGTGCCGATCTCGTCCTCGCGGCGGTAGCGCTTGCCGATCGAGCCGGTCTCGTCGTAGTCGACCATGAATTCCTTGGAAAGCTCGTTGTAGAGCTCCATCGCGGGACCGGCGAGCACGTCCTTCTTGGAAAGCGGCAGGATCGCGGCCTTGAAGGGGGCGAGTGCGGGGTGGAGGTGCAGCACGACGCGCACGTCGTCGTTGCCCTTCTTGTCCTGGCCGACGACCTCTTCATCGTAGGCGTCGCACAGGACCGCGAGCACGCTGCGCTCCACGCCGAGCGACGGCTCGATGACGTAGGGGACATATTCGACCATGTCCTTGCCCTCGCCCTCGCGATAGACCATCTTCACGCCGCTGGTGTTCTGATGCTGCGTGAGGTCGTAGTCCGTGCGGTCGGCAACGCCCCAGAGCTCGCCCCAGCCGAACGGGAAGAGGAACTCGAAGTCCGTCGTTGCCTTGGAGTAGAAGCACAGCTCCTCGGGATCGTGGTCGCGCAGGCGGAGGTTCTCGTCCTTCAGGCCGATGGAGAGCAGCCAGTTGTGGCAGAACGTGCGCCAGTAGTTGAACCACTCAAGGTCGGTGCCCGGCTTGCAGAAGAACTCGAGCTCCATCTGCTCGAACTCGCGCACGCGGAAGATGAAGTTGCCCGGCGTGATCTCGTTGCGGAAGGACTTGCCGATCTGGCCGATGCCGAACGGGAGCTTTTTACGCGTGGTGCGCTGGACGTTATTGAAGTTGACGAAGATGCCCTGCGCGGTCTCGGGGCGGAGGTAGACGGTGTTCTTTGCGTCCTCGGTCACGCCCTGGAACGTCTTGAACATGAGGTTAAACTGACGGATATCGGTGAAGTTATGCTTGCCGCAGGTGGGGCAGGGGATGTTGTGCTCTTCGACAAAGTCCTTCATCTCCTGCTGGGAGAAGGCGTCGATGGGCTTGGGAAGCTCGAAGCCGGTCTCGGCGCACCAGTCCTCAATGACCTTGTCGGCGCGGAAGCGCTCGTGGCACTCGCGGCAGTCCATCAGAGGATCGGAGAAGCCGCCGAGATGGCCGCTCGCCACCCAGGTCTGCGGGTTCATCAGGATCGCGGCGTCAAGGCCGACGTTGTAGGGATTCTCCTGCACGAACTTCTTCCACCAGGCGTTCTTGATGTTCTTCTTGAGCTCGGCGCCGAGGGGGCCGTAGTCCCAGGTGTTGGCAAGGCCGCCGTAGATCTCGCTGCCGGGGAAGACAAAGCCGCGGTTTTTGCACAGCGCGACGATCTTGTCCATCGTCTTTTCGGTGTTTTTCATGGTGAATTTCTCCTTTCGGTACTTGGCTCAGGAGATAAAAAACGCCCTGAGCCTATTAAAGTAGGCTCAGGGCGAACAAATCATTGTCCGTGGTTCCACCTGAATTCCCCGCTGGATGCGGGGCACTTCGTTCCCTTGTAACGGAGGGACCGGCGCGGCATTTCCGCCGCGCGGCTCAAAAGCGCCGCCTTTTCCGTTCCGCAGGGACTTGCACCGGCCGTCCCCTCTCTTGAGCGGGTGAAAAGAAAAGGCTTCTTTCTCGCTGCCTTTATTGCGCTCAGCATACCATGACTGAAATTGTTTGTCAAGACAAACCGAGAATCCCTGCGTACCCGCAGGGGAGCGGGCAAAGGGGGATATTCTCTTTCACAAAAGAGAATATCCCCCTTTAAATCCCCCAAGAGAAAGGTTTTCACATTGCAAGCGAGCAGCTCGAAGAGCTGCAATGCTTGCCGATGCTACTTCCTGCGCGCGGCGTTGCCGCGTTTGGAGTTGCGATACGATTTGCCTCTACTCCTATTATCCGCTGTTGCGCAGCCGTTGGCGGCTCTGACGCCTTACGGATGCGGCACACCCCTTGCGGGTGCCGCTCTGCCGATCTTGTAGTAGTGCAGCCTAATTTCCGTCTACCGAGGCACCCATCAATGCGGCGAGCGAAGCAATGCCGCATTCCGCACGCAGTCCGCCGCCGAGCAAACGTCACTCGCGCCTCACGATAGTAAGGCGCGGTTGCAAGACGTAACGACTCGCAGGGATTCATGGCGAAGCCATGTACACCGCACCTGATTGCGCAGCGCGTGCAGCTCTTCAAGCTACAAACTGCCAATGTGCGGGGTCGAGGGGGAAGGCCCCTCGTCCCTTTCTCTTGGGGGGTGTAAGGGGGGCTATTCTCTTTCCGAGGAAAGAGAATAGCCCCCCTTTGCCGTTCCCCTGCGCGGCGCAGGGGAACCATTGCACCCTCACGCAGTGAGAGCTGAATTATTCTTCCTCATGCGCCGTGACCGCAATATGCAGCTCATCGAGCTGCTTCTGCGTCACCTCGCTGGGCGCGCCCATCATGATATCCTGGGCGTTCTTGTTCATCGGGAAGGGAATGATCTCGCGGATGGAATCTTCACCGGCGAGCAGCATGACCATGCGGTCGACGCCCGGGGCGATACCGGCGTGCGGGGGCGCGCCGTAGCAGAAGGCGTTGTACATGGCGGGGAACTTGGCCTTCACGTCCTCTTCGCCGAGGCGGACGAGCTCGAAGGCCTTGATCATGATCTCAGGGTCGTGGTTACGGACCGCGCCGGAAGAGAGCTCCACGCCGTTGCAGACGAGGTCGTACTGGTCGGCGGTGATGGTGAGCGGGTCGATCTCGCCGCGCTCGGCCTTGAGCAGCACGTCGAGGCCGCCGGCGGGCATGGAGAACGGGTTGTGGCAGAACTCGAGCTCGCCGCTCTCGTCGCCGATCTCATACATCGGGAAGTCGACGATCCAGCAGAACTCGTAGCGCTCCTTGTCCATGTGACCCTCGCACGCGGGGCCGAACGTCTTGATCATCACGCCGACGAGCTTGGTGGCCAGCTCGCCGCCCGCGACGAGCACGAGTGTGTTAGGCTCGAGCGGCAGGAGCTTGGAAGCAGCTTCCTTGTCGACAAACTTCGCGATGCCGCCGGCGAGGTCGCCCTTTTCGTCGACCTTGAACCAGTAGCCCTTCGCGCCTGCCTGCACCTCGCAGTCGGTCAGGAGCTTGTCGATCTGCTTGCGCGTGAGCGAGCAGTTGGAGATGGCGACGGCCTTGACGGTCTTGTCCGCAAGGACCTCAAAGCTGCTTCCCTCGAAGAGGGAGGAGACGTTCGTCGCGGTCAGGTCGATGCGCAGGTCCGGCTTATCACTGCCGTAAATCTCGAGCGCGTCGAGGTACTTGATGCGGCGGAACGGGGGCTGAGATGCGATGTCATACGTGCCGAACTTCGCGAAGATCGGGGGCAGGACATCCTCGCAGACGGCGAAGACGT
>ERZ773221.2686-NODE-2686-length-13282-cov-4.765404_pt1 | contig 13282 bp, 13 predicted proteins | sample MGYA00580994_ERZ773221 | MGnify/ENA primary metagenome ERZ773221 (study PRJEB29015, sample SAMEA2737758) | human gut metagenome | biome: human gut; feature: human-associated habitat; material: faeces | place: China | collected 2012 ... | reverse complement strand
CAACTGCCCGCACTGCGGGCAGAAGTGACCGGGCGGAGCGTCGGTTCCGACGCCAACCCTTTATCCTGCTTTTTCTTTCGTCCTCCGCAGAACCTTGAAATCCCGCCTAAAGGCGCTCCAAATAACTGGGGCCGCTATCGTTACCCTCTTAGGCTTCTGTAATCGCACACAGCGGCTCACAAGGGCAAACACGGTGGTTCTGCGGCCTGTGCCGCCAGTTTCTGCTGGGCGCGGTGACGTTCAGCGGCCATCTCCGCGAGGTGCAGTTGGTGTTGATTGTGCTGCGCCAGTACCTGCTCCACCGGCAGGATCGTGTAGAGCAGTGAGCCGTTCCGTTTGCGTCCGTCTTTCAATGTGACGGTGGTACGCTCTGTGCGGATGAGGCCCTTTTCCTCCAGCGACCGCACATATTTGCACACCGTGTTGCGGCTCATGCCCACCGCATCACCGATAGTGCGGTAGCTGGGATAGCACTGGTAGGTCTTACGATCCTCACAGAACAGCAGGAACGAGTACACGGCGATCTCACCGGGAGACAGGCCAAGTTGACAGATGACTTTCGGCACGGGGTAGTAGTTCTTGGCAGGGGCAGGCTTCTGCCATGGTAAGGCGTGGGTCATCTCGCACCGCCTGTCTGTGACTCTACCCACTGGCAGAATTTTTCTTTCGGGACAACGATGCGGCTGCCCACACGCAGCGCGGGGAAGCTCGCTTCGTGCATCAGCTCATAAGTGCTGGAGATAGAAATGCCCAGCACCTTTGCCACCATTTCCGCGTTGAGGAACAGCGGAAGCTCGTCGTAGGTGGTGTATTTCGATTGTTTCATGTTTGCGTTACCTTTTCTTTTTGAATTACCGCAATCGTATCTGATTGACTTGCGGCTATCCATCAGATACAATGTGAGCATAGCACAGCCGAAAATCAGGCGCAATAGCTCTGGCGGTTGTTGGGTACACAACACAAACTCCATCGGAAACGGAGGGTGAGACATGAGCTATCAGAACGACAGTCTCTTTGAGTGGTTTGAAGTGTTGTTCGGAAAGAAAAGCTGCATCGTGGCGGGCAAGGAATATCCGTTGGGATATTTTGCCGCCGAAGCCCTGGAGATAGACGATGCGCTTCTCGCAGAATTAAAAGACTTGACCCAAGTGTCCAACGAGGAATTCAATGTATTTCTGAACGCACGGACAGCGTCCAGTGCAGGTATGGCGGTTCAGGAATTGGACAGGGCGTGGGCGCTTATCAAGCAGCTCCCGCTGTATAACAAAATCCCGTACTGGCATGGAAAACGCAGCGCTGTCAGCTCCATGATCCACGACTTGCGTGAGGATGCGGCGAAGCATGACCGTATGCTCACAGTCGGGACGCGGGAGAATGAGCTGTTGCGGCGCTGGCAGGGGCGATATAGCTGCATGGCCGATGACCTCAAGCGGTTCCAGTATGACGCGGACGACATGTTAACCGACTTTTTTGAGGAGCTGCCTTCCCGCAGACCGGAGGCCTATGCGGCAGCATTTGAGGAGAGTATGGAGTCCTTCCGGGAGATCTATTCGCAGACAGAGGACGCAGAGGATCTTGCGTACATGGACGAACACAAGGACAATTTTCCGGTGAACATTTCTTTCGTGGTGGAGCGAAACCAGAAAACGGGGCTGCCGTTCATCGCAGAAAAAATGACCTTCGAGGACTTGGTCAGCTTTCTGTACATGGATCTGTACCGTGGCATGGCGGCGGGGAACGTCCCGCGACTATGTCACAACTGCGACAGGTGGTTTTTGCTGACAGGGGCATACGACACAGTGTACTGCCAACGGGTAGCGCCGGGAGAGGAGACACGCACCTGCCGACAGGTCGGCGCTCACCGCAAGGAGAAGGAAAAGAACGGCAAGGAATTTGCCTACCGTGAATACACCAAGGTATATAACCGGCTGAAAACATGGAAGTATCGGGGAAAGCTCAACGCAGAGGAATGGAACCATAAAGTGGCGTATATTCAGGATGTGAAGGCGGCGTTCTTAGCAGGCGGAATGAGCGATGCCGAGTATCTGGAGAAATTGAAGCAGATTTGACCGGTTTAGGAAAATAGTCTCTGCTCAAATCGAGCAGAGACTATTTTCCTATTCTTTGCTTACACCGACGCAGGTTTTGCGCCGCTTAACCGTCGTAGAGAACGTAGATCAGCAGACTGCCGCCATCCTCCACGATGTAGACATTGCGGCGGAATCCGGCGTCCGCGATGGTGTCCCGTCCCGCCTGCATCATGAGTTGGCGGAAGGTAAAGTCCACCATGTCCTTTGTTTTGGCTTCCAATGTTTCCTGCGATGCGTCTGTTGGCACCGCCGCAGGGAATCGGTAGGCACTGTTGTCCAGTGTCAGACTTGTGCCCGTGGTGACACCGTATTGCGTGACCGCATAGGCGTTGGCGGCGTCGATGGCGGCTTGACGGTCCGCAGGTATCGATGGCGTGGGGGCTGGTTCAGGTTCAGGTTCTGGCGTTGGTTCCGGCTCCACATATCCCGTCTTGGCGTGGACGATTTCTGATGGAATATCCTCCGAAGGTATACGTTCCTCGACCGGCTCAGGGGGGACAGTTTGCGGAGCGCTTTCCTCCTGATGGGTATTCTCTATTTGTGGTTGCTCCTGCGTTGTGATCGGTACTGTGTCTGATCCCTTTGTTGTCGTTGTTGGCTCAGATGTCGCTTGTGGCTGCTGTGCTTCTTCCTGTACGGCAGGCAAAATCCCATCTCCGAACGCTGGAACAGCGAGGAACAGCTTGTGACATGGCGGGCAGCATGGGCTGATGTGTCCAACCGCTATCTAGAACGCGCGGGACGGGAGGAACGCATTGACCACCGCAGCAATGCCGCACGGGGACTGGATGAAATCCCCACCATCCATGAGGGCGTAGCAGCACAGGCGTTGGAGCGCAAGGGAATCATCTCTGACCGCCGCGAACTGAACCGACAGATCAAATCCGACAATGCGCTGCTGCGGGAGTTGAAAGCTGAAATCAAAAAGTTGACCGCGCTGGTCGCCCGTGCTGTCCCTGCCATAGCGGAGGGGCTGGAGAAGCTGCGCAGCCGCGTGCTGATCTTCTGCTACCAGCTCTCCCATATTCGCGGCGGCAAATCGCATATTCAAAAATCTCTCGCCGTATGGAGGCCGGAACTGGAGCGTTATACCGGTCTGGTACAGCAGATCAAGGAAAAGAGCAAGGAGCGCAAAGCGTTGGTTGCCGAGAAAAAGGAATTGCCAGTATACCATGTGAAACGACACAAGGCGCTGGCTGTCCGCATTGCAGAATTAACGGAAGATTTGGAGGAACTGCGCTCCGAAAAGTCGCATCTTTTACAGAGATTCGAGTATGCGGAGGATGCAGGCGCAGAGGCGTTCCGGAAGGATATTGCTACGATGGAGACTGGTCTGAAAAAGCTGGAGACGCAGGAGCAAAAATACTCTGCCGAGTTGGATAAGGTGCTGGCTGAGTACACCGATCTGAAAGCGCAGGCTGCGGATTTTGATCCGGTGGAGCTATACAAAGTGCGTCAGGCCATCCGTCCTGCGCAGGAAAAGTCGGCAGAAAAGCAGTTAGAGGGGCCTTTGCAGAAGAAGCCTTCGCTCAGTCTGCTGATTAACGCCAAGCAAGAGGTATCCCGACTGTTAAGAGAGGAATCAGATGAACATCTGGCGAAGCAATTCATAATACAGCACCGCAAGGAACAACAAAATACACTTAAAAAAGAGAGAGATTTAGTGCGATAATTGGCCTATTATGAGGGCGTATTCATTCTAAATACAGCGAAATGAATTGCGTGATGCGCGGCAAAAGGACTTGCCCACTTCCGCCCCATCGTGATACTATATAAAAAATGGTCGGATGGGGAGTGTGCAACATGAGATTCGGTTCTGTGGGCGCAGTAATCGCGGCGGCCAGTAAAAAAGACGCGGTTCCGCTGTTGAAAATCGGTAGTATTCCAATCGTCCGGCGCATTGTTCTGACCTTGCAGCAGGCAGGTGTGTTTCCCATCGTGGTCGTGACGGGGACAGAGGAGCTGGAGGTCATAAGGCAGGTTGCGCCGCTGGGCGTCGTATTCATCAAAAACAAAGAGTGCGAGAAACCTGAGCTCTTTTCCTCCGTGAAACTGGGACTTTCGTATTTGCAGGGCAAATGCGACCGTGTGGTCTTTACACCGGTCAACGCTCCGATGTTTTTTGCGCAGACGCTCCATACGCTGCTTGCAAGCACAGCCGATATTGTAACGCCGACCTGCAATGGGCGCGGCGGACACCCCATCATTCTGCAAAGCGGGGTCATCCCGCAGATCCTTGCCTATGAGGGGCCGGATGGACTGCGTGGCGCGATCCGGCAATGTGACTGCAACAAGCAACGTATTGCGGTGCCGGATGCGGGCATTCTGATGAGCGTACACAATGAACCGCAGCTCCGCCAGCATTTGCAGGAACACAACGCTTCTCTGCTGGCGCCCACGGTGAAGATCAGCATCGACAAGGAGAACATGTTCCTCAATTCGCGGCTGAAGCTGCTGCTGTTCCTTATCGCTGACCTGCAATCCGTTCGGCAGGCCTGCCTGCACATGGGCCTTTCCTATCAGAAGGCATGGGACATGATGAACAAGCTGGAGCATGAGCTGGGCTATGCGGTGGTCTCGCGGCAGCATGGCGGCAAAAACGGCGGCAAGACCTGCCTGACAGAAAAAGGCAGGCAGCTCATGTACGCCTTTCAGCAATATGAGAATGAGGTGCGCGATTTCGCACAGCAGCGTTTTGACGCACTGTTCCGTGAAACAGGTCTTATATAAAAATGCACAAAACGAAAACGCCCTTTTTCAGCGTATACTTTTCAGGAAGTATTTGAACATGCGAAAGAGGACGTTTACAATAGAATTAGCGTTATTCTATTGTAAGGAGTACGATGTAAATGCAAGAACAAAACGGCGTGGCCTATTGCGCCAGCACGTTCTCAAAGGAAGGCAGCCCGCCGCGCACGGTCTTTGCCGCACCGGCCTATGTTCCGGTAACCATGAGTGACGATGATCTGCCGCTGCAAAGGCTGTACGATCATCCGGATTTCATTGACCTCATCAGTGCGCAGGAATTCGGTCTGGAGCAAACAGGACATGGAAAATTATTGCTATGTGTTGTCGTTGCTGCCGCACCCGGCGCATTACGGGAGCTTATGGGAATGATCACGTCGGATGTGACACTTCTGCCTTGTGCGCAGTGTCGCGAATGCGACAACTCTCTGCGTCTTTCGATAGGGGATGCACAGTTTTCAGTTCCCATGTATGAGCAGGCAGGCACGTTTCTTTCCGCCATGTTAGAAGCGGCACTGCCGCTGGAGGCAATGCTTACAGCGCTCACCACATGGTGTACCGGTTATGGCTGTCAGTTTTTCCGGGAGGCCGACCAATGAGAAAACGCATTGGCGGTCTGATCCTTGCCGCGGGCTGTTCAAAGCGGATGGGAGATTTCAAGCCGCTGATGCCCCTGCGGGGCAAGACGCTGATCGAAAACACCATCGACTCCATGCTCCTGTGCGGCATCAGTCCCATCACCGTCGTGCTCGGCCATCGTGGACGGGACATCGAAGCCATTCTCAAGAGCCGCTACCTCGGAACCGGCCTGACCATGGTCTACAATAACGGCTATGCTGCAACGGATATGCTGACCTCAATCAAAATTGGCCTTTCCGCCATACCGCCGTGCGATGCCTTTTTCCTGCTGCCGGGAGATATGCCCGTTGTGGCCAAGGAGACATTTCTAGCCGTATACCGTGCCATGCCGGAGAATACCCCCGCTATCGTCTTTCCGACGCTGGAGGGCTACCGTAAGCACCCGCCGCTGATCGACAGCCGTTTCATCCCCGATATTCTGCACTATGACGGTGCGGAAGGACTCCGAGGTTTCTGGAAGCTCCACGAGGACGCCGTTGTCACCGTCCCCGTGGATGATGTAGGCTGCTGGACGGACTTAGATACTTTTGCGCAATATTCCCGCTGCGTACAGCGGTACCAAGGATAACACAATAAAGGAGGAATCTGCGTTGCATAACATTTCCAGATCTGTCGTGAAGAAAGACCATGCGCCCAAGATGGAAGGACGTTCCGTGTACGTCTGCGACATCGACAAGCATGGCGTTCTCTGCGGCAAAATGCTCCGCTCCAAGTACGCGCGGGCGAAGCTGCTGTCCGTCAAGGTGCCGGAGCTGCCGGATGGCTACTACTACGTTGATCGCAACGACGTACCCGGCGACAACAATGTGAACATCGTCATGGACGACACGCCGGTCTATGCCCGGGAGACCGTTGAGTACATCGGCGAACCCATCGGCATGGTCTGCGGCCCCGACGAGGCGGTCTGCAAGGACATTCTCCGCCGTATCGAAGTGGAATATGAAGAGCTGGAGCCCATGCTGGATCTGCGGAAGGCCGACGAGGTATTCTTCAATTACGAATACGAGAAGGGTGACATCGACAAGGCCTTTGCCGAAGCGGACAAGGTATACACCGAGGAGTTTGAGACCGGCTATCAGGATCAGACGTATCTGGAAACCCAGGGCATGATGGCCGAGCCGGAAGAGGACGGGCGGATGTTCGTCCACGGCTCCATGCAGTGCGCCTACTATGTCCACGGCGCGGTGATGCGGGCGCTGAACTGCGGCCCTGCCGATGTCCATGTGCATCAGGACGTCACCGGCGGCGGCTTCGGCGGCAAGGAGGCATTTCCGTCCATTCTGGGCTGTCAGGTAGCTGTGGCCGCCAAGAAGTGCGGAAAGCCTGTCCGCTGCGTCTTCGACCGCCGCGAGGATCTGGAATTTACCTCTAAGCGTCACCCGTCCCTGTGTACCTACAAGGTGGCCGTCAAGGACGGCAAGGTCACGGCTATGGACATCGACGTGAAGTTCAACGGCGGTACGTATACGACGCTTTCGGCTGTCGTTTTGCAGCGCGGCATCATCTGTGCCGATGGCGTGTACAACATTGAAAACCTTCATGTTCATGGCCGGGCGCTCAAGACCAACACCACACCCTGCGGCGCTTATCGCGGCTTCGGCGCGCCGCAGACCTTCTTCGCCGTGGAGATGATGATGGATCACATCGCCAAGGACCTCGGCGTGGATACACTTGAATTCAAAGAAGCGCACCTTGTCAAGCAGGGCGACGCTACCTCTACCTCCGGCAAATATCACTTCCCGGTCCCTCTGCCCGCCATGGTGGACGAGGTGGACAAGGCCTGCGACCTGCGCCGCAAGCACAAGGAGTACGCCAAGCCGCAGACCGGACGCTACCGCCGGGGCATCGGCTTTTCCATGCACTTCCACGGCGCGGGCTTCACCGGCTCCGGTGAGCGTGACCTCATCAAGGCGGTCGCCCGCCTGCACAAATATAAGGACGGCACAGTCGAAGTCCTCGCTTCCAACGGCGAGATCGGGCAGGGCCTGCGCACCACGTTCCCCAAGATCGTGGCGCATGAGCTGAATTTACCTCTTGAGAAGGTCTTTTACGACCATCCCGATACCTCCCGCGTGCCGGATTCCGGCCCGACCGTTGCGTCCCGCTCTCTGATGACCGTGGGCGAGCTGCTGCGCCGCGCCGCCATCAAGCTGCGCACGGAGTGGAAGGACGGCGAGGATCAGATCGTCGAGGAAAAGTTCGTGGAGCCGGACTTTATGATCCCCTTCTATCTAGATAAGTTCCGGGGCGACGCCTATCCCACCTACGCCTGGGGCGCACAGGCCATTGAGGTGGAGGTGGATACCTACACCGGTCTTGCCAAGATTTTGGGCGCCTATGCCTCCTTCGACGTTGGTACGCCCATGGACTACAACATCGTCATGGGTCAGATGGAGGGCGGTTTCCTGCAGGGCATCGGCTACGCCTCCACAGAGTTTATGAACTACGATAACAAGGGCCGCATCCGCAACAACTCCTTCTCGGATTATCTCATCCCCACGGCGGTGGATGTGCCGGTGCTGAACTGCCAGCTCCACGTGGAGGAGTATCCCTTCGGGCCGTATGGCGCCAAGGGCGCAGGCGAGCTGCCTCTGGTGGGTGCGGCTCCTGCGTATGTGGAGGCCATTGAGCAGGCGCTGGGCGGCAATATCCGACTGCACCATGCGCCGTTCACCGCTGAGGACACCATCGAGGCTCTGGCAAAGGAGGAAGCGTAATGAACGATATTCAATTCACCCTGAACGGCAAGGCCGTTTCCTACGCCGGCAGCGCGGCGGATCGCCTGCTGGACGTGCTGAGGGACATCTTCCGCTGCACCTCCGTGAAATGTGGCTGCAAGGAGGGCGAGTGCGGCGCCTGCTCCGTCCTGCTGGACGGCAAGCTCATCAACTCCTGCTGCGTGGCTATGGGCGCTGTGGAAGGCAGTACCATTGTGACGCTGGAGGGCTATCGCGAGACCGAGCGCTTTGCGGCGCTGGACAAGGCGTTCGCCGAGGTTTCCGCTGTGCAGTGCGGCTTCTGCATCCCCGGCATGGTGCTGGCGGCGGAGAGTATCCTGTCCGCCAATCCGCACCCCAGCGAGGAGGAGATCCGGGTAGGTATGTCCGGAAATCTTTGTCGCTGCACCGGCTATAACGCCATTGTAAACGCCATTATGAACGCGGCAAAGGAGGGCAGCGGATTATGGTAAACGGATATGCACCGAAAACGCTGGCCGAGGCGCTGGAGCTTCGCAGCAAATATGATCTCGTTCCCTACGCAGGCGGCACCGACCTGATGGTGGAAAATCGCCCGAACGTCAGCTACCTGTTTCTGGGTAAGCTGGCGGAGTTGAAGGGTATCTCCGAGGACGCGGACTACGTCCGCATCGGCGCGGCAGTGACCTACACCGAGGCGCTGGCCAGCCCCATGGTGCCACAGCTGATGAAGGAGGCCATCTCCCGCATCGCCGCCCCCGCCATCCGCAATGCCGGCACCTTCGGCGGCAATCTGGGCAATGGCTCTGCCAAGGCGGATTCCGTGCTCATCGAATTCGTCACCGGGGCCAAGCTACGGCTGCTGTCTGTCCGGGGTGAGCGCATGGTGGACGTGGAAAAGTTCTATCTTGGCCGCAAGAAGTTGGATCTGGCGGCAGACGAGATCATCGCGGAGATCCTGCTGCCCAAGGCCGGTATCGACGACTACTATTACAAGAAAGTGGGCGGACGCAACGCGCTGGCCATCTCCCGTGTTTCGTTTGCGGGCATTCTCAGCGTGGAAAACGGCACCATCACGCGCTTTTCCGCCGGGTTCGGCGCGGTGGCCGACACGGTGCTGCGCTATCGTGAGCTGGAGGCTATGTTCATCGGCAAGACCTTGGAGCAAGCCAGAGCCGAAAAAGCAGATGTGCTGAACGCCTATTCCGAAAAGCTGGTGCTGACCCGCGGCCGCGTCAGCGCGGAATACCGCAAGACTGTCTGCATGAATCTGCTGGGCGATTTTCTGACGGAAAAGGGCATCTGAATGGAAAAGAGCAAGAAGGCGCTCCTTGCAGGAGCGCCTTCTTCGAAACAAGGATAAGGAGCGATCTATGTACAAACTTTTTATCAACGGAAAAACGTATACGGCAGAGGAAGACAAAAAGCTGCTGCCTTTCCTGCGCGACGACCTGCACCTGACCGCAGCGAAGGACGGATGCAGCGAGGGTGTGTGCGGCACCTGCACGGTTTTGGTGGACGGCAAAAAAATGAAGGCGTGTGTGCTTTCTCTCAGTAAGCTTGAGGGGAAGCAGATCCTAACCGTCGAGGGCATTCCAGCCGAAGAAATGCGCGTTTATGAGCATTGCTTTGCCGAAGCGGGTGCTGTGCAGTGCGGCTTCTGCATTCCGGGCATGATCATCTCTGCCAAGAGCCTTCTGGACAAGAATTTGAACCCAACCCGCTCTGATGTAAAACAGGCCATCAAGGGCAATCTCTGCCGCTGCACCGGTTACAAAAAAATTGAGGATGCGATCTTAATGGCGGCAGAGTTTTTCCGCGAGAAAAAGCCAATTCCTCCCGCGCCGAAGACGCTGCACATGGACGAGCACGCCAAACGCATTGACGCGGCAGAAAAGGTCAACGGCAGCGGTATATTCGCCGATGACATTGCGGTGGACGGAATGCTCTATGCCCGCTGCGTCTACTCCCGCTATCCCCGCGCCCGTATCAATCGCATCGACATCAGCCGCGCGGAGGCACACCCTGACTGTGTGCGGGTGCTGACAAAGGCGGATGTTCCCTGCAATAAGATCGGACATATCAAGCAGGACTGGGATGTGATGATGGGCGAGGGCGATATTACCCGTTATGTCGGGAATGTGCTGGCCGTCATTGCCACAGATAAGAAAGAAAAGCTCGACGAGATCGCTGCGCTGGTAGAGGTGGATTACACCGAATTGCCCGCTGTGACAAATCCCTTCGATGCACTGCGCGGCGACGCGCCCCTCATCCATCCGGACGGTAATGTGATGAGCCGCGCCAATCTGGTGCGGGGCAATGCGGACGAGGCCATCAAAAATTCGAAATATGTGGTTACCCGCAAGTATAAAACCGGCTGGCAGGAGCACGGCTTCATGGAGCCGGAATGCTGCGTAGCCATGCCGGAGGGAGCGGACGGTCTGCTGATCTACACGACCAGTCAGTCGGTTTACGATGTGCAGCGGGAGTGCGCCCAAATGCTGCAGATCCCAAAGGAAAAGGTGCATTGCCGCGCGCCGCTTGTCGGCGGGGGCTTCGGCGGCAAGGAGGATATGTCCGTGCAGCAGTATGCCGCGCTGATGGCGTGGGCGACGAAAAAGCCCGTCAAGGTGAAGTACAGCCGTCAGGAGTCATTGGACTATCACGTCAAGCGTCACCCCATGGAAATGGAGTTCACCACCGCTTGCGACGAAAACGGCATCCTCACCGGTATGAAGGGGATCATTATCGCTGATACCGGGGCTTACGCTTCGCTTGGCGGTCCTGTTCTGCACCGTGCCTGCACCCATGCCGCTGGCCCCTATAACTATCAGAATATCGACATTTTCGGTATGTCAGTCTATACCAACAATGTTGTTTCCGGCGCATTCCGCGGCTTCGGCGTGACGCAGAGCTGCTTTGCCACAGAGATGAATATCAATCTCCTGGCCGAAATGGTGGGCATTGATCCGTGGGAATTCCGCCGACGCAATGCCATCAAGCCTGGCGATGTGCTGCCTAACGGTCAGACCGCCGATCCCAACACCAATATGGCTGCCTGTCTAGATGCCGTGAAGGACATTTACTATGCGCATCCCTATGCCGGTATTGCCTGCGGCTTCAAAAACTCCGGCACCGGCATGGGAAAAAAGGATATCGGCCGGGTGCTGCTGAGCGTGGAGCAGGGCAAGATCCATATCCGTACCTCTGCCTCCTGCATGGGACAGGGGATTGGTCAAATGGTGCTCACCGAGATCTGCCATGTGACGGAACTCGACCCGGCGCTGTTTGTCTTCGAGGCGGCGGACACGGTTCGGACACCGGACGCCGGTACGTCAACGGCTTCCCGCCAGACGGTCATGACCGGCGAGGCTGCCCGCCGGGTGGGAGAAAAGCTGAAGCTGGCTCTTTCCGGCGGCAAGACGATCGCCGATTTGGAGGGGCAGGAGTTCTTGGGCGAATACTCCGCCAAGACCGATCCTCTGGGCGCCATCAAGGAGAATCCCATCAGTCATGTCTCCTATTCTTACGGCGCACAGGTCATCATTCTCAATGAGCAGGGCCGTATTGAAAAGGCCGTTTCTGCCTTTGACGTGGGAACGCCGGTGAATATCCAGTCCGTGGAGGGACAGATCGAGGGCGGCATGGTCATGGGGATCGGCTACGGCGTCACGGAGAAGTTTGAATGCGTGGACGGCTATCCCAAGAGCAGGTTCGGCACCATCGGCTTCATGCGTGCCACAGAGGCCCCGGAGCTGGAGGTCATTCTATGCCAGCCGAAGGAAGCGGACAAGCTGCCGTTCTCACTTGGCGCCAAGGGCTGCGGGGAACTATGCATGATCCCGACCGCACCTGCCTGCGCCCATGCCTACTACCGGCTGGATGGCAAGTTCCGCCAGAGCCTGCCCCTCAGCGATACCCCGTATCGAAAGTAATATTGGAAAAATGAGCAGAGCTTCGGCTCTGCTCATTTTGTGTATTCAGGAAATAAAGAAAGACGCATACAGGGAGGTGTCGTTCAGCGATGCCAGCATTCTGAGCGTTTGCAGCAATTCAGTATCGCCCTGAGCCAGCGGCTTCAGCAGTCCCTCGAAGCAGAAGGCGTGAAGCATACAGGGCAGGTCGGAACGGATCTTTTTCACAAGGCTGAAAGCGTCCTTCGCCTGTCGGGATAGGTCGCCGCTTTGGTCGAACGGCAGAAACAGCGCCCGGACAGCCAAATTGTCCGTCCGGCGGATAAGCCTTGCAAATGTGGGAATGTTCTGCGCGGTGAATTCTCCGCCGCCATTGGGATAAACACGGATGGCAATATCCTCCAAATATCCCTCCGGCAGCAGCGGCGCGGTCAGAGCGTCCAGCTTCCGGACGCTTTCCGCGTCCTCCGCCAGATAGCGGCACCTGCCGTGAGCCGCTTGCAGCGCTTGCTCCCCCGCATGGGCGGAAAGAAACACGGTGCGCGGGTCGATGTCGCCGCAGGCGGCAGCTATCGCGGCATCCGCGGTGAGGATGCCGCTTTCCGTTTCCGCAAGCACCTGCTGTTCCTCTGATGTCGGAATGCTGTCCAGCTGCGCCAGCGGGTGAAGCATCATATCCTCCGCCGCCAGCCATTTGGCGGCGGCTATATATTCCTGCATGGTCATACACATATCCTCATTTTTTCTATAGCACTGGCATTATTGTACCACAGATCCGGCATACAGCCAACAGCAAATTCACAGATGCCGAGCTTATTGCGATTTTGTCTCGACCGCCATCCTGTTAGTTTTGCTAATATGCACTATCATATTCCATAGCTTTACTTTTCCTGTTAAATATTCTACTATATAATCACGAAAGGAAACCAACACCAAACCAAAACATTAAAACAAATTTTAAGGAGGAATCCACCATGAAAAACATCAATAACTACATCCTGACCGCTATTGTTTCTCTCGTTCTGGTGGTCGCCACCTCTTTCCTGATGACCGCCGCTGACGAGCCCATCCGTCAGGCCGGTTACTATCTGCCCGTGGTGTTCGGCGCTGTGGGCACCTGGGCCGCTGGCAAGGCCGGGCTGCTGAAGCTGGACTACGAGGAGCGCCTTTACTAGTGAAATATTTCGGAAAACTAGCC
>ERZ773221.2675-NODE-2675-length-13316-cov-29.719327_pt1 | contig 13316 bp, 8 predicted proteins | sample MGYA00580994_ERZ773221 | MGnify/ENA primary metagenome ERZ773221 (study PRJEB29015, sample SAMEA2737758) | human gut metagenome | biome: human gut; feature: human-associated habitat; material: faeces | place: China | collected 2012 ... | reverse complement strand
CATGCTGCTACTGTTCAAAGTCAAGCTTCTCTAATGCAAGGTCGTGCTGCTTTAACCAATGCCAGTGCTAATGCTTCTTATCTCAAAAAACTTGGTGGATATTATGGTTCTTTAACCTCCGGTCAGAATATGACAAATGAAATGTCTCGGTATTATACTGATTTCATGTTAGGTAAAATGCCTATTGGTAAAGCAGAATCTATTCTGCGTCAAACACCTTATAGGCACCTGTTGGATTTGAATATACAACAGAATGAGTGGTCACTTAATAAGCTGATGCAAGAGCCTGACTTGATACGTTCCCTTAGTGGTATGTACAAATCAGAAACATCTCTTACCAATAAGCGTGTTGATAGTTATGATACCGATAAAATCTTTGAGCGTGGCGAATCTGTTTCCCGTATGGTTAAAAATATTTCTTCAGGAATAGTATGTGTCGGAGAGTATGATTCCGGACAAGATTCGATATACGCCAAAAGTGCTTATGTCAGACCGACTTCCATGACTTTTGTGTATAAAGCTTCTCCTTATGGTGACGATGAATATTTGATTAGTATTCAGTTAATTAACATTACAGACGGTTTGGAGACTGTTATAGGTAGAGCGGAAATAAAGTCGAATAATACTCAATCTGACTACATAACCCAAAATTTAGATGTCGTTTATAATGAGCAATTTGTTCAGTTACCCATATCACATGTCAGATTGATTTTTAAAGCCGGAACGAAAGAAGACCGGGATCATTTGGAGGATAAATTTAGTAAAGAGGGTAGTGGATCATTCTATTCCAACTATTATTTGAAAGGTTCGCAGTTTTGGTTGGATTCTTTTGTATTGAATTATAATAAATAGTTTGTTGGGATGAAAATACATATTATTATTATATTTTTTTCTGTTATTTTGGGTGCTTCTTGTGAAAAATCTGAGAGTCAGAGAGTGAATTATGGTTCTATATTATTAGAAAGTATTCGCTTTAGTGTTGGTGGAGAAACTATTCCCCTGTCCCGTGCCGTGGATGCAGGTCTGCAGGTTCAGATCCGACAGAATGGTGTTTTGTTAGAAGGTCAGGACTATGCTCCTGGAACAGACTTTTCTAAACGGATAACTTTGCCGGTTGGTGAGAATTATACGGTAAAAGCTTTTACCCCTGACCAAACAGAAGCGGGTAATGATGAGCCGGGGCATCCGGTGTATAGTGTCGAAAGTGAACCCTTTGAAGTGATCGAAGGGGATATTACTACCCTTTCTTTGACTGCACCTCAGATCAATGTGGGAGTAGCCATGAGCTGTGACGAGTCGTTTGCCCGTGAATTTACAGAGATTTCTGTGGCTATCGTGTCGGAAAGCGGGCGTTCGGTGACTATTACCGGTGCGGAGGATACGGGGTATCGTTATTTTACATTGCCGGTTTCGGGAAAGTTGAGTTACACTGTCCTGGCGAAGAATCAGGATGGAGAAGTGATGCAGAAAACTTCCGCTTTGTCGGTAGAAGCCAAAAATTATAGGATAAATTTAGCAATCGAGTGATTCGGATTTTTAGAATTGTGTGTATTTTAGGAGGCAAAAGCAGGGACGAATGAACACAGTTGTAAAATGGAGCAATATTTCCCGGCGATCTGTTTTGATTGCCGTAATGCTTTTTATTATTCTCTTTCTTTTTTGGTGGTCTATACTGCCGGTCCCCTTGTTTCAGGACCCTTATGCTACGGTGTTGTTCGACCGGGAAGGGCAGGTTATGGGTATGAAGGTGGCGGATGATGGGCAGATGCGTTTTGAAGAGGTTCAGGATTTGCCTCCCCGCTATGTTATTTCTGTTTTGGTTTTCGAAGACCGGTATTTTTTAGCCCATCAGGGGGTGAATTGGTGGGCTTTGTGCCGGGCATTAGTGCAGAATATACAGGCCGGGCATGTGGTCAGTGGGGGAAGTACGCTTTCGATGCAGGTGGTGCGTTTGGCTTTGGGAAATCCGCCCCGTACCGTTCCTGAAAAGATAAGGGAGATTTTCCTGACACTACGGATGGAGCAGAGTTATTCTAAAAAACAGATTTTGGAGATGTATGCTTCACACGCTCCTTTTGGGGGGAATGTAGTCGGCATACGGGCGGCTGCGCTGAAATATTTTAACCGCCGGCCCGAACAGCTGAGCTGGGCCGAAGCTGCTTTACTGGCGGTGTTACCTAATGCACCGGCATTGCTTTATCCCGGAAAGAACAATACTTTACTGAAACAAAAAAGAGACGGGTTGTTGGCCAAATTATACCGGGAAGGGGTGATGTCCGAAGATTCGTACCACCTGGCCTTGGCTGAGCCCTTGCCGGAAAAAAAGTTCGATATCCCTACTGTGGCACCCCATCTGTTGGCTAAGGCTTATCGGGAAAAAAAAGGAAAAGTGTGCCCGACATATATCGACGGACGCTTGCAGAAAAAGATCAATGAGATCGTAGAACGGCATACTGCTTTACTGAGCCAGAATTATATCTATAACATGGCTGTGTTGGTGGCTCATGTCCCGACCGGAGAAGTCAGGGCCTATGTCGGGAATAGTGCTCCCCGGAAGGGTAGCCGGGGAAATGACGTGGATATTGTTCAGGCCGTTCGGAGTTCGGGAAGTATTCTCAAACCGGCTTTATATGCTTGCATGTTACAGAGTGGGTTTATTTTACCCGGGACCTTAGTGCCCGATATCCCTTCCCGTTTCGGAAGCTATTCTCCTTCGAATTTTAACCGTGATTTTAAGGGCGTCGTACCGGCCAGGCAGGCTTTGGCTCAATCCTTGAATATTCCTTTTGTACGCTTACTCAAAGATTATTCATATGCCCGTTTTTACGATGATCTGAAACAATTGGGTATTCGTTCTTTAAACCGCGACGCCGATCATTATGGACTGAGTCTGATTTTGGGTGGTGCCGAAACGTCACTTTGGGATATTTGTAATTTGTATGGAGGAATGAGTGCTGTATTGAATCATTATAATGACAGAGACGGACAATATTTTGACGGGGAATATTCCCGTTTGAAGGTTTGGGAGGAGTATAGCGGAGCGGAAGGACAAGATGAGGAAGAGAAAAATATTAGTGCGGATCGGAGTGTATTGAAAGCTTCGGCGATCTGGCAGACCATGAAAGCTTTGGAGGAGGTGGAACGGCCGGAAATGGAATCGGGGTGGAAAAATTTTGTCTCGGCGATGAATCTGGCCTGGAAAACGGGAACTAGTTTTGGTTTCCGGGATGCTTGGGCGGTGGGAGTGAATCCCGAGTATGTGATCGGCGTTTGGGTAGGGAATGCCGACGGGGAAGGACGTCCGGGTTTGGTTGGGGTGAGAGCTGCGGCTCCGGTACTCTTTGAGGTCGCTGGTCTTTTGCCTGTGAACCGGCATTTCTACGAACCGGCCGAGGAGATGAAAGAGGTGGTCGTATGTCATCGGAGCGGTTACCGGGCTTCGGCTTATTGTGAGGAGACCGATACCATCCGGGTTTGTGCTGCCGGAAGCAGGACACAGGTGTGTCCTTACCACCGCTTGGTAAATCTCGATGCTACCGGAAAATGGCAGGTGACTTCGGATTGTGAGCCGGTGCACCGGATCAGGATACAGCCCTGGTTTGTGCTTCCACCGGTGCAGGAATGGTACTATTGCCGGACTCATACCGGATATCGCAGATTACCGCCTTATCGTCCGGATTGTCACCCTCAGGGGGAAGAGATGATGGAAATGATTTATCCCCAACGGGGAACCCGGGTTTTTATTCCCAGGGATTTCGGAGGGAAACCCGGACGTGTGGTTCTCGAAGCCGTGCATCGATCGGTTAAAGCCCGGATTTATTGGTATGTCGACGAGCAGTTTTTGGGTGTAACCCACTCCATCCATCAGCAAGAAGTATGGCTGAAAGAAGGTCGCCATACCTTGACGTTGATGGATGAAGAAGGCCATATTTTACAGCAGGTATTCCGGGTGGTAGGGAAGGAAATTCCGGGCGGTGGTTAGAAATCACCCGATCCGGTTAATTCAGGCTGAGTTTAATGCCGGCGAACCAGCTACGGGGAAGGCCCGGTCCGTAAATGTATCCGGCATCCCGAAATTCTCCCCGATCGAAATCTTTTTGGTAGCTTTGAAAAATGTTCTGGATACCACAATTGAGTTGAAGAATATAATTTCCGCTGATGGTAAAATCGTAATTCAATTTAATGTTGGCATCGAAGAAATCTCCGCTTTTTTCCAGTTTGTCTTTTTCGATATATCCGGCCATGTGAGGAACATACATACTTCCTGTATAAGTGCCTGAAGCGGATATACCGAATTTTTTGAAAGGAGAAGTAAAAAACGTGAAATAGCCATACCGGTTGGGAGAACGTAACATTTCACGGGTTTTCTTTGTATCCGGATCGTCACTCCAGGATTGAGGACGATTGTATTTATTCTGCTGGAGAGATATCCCCAATTGGATTTGTACATCCCGGTGAGGGATAATTTTTCCTTCGAGATTGATACCTTTTACTTTGGCACCCGAACCATTACGGCGTTCGAGTATTTTGTTGCCTTCTTCGTCGTAACCGATAGGGCTGACTACAAAAATATGCTTCAATTTGGTATAATATGCTTCAATCAACAGATTGGTTTGTACTCGTCCGAAAGAATGATAAATGTCGGCTGAGACGCTATAACTTCCCGACTTTTCGGTTTTTAGATTCGGATCCGATTGGATTAGCGACACTTCTCCCCCGACGGCGGTCACGTGTAGATCTTCATCATAGGTTTGGGGGGCCCGGAAACCGGCCGAATAACTGACTCTGAGGCTGATGTCTTTCAAGGGATTGTAGCGTAGGTTGATACGAGGACTGAAAATGATATAATCGATGAAACTGTTTTTGTCCAGTCGGCCTCCCAATAGGAAACTGAATTGCTCTGTTTTCCATTCATTTTGGAGAAAAAAGCTGTAGACGTCGACCTTTTGGTCGATGGTACGGTGATAACCCAGCATTTTATCGACGAGTTTGTTATAGGAATATTCGCTGCCGGCTGTCAATATTGCCGGCATAAAAAGAAGACGATTGAAATTGTATGAGTATTGAATCCCTGCAATAGCAGTCAGGTCTTTCGTCTTGCCGTAGGCATTGGGATCTTTACCTGCTCCGTAATAGGATTGTCGGTCAGTGTGTTGGACGGAGGAATATAGGCTAAACTCGTGGGTATAATCTTTAGAAAAAAACTGAAATCCACTCCACCACCATTGATATCATGATCGGCCTGTTCGGTGATGTCGGTTTCGTGGGGAGGTAGGCTGAACAGATTTCCTCCACGCCGGAATTCTTGGATATTGTGATATTCTAAGGTCAGTTTTGTTTGAGAAGAAGGTTTGTAATAACTGCGGAATCCCAAAGTGGTAAGCTCGAGTTCCCCGATTTCTGAAAAATGATCCCCATCATGATCATAATGCTGCCGGTGGCGTGAGGTACCGAAAGTATAGAGACCTGCATTCCGTTGACCGTTGATCAGAGAGGCATTCAGCGAGGTCGTATTGTCATATGCCGAATTTCCGATAGCTATCAGGTTATGACTGATCATAAACAGGTTGTTCAGAGGCTCTTTGGTGATGATATTCACTGTACCGCCGATGGCATTGGCACCATAAAGGGCAGATCCTCCGCCGCGCATAACTTCGACTCGTTCAATCATTCCGGCTGGAATCTGTTCAATGCCGTATACACCATTCAGTGAACTGAATAGGGCTTTGCCGTCTAAGAGAAGTTGGGTATAAGGACCGTCCAGACCATTTATGCGGACTTGTTGAAAACCGCAGTTCTGACAATTGGTTTCCACCCTAAGGCCAGGTTGAAAACTGAGGCCCTGGGCCAGACATACCGAGTTGGTATTTTCGAATAGTTTCGGAGTCATCACATGGACAACTACCGGCGCTTCCATCCGGTTTGTTTCATTTTTATTGGCCGATATTACTACGGTTTCCAACTGGATAATATCTTCTTCTACTTCGAAATTAAGTTCGCGGGTTTCTCCTTGCCGGAGAACGATTTGTTTTTCTGCCGATCGATAACCTACCCCGTTTACCCGGATGGTATAGGAACCGACAGGCAGGTTTTTCAGAAAATAGTGACCGGTTTCGTCGGTTGCCGTTCCAAGTGTAGTACCTTTCAGACTGACAGTGAAGAAGGGAATGTGTTCTCCGGTATTTTTATTGATGACATGGCCTGTGAGGTTGGCATCGGTTTTAGTTTTTTTATCTGTAAAATGATCTGCTATAGAATGATGAACTGATCCGAGTAAGATCAGAAATAAAAATAATAAACGCATGATGATAGAAGATTTACAAAGTTTAATAGTATAAGAATTTGTAATGACTACATTCCTTGGTCATTGTGGCAAAAGGAGTATCCGTTTAGAACGATGAAACTCATTTATAGGTTTGCTAAATAGTACATAATATATACCCGCCTTAACTTCGTTCCTGTAGATGAAGGTGTATATACAGAGACAAAGTTCCCCTTTTCAGTAATCGATTATATACCTCTTCGGCAAACTGCCGTTAAAATCATAACGTTTTTACAGGAGGGCCTCTGAGGTGAAAGTGAGGAATGGAAATCTGTTCCGGAATGACGGCGGTTTCTGTATAATAAGTGATATGCCGGGTACATGGCAGGTCTGGAATTTCCGGGGAAGTTTGGACCAGACTGTGCCACATCTGCGCATGAGCGATCAGGATTAATGCATTAGCCGAATGATCGTGTCGGGAGGAGCGGGAATCCTTGTTTGTCGGAAGCGGGCAAGAAAAATGCGAATGGACGATAGTAACTCCGTGGGTAATATGGCTATGAGTAAAAAATGTAATGTCGGCAAAATAACCCAAAAGCAGGGCTAAGAAAAAAATTCGTATACCGGTGTGTTTTTTTACTTTTTGCATGTTTCCTTCACTAAAGTGAGGACAAATATAATAAATAATTTTTAATTATTCTAAATAAAAAAAACTGAGAAGCCGATTAAAACCGGATAGAGGCATAAAACCCAGGGTGTTGTCCACTGAGAATTACCGGTGAAAAAGTAATGTTGTGTTTTCGGGCAAACGGACGGGTGAAGATATAGCTGCTGGCTGTTCCGATGGCTGCTCCTCCGATGATATCCCACCAATCGTGTTTTTTGGCATACGTCCGTCCCCAACCGACGTAGGCGGAGAGTAAATAAGCCGGTAAGCCGAATTTCCATCCGTAGCGTCTTTGTATAAAGGAGGCTCCCTGAAAAGAGACGGAGGTATGGGAAGAAGGAAAAGCATGATGATCGCTATGGTCCGGCCGTTCTTTCCTGATCACATATTTCAGGGCATAGGTCATGGCCATATTCATCGCTCCCGAAAAGATAATTTGTTTGGTACCCTGATAATCTCCGATAGCCAGTGAACCGGCAAATCCTGCTACCGGTGTGATGAACATGAGAATATCGGTCGTCGTTTCGATGGTTTTACGATTCTGAGCCGAGGGCGAAAAAGAGTTTAAGAAAAAAAGAGTACTTAACAGGCAAGGCAGAATAAATTTTGTTTGCATGAGGAATAAAACTTAGAAATGGATTATTTTAGGAATAAAGATAATACCTCCGATGATAAATGCACAGGTGGACAGGATCAGTACTGCTGCTGCGAGGTCTTTTGCTTTACCGATAAGGACCTGATGCGACGGGGAAATGAAATCGGCTAGTTTTTCAATCGCCGTGTTTATGGCTTCGGCAGCAAGCACACTACCGATAGCAAAAAGGATTACTACCCATTCCAAAGAAGTCAGGGATAAAATGATGCCTGCCATGACAGCACAAACAATTGCAATCAAATGTATCCACGCATTGTGTTCGTAACGAAATAAAAGAAACACACCACGAAAAGCATATTTGAAACTATGCAAACGGGCTTTGAAAGAAAATTTTTTTTCGGATGCCATAATTAGTCTTTGAACGGCTACAAACGTAGTTTTTTTTGCAAACATGGCCAAAATCCGGTAAACTTTATATCCGGTGAGGTAGATTTTTTCTCCTGAATCGTTTTGATATCTCAAAAAATTGTTACTTTTGCACCCGTAAACGCCAATTTAGCTCAGCTGGTAGAGCAACGCATTCGTAATGCGTAGGTCGCGGGTTCGAGTCCCGCAATTGGCTCCACTGAAAATCAGCAACTTAAAACTAAAAGGGGGCAATAATCAATCGATTTTGACCCCCTTTTCTAGTGCAAAAAATCAAACTTTTTTGCCGTTATTTCCGTAAATGTTACACGATTGTTACACGAAAATTTGAAACAAAAACTTGGATCAATTCGGGATTTTTGTTGTTTTAAAATTTTTATTGCTGGTATGGTCATAAAGTGTACACGCTATGAAAGCAAAATATACACTCCGGCAGAGTCAGGCGTCGGTGAATCCATTTAAATGAGCTCATCGATGACCGGTATCAGGAACCGGAAACTTTCCCGGTTTTCGGTTTATGGGGTAAAACTCCACATATCGGCGGGGATAGGAGTGTTTGAATTCAATCCTCCGGTAGTGATATATCCCTTACCGTTTAAGGAAAAGCCGACAGCATACATCCGCTTTGTCATAGGAGCAGGGAGATCGCTGACTTTCCTCCAATGATCTTTTTGAATATCGTATTCCCAACAGGTATGAAGATACGGGCCCATCCCTGTCGTGATATATCCTTTGGTTTGTCCGTCCGTTTTGTCCGAAGTGAAAGCTACGGCATAAGCCCGCGGAATCTGGTCGTATTCTTCGTCGTCCTGATGGGATTTCAGATTTACCAGGGGGCGGGGAGCATACCATTCCTGGGTTATGCCGTCGAAAATATTTACATCGGCTAAATAGGACGTTTTATTCGCCCCGCTTGTACCCAGGCAGATTACCGCTTTATCGTCTATGACAAAAACCGAAGCTCCGTATCGGGCTTCACCGGGAAAGTAAAGTTCTGTCCAGGTCGAACCGTCGAAACAATATAAATCTTTCAAAGCATGGTTTTTAGGTGAAATGCCTGTACCTACGTAAGCTTTATTGTTTAACGAAAAAGCAATGGCATCTTTGCGGGCATTACTTTCGCCCTGGGCATCGGGAGGTAAATAAGTCACCGGAGTGTCGCTCCATTTACCGGTCGATGGGTCATAGGCATAGAAATCATGATGAAATTCATCTGCTCGATTTTTGGTGGATGGAGTATAACCTGTACCTACATAGGCGATATTGCCGAGCACAAAAGCAACCGCTCCGTAACGTTCTGTCCCCGGAAAGTCGGCGATACGGGTCCAGGTCGTATCTTTGTACATCCAAAAATCTTTTAATGCCTCGGTAGCTGTAGACAAAGTACGCCCCAGGCCGACATAAGCGACGTCTCCGATAGTAAAACTGACCCCTCCTGTACGTGGAATTCCCTTGAATGGATGCGATTCGGTCCACTGGCCTTGTGGTAATTCCGGTTCTGTATGGTGATCGTCATGACAAGCGATAAAGGCTACTAGATAAACAAGGAACGAAAAGTATTTCATGATTTTGTTTTTTTCTTTACAAGTATAATTAATAAACAGATAATTTACAAACAAAATCTAAAATAAATGATCAGTCCTCCACTTGATCGGTTTGCGTATGTATATGATTGAGGATTAAAGGAATTGCCGAAGTGATGCTGATGTCGTAGACATTGGCACAACGACCGCTTTCATCCGACCGTAAATCTTCATAAGGCCGGATGTCATAGTGGGCAGTACGTTTTTCCTTGTATACGTTTTTCAATTCGATATTTTTTTCAATTTCTTTTTCTTCTTCGGGAGTCACAATCCGGTAACCCATTAACAATTCCTCGACATTCCAGCGGTTGTGTTCTACTTCTGCCAGGATAACGATTTCATGTGGAGTGAGTTCTCGCATTCTATCTTTCATAGGTAAGGCGATTCCGATCGAGCGGAGCTTAGTGGCTATAGAACTGGCATTGTAAATATTCGACCATTGTTTCACTACCCGTAGCTTATTCCATTTTTCTGTCAATTCTTTTTCGGAAGGGAGATCCGGGGGATTGACAGTATGCTGGTAAAAATAGTCGTAGACATAATTGATACATTTCGGCAGATATAAATTCTCCATCGTCAGGTCGTAACAGCGGTTGACCATTCCAAATGGCCGTAAAGCCTGATATTTTATAGAAGAATTGACGATTTGTAGAATCGTGTCCGAGGTTTCCTGGCGGATCAATACCGGAACCTGGTGGGCATAGACGGCATCCGGGAGATAAAGACCGAGGGCAAGACTGGTATGCGGAAAATTAAAACAGATGGCAATGGTCAATAGTTTATCTTTTTCACCGCTCCATTGCCCTAATAAGGTTTGGACAGGTTCGGATTCGGCCCTTCCCTGGATAAAATCCCATTCCAAATCGATAAAATCGGCTGTCGAAGTTCTGGGGCAGGGATGAAATGTCTTGTCTTGTTCACAATCCATAAACCGGGCTTCCGATAAGTCGAACAAATGACGGTAACGTCCCATGAAGAAATCCATTTCCCGTCTGGCTTCCCGGTCGATAAAGGTGATCCGCGTTTTTTTCCGGTGAGTTTTGAAGTTCGGGAAATGGGCGATATGGGCCGCTTCGATTGCCAGGGCTATACCCATACGGGTCATACCGATAATGACCAGATGAACGTAATTTTCCGAGTTTTCGCTAATTCCTCCCCGGTCCAGAGGGAAATAATGAATCGTGCCGTTACTTTCCGCACTGCATTTTACCAAAACCCGTCTAGCCCAGATCTCATAGAAATTGAAAGGAGTAAATTCGATGTATTGTTTGATTTGCTGACTGATATCCGAAACCTGAAATACCGAAAAAGTACCCTGATATTCGAATAAAACATGACAACAGAGTGGTTTTTTACGTTTGGTTTGTTCGCAGATTTCTGCCACACGTTTGACACAGTCGATATTTAAAGAATCCCGGTCGTATTCATTCGCTTCTCCTAAGATAAACAATTTTTCCGCTTTATGAACCCTGGCTTTTTTTAATTCTTCTTTCGAGTCCCGCCGTCCGTGCAGGATGACCAGTCTCCTTTCTTCTTTCCGGTTCAGTTCGGCATGGAATTTCAGTCGCACCTGTTCGGTATCTTCGACGGTCAATACGACGATATCGCATTTTTTATACTCGGCATTTCGTCGGAGTTGCTGGATCAGATAAGGCACCATATCGTCGATACCCAATATAATGATGTGATTGGAAAAAGCATAATGGCTGTCGCCTTTGCGGAAACGTTCCACCCGGCGTTCCAGCATATTCGAAAATACCGAAATTAAAATACCCGTAAGTAACAACATGCCTGCCAGTACGACCAATAAGGCATAAGGACGGTTGACCTCTTTTTGATTGGCGAATCCTCCCGGATCGATAAAAAGTTCTACCAGATCCCAAAAATTCAGTTTTTGGGTTTCTTGTTCTGCCGGAGAAGTGAAGACATTTTCCGTCTGGGGGGAGATACCGACCTGGGGACGCAGGATATACATCCCCGCGAAGAAAAATACGATCACACTGGTAAGCCAGAGTAATTGTTTCCACCAGGCTCCCGAAAAAGTCTGGTCAAACCCCAATTTTAACCATTTCCATAAACGCATAAAACCGTAAATTGGATGTAAATATGCAAATATAGTGAAAGATGAGAGCAATGACAAATGAAAACTTTGTTTTCAAATATGGCATGGCCGAGCCGTATCCTATATTATACAAATATAATAAAACTTCCGAAAACTTTGGCAAAACTAAGTGGATAAAGTAAGTGGCTGGAAATTAGAAATGTTCGCCGTATCTCGCTTCATTCTGCCCGGAAGTAAAATAGCAGAATATAGCATGGTTAAGCCAAAGATTTCTGACTTGTCCGTTGCCTTTTTGAGTTGCCTTTTATGGCGTAAAATACCTCCGGCAACATGGCGAATAAAGCCCAGACCCCCAAAGAACACTCGTTTTTGCTCTTAGTTCCGTCCAAAGGTACGCAATTTTTTCCAGCAGAGAGGAAAAGATGCCTTTTGAACAGGAAATATGAGTTTTATTCTCCCTGCGGCGGAATACTGCATACCTTCAAATAGCTCTATATCAGGTAAATTTGCATTAATGATTAGAGTTATGAAACAGCAAGAGTTAAAGGTGTCGTTCTACCTGAAAAAGAACGAAATCAAAGAGGACGGCAGATGTCCCCTTATGGCAATACTGAGTATCGGAAAATACTCCGAAACCACATTCAGCACCAAAACGAACGTGCCGCTATCCCTGTGGCAGTCGGGCCGTGCCACAGGGAAAAGCCAGATCGCCAACGAGATCAATCAACGGCTGGATGCCATCCGTGCCTCCGCCCTTTCCCATTACAAAGAGCTGTCAGCCGTCAACGAAAAAGTAACGGCGGAAAACGTAAAAACCCTCCTGCTGGGTATGGCATACGGTCAGGAAACGTTGCTCGATTATTTCCGTACCCATAATGAGAATTTCGACAAGCGTATCGGTGTAAACCGTAAAAAAGGTTCAGAGAAAGGCTACTGGCACGCCCTGGCCCACCTTACCAAATTTCTGGAAGTCAAATACAAACTTTCGGATATACCTTTCACGGCGTTGGACAGGTCGTTTATTGATAAATTCGACCTCTATCTGAAAATAGACTGCGGACTGGCACCGGGTACGATCATATTGCTTACCACCCGCCTGAACACGATTGTCGGGAACGCCATTGTCGAAGGTATCATCACCAAGAATCCCTTTGCAGACTATGAGCCGGAGCGCCCCAGGCACAAGCAAAAATACCTTATCCGCAAAGAGTTGGATAAACTAATGACAACCCCGCTTACCTGCCCGAAACATTACCTTATCCGCGATCTGTTCCTCTTTTCATGCTATACCGGCATTCCGTACAGCGATATGCGGAAGCTGACGAACGAGGATATTTTCATAGCGGAGGATAAGGTAGTCTGGATAAAAACGAGCCGGGAGAAAACAGGGATGGACTACGAGATACCCCTGCTCGAACTCCCGCTGCAAATCCTTGAACGATACAGGGATACTGCGGCCGGAGGCCGGTTGATTCCCATGTACAGTAATTCGGAAATAAACAGGGAATTAAAAATTATTGCCCACACCTGCGGTATCAACCGCCGGCTGACATTCCATCAAAGACGCCATACCTACGCTTCCGAAATTACGCTCTCGCAAGGCGTTCCCATCGAAACGGTGAGCCGTATGCTCGGGCACAGCCAGATTTCGACGACACAGATTTACGCGAGTGCGCCCAGAATGGTCGCTTAATAAATACTTCTTTAGCAAGAAGTTAGGA
>ERZ773221.2670-NODE-2670-length-13341-cov-8.111170_pt1 | contig 13341 bp, 10 predicted proteins | sample MGYA00580994_ERZ773221 | MGnify/ENA primary metagenome ERZ773221 (study PRJEB29015, sample SAMEA2737758) | human gut metagenome | biome: human gut; feature: human-associated habitat; material: faeces | place: China | collected 2012 ... | reverse complement strand
CCTGCCGGTGCGGTCTTTGTTCTATCCCTCCCAAGGGCTCGGTATCAAAATTTGCCGGGCGCTCACTCCGCGTGCCGCCGCCTGCGGCGGATGGCAGCGCCTGCCAGGGCCATCGCCGCGCCACTGGCCGCGGCGATCCACAGTCCCACGGCGCCCTCATCCGCGGTCCGCGCCGACTGCACACTGCCGGAGGCGCCGGCCGCCTCTACCTTGCCGATGCTGGCGTCCTCCTTGCGGATCTCCTGTGTACCCGCCGCATCGCGGAAGTACCGGCCGCAGTCCTCACAGGTCCAGCAGGTGACATATCCCACCTGTGTCGGCGTGGCCGGACGGCCATTCACCTTCACCAGCGCCGTGTGGTTCTTGCTGTCCACCGCGCCATAGGCCGCGCCGCAGACGGTGCACACCGCCCGCTCCACGCAGGTGGCCGTACCGCCGCTGCACCTCGCCGTCTCCGACTGCCGGCAGCCGTTCACGGTACACCTGCGGGTGTGCCGGTCGTTCCCGTCGGATGCCCACGCGCCCCACGTATGGCCGCTCTTTGCCGCCGTGACGGTATCGCCGCACACGGCGCACACCACCGCCGTGGTGCAGTCGCCGTCATCCGCCGCGCCGCTGTGCAGGCAGGCGTAGCCGCAGTCGCGGCACGCGCCGCCGGCCCAGTCATGGCCGCTCTCCGCCACGGTCACAGCGCCGCAGCAGCTCCACTTCTTCAGATGGCTGTCCGCCGTGGTGATCCACTGCTCCTCCCCGCCTGACGCATGGTTGTCGGGATCAATGTCGCCGTAGCTCCTGCCGCAGTAATCGCACGCCGCCGGCTCGAGGCAGGTGGCCGTACCGCCGGAATGCACCGTCTCCAGCCCCTGCCACGCCAGCACCGGAATGCGCATACCGTTCTCCGCCAGCCGCTTGCTGCCGCAGTCGGTGTCCCACGGGTGCGCGTCGTCACCGCGCCCCGCGATCAGCGCCTGCAGCACCGTGCCGTCGGCAAAGGCCGCGGCGGCCTTGGCTGTACCGCTGCCGCTGCCGCCCGTCAGATACCAGCAGTTCTCCACGATGCCCTCATTGGAGATGCTGCCGCCGGTGATCTCACCCACGTTATAGCAGTTCCGGATGGTGGCCGTGGTAAAGCCGTCCCGCATGTCGCCGACGATGCCGCCCGCCACATTGACGCTGCTGCCGTACCGGCCCTCCTCCTGGATGCTGCCCGTGTTATAGCAGTCCTGGATCAGGGACGCGTCGAAGCTCACGCCCAGAATACCACCCATGCCATGGCGGCCCTCCGGACCTCTGCTGATGCCGCCGCTGATCGTCCCGGTATTCACGCAGCCCCGTATCGTTCCCTTGTCGCTCATGCCCACGATGCCGCCCACGCGGCCCATGGTGCCGATGTCGTCGTTAGGCGCGATGGTGCGGAGGGTACCGTCATTCCGGCAATTCTCGATGGTCCCGCTGCTGGAACCGGCAATTCCTCCGGCATTGATCTGGACCCCGCCCAAGGAGCCGTCCACCTTATTGAGGAGAATATCGCAGAGGTTCCGGCAGTTCCGGATCGCCGCGCCATTGGCCTCGCCTGCGATACCGCCCACATTGCCTCCGCCGACACCGTGGACATAGATATAGCCCGTCACGGTGACGTTCTGCACAACGGCGCTGCCCGTCAGCTGGGCGAACAGCCCGCTTGCGTAGGTATTCTCGGCATTTGTCGATACATACAGCCCCGTGATGGTGTGCCCCTGCCCGTCAAACGTGCCGCCGTAGCCTTCCGGCGCCGTGGATGTCCGCTCATACTGCCCCATGGGTGTCCACTCAGACAGCCACATGCCGCTCTCGCCCCTGGTATACCTGCCGTTTTCATCGAAGGTGCCGTCGTTCAGTACGATGTCCGCCGTCAGCACGGCGCAGGCATCGCTGTTCAGCTTCCGCCCGTTGGCGCCGTTGACGATATCCCTGAACACCACCAGCTCCTCCGCATTTCCGATCTGATAAGGCTCCTCCGCCGTACCGCTGCCGCTCAGGCTGCGGCCCCACCACGCCATTAGGATCAGATCCCCCATCACAGGGGCGGAGAAGTCATACGCCTCCCCGTTCAGCCGCCAGCCCAGCAGCTCGTGTCCCTCGCTGGTAGGGTCGGCGGGACGGGAGACTGCCTGTCCCCGCAGCACCCGCCGCGTCCCATCGGTGCTGCCGTACATGGTCAGGAACGTGACCTGGCACTTGGCGCTGGCCTTGATGGTGCCTCCGCCGCTGACGCTGGTCAGGAACACCGTGCGCTCGGCGTTGTAGCTGGCGTCGATGGTGCCCTCGTTGACGACACCGGCGCTGCCGCCGCAGTCCCGAATGGTGCCGCCGTCGGCGTACATGGTTCCTTCATTGAAAACGCCGCCCGCGCCCAGCAGACCTCCGGCCGAGCAGTCGCGGATGGTGCCGCCCTTCATGGTAAATATACCCCCGTTATACACGTACACGCCGCCCGCGTCTCTGGCGCCGTAGAAGGGGCTGGAGCAGCCCATGATGGTGCCGCCGTTCATGGTAAATCTGCCGCCGGCGTTCACCACCACGCCGCCGGCGAAGGCGCTGCCCATGGCGGGGACCTTACCGCCGGTGATGATGCCGCCCTTGACGGAGAAGTCGCTGTGCGTGCTCTCCGGATCGCTGTCATTCAGCTCCAGATAGCCGCCGTTCCCGACCCAGAACACGATGTTGCTGCCGTCGCTCCGGAGCACGTGGCCGTTCAGGTCCACAGGCACATACCGGCTGACATCCAGTCGACTTCCCGTGAGCTGCACGTCCGCCGTCAGGATCACCTTGCTCACCTCGCTGTCCGCCAGCGCGGCGGCCAGTCCCTGCGCCGTGGTGACCTCGCGGTCAGCAGTGCCGAGGAAATGCGCGCCGTCCTCCCTGGTCACGCTGTTCACGATACTGTCCATCACGCTCACATGTCCCTCGGACTTGATGATCAGGCTGTCCACCGCGCCGCCCCGCAGCTGCAGCGCGCCGCCGGTCTCCACCGTGACCTTGCTGTACCGGCCGCCGGTGATGGTGACATTGGCGTCACCGGCGATGATAAGCTCGCTCACCCGTTTCCCGTCAGCCACGGTGATGCTTTTCGCCGCCTTGTGGATGGTCAGAGGCTTCGAGACGTCCTGATAGATGGTCAGATCGCCTCCCACGTATTTCCCACTGGTATCCGCCAGCACCACCGGCAAACGCTCCTCTGTGTGGATGTATACCGTGACGGTCCCATCGGCCAGTGTCAGCGTAGCGCAATTCTCCTCCGGAACCAGGCTGCCGCTGTAGAGCCGGACCTTCGCCCGGGTGTCCTCGCCCACGGTGTAGGCGTCGTCCGCCGCCAGCGCCTGCACCGGCAGCAGGCTCACCGCCATGCACAGTGCCATCAGGATGCTTACCAATCGTTTTCTCATGTGTTCTCCTCCCTTTCGCCGCAGGACGCGGCCCCCAGTTGAAAGTCGTAGCGCATCTCCAGCGCGTGAAACAGTCTCTCTATGGTACGCTGGCCCACGGCCCGCAGATCCATGGTCCGCAGGAAGGCCAGCGCCTGCTGGATCTCCTGCTCCGGCACCCCGTAGCCCCGCAGGCTCAGTGTCAAAAAGCACTCCAGCTTCTTCTCCAGCGTCAGCGCCCCGCCGCAGGGCTGGGCCATATAGCCCCGCATCAGTCCCGCCGACCCCAGCTCCAGCATGTAGAAATCCTCTGCCGTCAGCTGCGGCTGGTACGGTCCGAAGATGTCGTACAGCTCTCGGGCTGTCTCGCGGAAGATGTACTCCGACGCCTCCTTCTGGGTATAGGCCTCGATGTAGATCTCCCGCAGGTTCTCGTTAAGCTCCGTCAGCGTCAGCTGGATGGCCGTCTCCGCCGCGTACACGAACACCGGCGGCAGCTTGCCGCCGACCACGCTGCGGGCCGCCCCGAACTGGCCGGAAAACATGAACGTCACCAGCTCCGTCAGCACCCCGTCCTTGGCCCGAAAGATGTTCTGGAAGCTGCTGTTGGACACCTCTGCTCCCTGCACGATCTGGGCCACGGTGGTCTTTTTGTAGCCCTGCTCCAAAAACAGCTTGACGCATACGGTCAGTATCCGGCGCTTGGCAGGCAGGCTTGCGTTGGTCAGTGCCATCAATGACCCTCCTTTTTCGCATCTTGGCATGTGTGCCACTATTATAACACAGCGTCCTTTGCATCGCAAGCGCTTTTTGCCAGATCCTCCGTTTTTCGGCAAAAAGAGTACCGGCGCACCCTGCGGTGCGCCGGTACTCTCTCCCTTTTTTCTCTCACTCGATCTCGAAGTCGTCTGTCTCGATCACGTCCGGCTGCTGATGCCGCACCACCTTCACGGCGCACAGCGCCACGCTGAGGTTCAGCGCGCCGTCCAGCAGCAGCGACACGCCCATCAGCATCACCAGCACCTGAGCCCCCTCAGTGGGCCGCAGCACCAGCAGCAGTCCGATGACGCCTGTGAGCACTGCCAGCACCAGTACCAGCCACCATTGGGGAATGCCGAATCGCCTGGCGTCCACGGCGATCTGGATCTTGAACAGGCCGTCCGCCAGCACGGGAATGCCGAATATCACGCACAAAAAGCTCATGGCTTCTCCGGGGTGGCACAGGGTGATGATGCCCACAGCGATGAGCAGTATCCCGAAGGCCAGGTCGTACTGAAACGCCAGCCGGAACAGGTCCTTGGAGAAGTACCCGCCCAGCTTGATGGCGCCGCACACCACCATGCCGATGCCCAGCGCCCTGCCGATCCACGGCACGCACCGCTCCGACATCACCAGCAGCACCACGCCCAGCACGCAGAACAGCACCGACACCACGATATATCCGGTTTTCACGGCCCACAGCGGCCCCGTTGCTCTCACATTCCGCATAACTTGCATCTCCCTTCGCGCGTTCTTCCGCGCCTTCCTCTTTGTCATGTCTCATGATACCGCGCCGCCGCGCCCTGCGGTACGGGCAGAAAAAAGAGATGCCCGAAATTCGGACATCTCCCTGTATACGTCTGGTTTTTGGGCAAAGCGGGCCGTTTGTCTGTCGCCGCTCACAGCTGCCGGTTGTTGCTGTGAGCCACGATAAGCTCCGGCACGCCGCGGCACAGCTGGAGCATCCGCTGCAGGTCGCTCAATGACTCCTCCTTCATGCCGCCGCTGACCCAGTCGATCCACACGCCGAACAGCTGGCACTTCATGAACTGCACCACCACCCGCCGGTCGCCGCCGGAGATGCTGGCATCGGAGAACACGGTGGTAAGATACGTATCCACCACGTACTCGCACAGCCGCATGGTGTCCTGCAGGAACATATCCCGATTGGCGGAGTTGAAAATGTGCATCACAGCGCGGCGGTTCTCCCGTGCCGTGTGGAACGCCACGGAGAAGCATTCCTCCATGGAGGAGATGGTCGGGTACTGCCGGATCAGCTCATCGGTCTGCTCCGTCACGATCTCCCCCAGCAGGGAGGGAATATCCTGAAAGTGGTAGTAGAAGGAGTTGCGGTTGATACCGCAGTCCTCCACGATGTCGCGGACGCTGATCTTACTCAGCGGCTTCTGGTTCAGCAGCTTCATGAACGACGCCTTGATGGCCTGCTTCGTGAAATTCGCCACGGTGCTCCTCCTGTTCTCGGCGGTACAAAGCCCGCCCTACGGCTGTTCGCCGAGGGCGGGCCGTATGTAGTCCCTTTTATTTGGCGCTCAGGTACTCGTCAATGGACTTGGCGCCCAGCTTGCCTGCGCCCATGGCCAGAATGACGGTAGCCGCACCGGTGACGGCATCGCCGCCGGCGTACACGGCCTGACGGGAGGTAAGGCCCTCCTCGTTAACGATGATGCCGCCCTTCTTGTTGACCTCCAGGCCCTTGGTGGTGGACTTGATCAGGGGGTTGGGGGTGGTACCCAGGGACATGATCACAGCGTCCACGGGAAGCTCAAACTCGCTGCCCTTCTTCTCCACGGGACGGCGGCGGCCGGAGGCGTCCGGCTCGCCCAGCTCCATCTCGATGCAGGTCATGCTCTTGACGCAGTCCTGCTCGTCGCCGTTGATCTGGACGGGGTTGTTCAGGGTCTTGAAGATCACGCCCTCCTCAATGGCGTGCTCCACCTCCTCATGACGGGCAGGCAGCTCCTCCATGCCCCGGCGATACACCACATACACATCGGCGCCCAGGCGCTTGGAGCAGCGGGCGGCGTCCATGGCCACGTTGCCGCCGCCTACCACGGCCACCTTCTTGCCCTTCAGGTCCATGATGGGGGTGTCGGAATCCTCGCGGTACGCCTTCATCAGATTGATGCGGGTCAGGAACTCGTTGGCGGAGTACACGCCCTTCAGGTTCTCGCCGGGAATGTGCATGAACATGGGCAGACCAGCGCCGGAGCCCACGAACACGGCCTCAAAGCCGTTCTCCTCCATCAGCTCGTCGATGGTGATGGTGCGGCCCACCACGGTGTTGGTCTCCACCTTCACGCCCATAGCCTTCAGACCGTCCACTTCCTTCTGGACGATGCTCTTGGGCAGACGGAACTCGGGAATGCCGTATACCAGCACACCGCCGGCCAGGTGCAGAGCCTCGAACACGGTGACGTCATAGCCCTTCTTGGCCAGGTCGCCGGCGCAGGTCAGGCCCGCAGGGCCGGAGCCCACCACCGCCACCTTGTGGCCGTTGGGCTGGGGCTTTTCGGGGGCCTCGGTGCTGTGGGCGTTGTGCCAGTCGGCCACAAAGCGCTCCAGACGGCCGATGCCCACGGGGTCGCCCTTCTTGCCCCGGACGCAGTGCATTTCGCATTGACTCTCCTGGGGGCAGACGCGGCCGCACACGGCGGGCAGGGAGCTGGTCTGGTGGATGACCTGATACGCACCCTCATAGTCGCGCTCCACGATCTTGGCGATGAACTCGGGGATGCGGACATTGACGGGACAGCCGTCCACGCAGGGATGATTCTTGCAGTGGAGGCAGCGGGCGGCCTCGTCCAGGGCCTGCTCCTCGGTGTAGCCCAGGGCCACCTCCAGGAAGTTCTTATTCCGGACGTTGGGGTCCTGAGAGGGCATGGGATTCTTATCCAGGCGCATGTTGATCTTGGCAGCCATGTTACTTTACCTCCTGCTTGAACAGATTGCAGACTTCCTCGTGCTTGCGCACCTCGAAGTCGTGATACATCTGGTTGCGCTTGACAGCCAGATCCCAGTCCACCTGCTGGCCGTCGAAGTCGGGGCCGTCTACGCAGGCAAACTTGGTCTCGCCGCCAACGGTCAGGCGGCAGCCGCCGCACATACCGGTGCCGTCGATCATGATGGGGCTCATGGATACGGTGGTGGGCACGCCGTAGGGCGCGGTGGTCTTACAGACAAACTTCATCATGACCATGGGGCCGATGGCGAAGATCTCGTCATACTGGTTGCCGGCGTCCAGCAGCTCCTGCAGCGCCTGGGTGACCAGACCCTTCTGGCCATAGGAGCCGTCGTCGGTGCAGACCTTCAGCACGGAGGACACGGCCTTGAACTTGTCCTCCAGAATGACCACGTCCTTGCTCTTGAAGCCCACAACGGCGTGGACCTCGGCTCCGCAGTCGTGGAACTTCTTCAGAACGGGATACGCGATGGCGCAGCCCACGCCGCCGCCGACGACACAGACCTTCTTCTTGCCCTCGGTTTCAGTGGGCTTGCCCAGGGGACCCACAAAGTCGTGCAGATACTCGCCCTGCTGCTTGTGGCTGAGCTTCTCGGTGGTGGCGCCCACGGTCTGGACAATGATGGTAACGGTGCCCTTTTCGCGGTTATAGTCATGGATGGTGATGGGGATGCGCTCGCCGTTTTCATCCACCCGCAGGATGATGAACTGGCCGGGCTGTGCCTTTTTGGCAACCATAGGAGCCTCGATCTCATACAGGATCACGGTGGGTTTCAACGCTTCTTTGGTCACGATGCGATACATGGTCGTTCCTTCTTTCCTATTTCATGGGAGTCCGGCCAATAGGGCGGGCCAAGGCCCGCCCTATGCCGTATGCCGTATGTTTATGATATCACAAGCGATGGCTATTCGTCAATTGGTATCACCGCTTTCGGGAAATTTATTGCGTGGGGCCGCACAGAGTCACCTGCCGCCCGGCCACCTCCACCAGGCGCTCGTCCTTCATTTTTTTCAGCTCCCGCATCATGGCACTGCGGTCAGCGGAGATATAGTCCGCCAGGGCGCTGAGGGAGAAGGGCAGCTGGAAGCTCTGCCGCTGCCGCTGGCCCGCCAGCAGGCCAAAATAGCACAGCAGCTTTTCCCGGATGCTGCGGCGGCTGAGAACCTCCACCCGCTCGGACAGGGCGGCGGCCTTCTCCGTCATGATGTGGAACATATTCTCCACCAGGCGGCTGTGGTGGGCGCAGGCCCTTTCGCAGCGGCGGGTCATGTGCTCGTCCTGCATGAACCATACCCGGCAGGGCTCCTCGGCGATGACGGTGATGCTGTCGCCGGCCACGTTTTCAAACATCAGCATCTCGCCGAACACGCCGCCGCTTTCCAGGTGCTCCAGGATGGCGCGGCCGCCCTGGCGGTCGATGCGCTGGATCACGGCGCTGCCGTGGGCGATGAGGCCCAGATATTTCCGCCCCTCGGAGAAGTCATAGATGGTCTCCCCGGCCCGGAAGGCCTCCTCCCGCACCCCGAAGCACACCCGCATCTGCTCCTGCTCCTCCGGGGTGATGCCCTCAAGAATGGGCGTTTTGATAATGTCCACAGCGCAGCCTCTTTCCCTCCGCCAGCAGGCGGTCTCTTTTTTTGCCGATGATGACGTATACGATGACATAGCCGATGGCCCCCACCAGCAGACCCGCCACCATGTCGATGAAGGCGTGCTGCTTGACAAGCAGGGTAGAGGCGATGATGACCGCGCCCAGGACCATGGACCCGGCCCGCCAGCCCCACTTCCGCAGACCCGGCGTGTGCCACGCGGCGGCTACCCCCGCAACGACTCCCAGCACATGAACGCTGGGCAGAACGTTGGTATTGGTGTCCAGATTATACGTGTTCTGCAGCAGCCAGGCGGCGATGTTCTGGTGCTCCATCACCGCCGGGCGCAGGTCCTGCCCGTTGGGCACCAGGGCGCAGAACACCGTGGCGGTGGTGAAGGTGATCATAATGGTCCACATATACCGCCGGAAGCCCTCGGCGTCCTTGACGATCAGGTAAATGCCGATGGCCACCAGCAGGAACGACCAGGAATCATAGGGGAAAACGAACCACTCGCAGAAGGGGATATAGTCGTCGATGGCCGTCTGGGTGGCCCAGTAGTTGTCGGTGATGAGATGCTCGATGATGAAAAACATGGTCAGGTACACCGGCAGATACAGGCCCCACCACATATGCGGGTGCTCCCGGATAAATTTCTTGACTTGCTCCATGGATGCTCCTCCGTAATCAATAGTGAAAAAAATGATAACATAATTCCGGATAAAAGGGAAGGGGTAAGTGATATATATCACAGTTTTTTTACAATTGGAAACGGTTGCGGCGGCGGGGCTTTTCCGGTATAATAGGGGACAAGATCATAAATTTGGAGGAGCATCCATGACCGTACTGAACAAAGAGATGAAGGAAAACAACCGGGTGGAGCTGACCATCCGGGTGGAGAAGCCGGAGTGGCAGCAGGCCCTGGACGACGCGTATCAGGCCAACCGGGACCTGTATCCCGTGGACGGCTGCGCCCCGGGCAAGGCTACCCGCCAGGCCCTGGAGCAGGCGTATGCCCCGGACGTGTTCTATCAGGAGGCGGTGAACGCCACGTTCCCCCGGGCCCTGGTGGAGGCCTTCGGCCGGGAGGAGATCCTGGTGGCCGGGGCCCCGGAGCTGCGTATTGTGGACATCGGGCCGGAGGGCTTCACCTTCGCCGCTCTGGCAGAGCTGTATCCGGAGGTGAAGCTGGGCCAGTATAAGGGTCTGTCCGCCCCCATGCCCCAGGCGGAGCTGTCCAACGACGACGTGGACAAGGCCATGGAGGAGTGGCTCCAGGCCCACCTGGTGGAGCAGGAGCGGGACCGGGCCGCCATGGGCGACGAGGTGACCCTGGACTTTGACGGCTCCGTGGACGGCGTGCCCTTTGAGGGCGGCAAGGCGGAGAATTATCCCCTGCTGCTGGGCAGCGGCATGTTCATCGACGGGTTCGAGGAGCAGGTGGCGGGCATCCGCCCGGAGGAGGAGCGGGAGATCCATGTGACCTTCCCCCAGCAGTACACCCCGGAGCTGGCGGGGAAGGCGGCGGTATTCCGGGTGAAGGCCCACCGCATCGTCCGCCGTTCCGCGCCGGAGATCAACGATGCGTTTGCCCGGACCCAGGGCTTTGCCGATGCGGCGTCCCTGCGCCAGGCCATTATGGCGGCAGCCCTCCAGCGCAAGGAGGCCCAGGCACGGGACGCCTTTGCCGACGCCCTGGTGCGCCAGGTGCTGGACGGCATGGAGGTCCGGGTCCCGGATTCCATGGTGGAAAGCCAGCTGACGGGCCTTCTGCAGGAGCTGGAAAACCGCCTGATGAGCCAGGGAGCCTCCCTGTCCGACTATTTGCAGATGGCCGGCATGACGGAGGAGGACCTCCGGGCCCACGCCCGGGAGAACGCCCTGGAGTCCGCCCGGTATGAGCTGGCCATGACGGAGATCGCCCGGCTGGAGCACATCCGCGTCACGGAGGAGGACGTAGAGCGCCGGTATCAGGAGATGTCCCGGCAGTTCGGCGTGCCGGTGGAGCACATCCGCCAGCAGCTGCCCCCCATGCAGCTGAGCCACGACCTGAAGCTGGCCTATGCCCGGGCCGTGGTGGTGGACAGCGGCGTCCGGCTGTAAGGCGCTGCGGGAGCCGCAGAGGATATACAGCGGGGGGCATTGAGGATGTCGCCCCTATGCACGGAAAACGCACAAAGGGAGGGGCTTTGCCCCTCCCTTTGTGCTGCCGCGCTGACACGCACCAACGGCAGGACGCCTCACGAACGGAGATATAAACCCGGAGCCCGCTGGTCCCGCACCTCCGCCAATACCCAACACGATACATGGTATACGAATATCCGAAGACGCACAAGCCAGCAGGATGAGAATGATGATGACTATAAAAAGCAGCACACTCGATTGTCTAAAACCGGGTGTGCTGCAATTACAGAGATGCATATCTTATTCAAACATGGCTTCCAGATAAGCGCAAAGGGCAGAGGACAGCTTTTTGATGTCAGCGCCGGAGGTATTCACAAGAAGGTCGTAGTTTTCCCGCGCACCCCATTTCTGCTCACTGAAGAAAGCGTAATATTTTGCGCGGCTGCGGTCGATCTCCGCAATCCGTTTCTTCATCTGCGCTTCTGTCAGATGTTCGTCCTCCGGACGGCGCTCCATGCAGCGTTTGATTCTGCTCTCCATATCTGCATAAGCAAAAATGCGCACAGGCTTCTGTTCCCGGAGAATATAATCTGCGCAGCGTCCGACGATGACGCAGTCGGATTTGCGGGACAACTCGCGAAGCAGCTCATGCTGTTTCGTGTAGATGGAAAAATCGGGATAGAAGGTGGGCTCTGAGATCAGATATATGCTGTGTCCGGTATGAATGGGGAAATGCATAACGGGGCGTTTTTCCTCAATCCGCCGGACATACTCCTCAGACAGCGCGGTTCTTTTTGCAATCTCTGTTATGATCTCCTGATCGTAGTAGGCAATCTCCAGCTTTTCTGCGATTCTGCGGCCAAGCTCGCGGCCGCCGCTGCCAAATTCACGGCCAATGGTGATGATTCGTTTCATATTGTGCTCCTTTCCGGCAAAAGCCTGTGGGGCGGGGTGATAATGGCTGCGCATAAGTGAGAATGGAAACTGTATGAATCAGTGGGCAAAGGCGCTCTTTCATAAGGGCTCCACTCCTTTATTGAATTATATCATGGAATGGGGGCTGCTGGCAACTGGGATCGCGGGGCATATCAATAGCGTGTGCAATTTGCCTGAGGCGTTTTTGGCTGACAGCAGATCACACATTGCCCCTTCACTTCTGATTCAGAAGCCAGGCTGTCATATCCCCCAAGGTTTCCTCGATCGGGCGCGGCTGATATGCAAAGCATTCCGACGCTGCGGCATGGCTGAATTGCCCGTTTGAGACAAGGACGGAAACGGAATACGGGGTGAAAAACAGCGGCTTTCGCTCCCTCAGACTCCGGCGTTCGTAATACGGAGCGGCCAGCCTTGCAAGCCCCAGCGGCAGGCAGATGGGCCGATACTTCAGCTTTGCAGCCTTTCCCACCAGCTGAAGCATCCTGCGAATCGTGACATAGCAGCCGGACAAAATGTAGCCTTTGCCGGGCTCTCCGCTTTCGGAACAGGCGAGAATGCCATTTGCCACATCCCGCACATCGACAAAGTCATATCCGCCGCGAACGGCTAAGGGCAGCTTCCCGGCAAGAAAGGATTTTGCCATTGAGGTGAAGCTCCCTCCCTGCAAATCGCCCGGTCCGATGATGCCGGAGGGGAATACAATGCTGGCATTCAACCCGCGCTCCGCTGCATCAAAGACCAGCTCGGTTGCAGCTGCCTTGCTCTTGGCGTAATCTCCGTCCACAAGCCCCGGAGAGAATTCGCAATCCTCCGTAATGATGCAGCCCTTTGGCTTTTCCGGTATGGCATGGACGGAACTGACATAGACCATTTTGCCCACGTCATGCTCCATACATTGCCGGAGAACCCTCCATGTCCCGCCTACGTTGACCTGATAGAGCCTCGGACCGGGCCTGGACGCGACGGAGACGATACCGGCACAGTGAATCACACAGGTACGGCTGTCGGCATCCGCGAAGAAGTCTGACAGTGAGCCTTTATCGCACACATCACCGATGACGGTGTGGACCTCCTTCGGGAGCAAATTGATACAGGGGTCGTCATGCAGCACAAGCGCATGCACCTGCGCCTTGCGGCGTACCAGCTCCTCCGCAACAGCCCTGCCGAGGAAGCCGGTAGCGCCTGTAACAAGATATTTATCAAACATTCAAAGAGCCTCCTCTCAAATAAGTACACAAGTGTTGATTATCTTTCACAAGTACAGTATACTTGAGAGGAAAGACAGAAACAATCAGCACTTGCCATGCGACTGAAAGAAAAGCAACACTGCCTGTTGAAGTGTTGATAATCTTTGTAAACTTTTTTTGGAGGGGCTCTATATGGAGAAGCTGGATGCAAGGAAACGCTATACGCAAATGGTGCTCAAGCAGTCTTTTCTGAAGCTGCTGAAGGAAAAGCCTGTAAACAGAATTACGGTGAAGGAGGTCTGTGCCCTGGCGCAGCTTAACCGTGCCACCTTCTATGCCCATTACAGCGATTGCTTTGCCC
>ERZ773221.2666-NODE-2666-length-13357-cov-24.309803_pt1 | contig 13357 bp, 9 predicted proteins | sample MGYA00580994_ERZ773221 | MGnify/ENA primary metagenome ERZ773221 (study PRJEB29015, sample SAMEA2737758) | human gut metagenome | biome: human gut; feature: human-associated habitat; material: faeces | place: China | collected 2012 ... | reverse complement strand
CTACACCGTGGTCATCGTGACCCACAACATGCAGCAGGCGGCCCGTATCAGCGACCGCACGGCCTTCTTCCTGCTGGGCGAGCTGGTGGAAGCCGGCCCAACGGCGCAGATCTTCAGCACCCCGCAGGATAAGCGCACCGAGGATTACATTTCGGGCCGGTTCGGCTAAGGAGAAAAACGCAATGAGCAACCGTACACAATACGAAAACGACCTTGCCGCCCTGAAAACGGCCCTGACCGAGATGGGTCAGAATGCTGCCGATGCCGTGGAAGCTGCAATGGAAGCCCTCTGCACCGCCGATGCCGAGGCTGCCGCCGCCGTGGTGCAGGGCCGGGTGGAGCCTGTGGCCGTGGACGCACCGTTCACGGTGCTGATTGACTACGCCCACAACGAGGCCGCCGCCGAGTGCCTGCTGCGCACGCTGCGGGCCTACCGCCCGACGCGGCTTGTCGCGGTGTTCGGCTGCGGCGGCGCGCGCAGCCGCCTGCGCCGGTTCGGCATGGGGTCGGTCTGCGCACGGCTGGCGGATTTCTGCATCATCACCGAGGATAACAGCCGCGGCGAGCCCGTGGAGCACATTTTAGCGGACATCCGCGCCGGGCTGCGCCTTGGCAACCCGGCCACGCCGTTTGCCGAGATACCGGACCGCAGACAGGCGATCTATTACGCCCTCGACCACGCCCAGCCCGGGGATATTATCGCGATCTTAGGCAAGGGCCACGAGACAACGATAGAGCGCGGCGGAATCAAGGAACCGTTTGTGGAACGGGAGATTGTGGAGGAGTATTGGGGGCGGTGAATTTCTCTTTGCCTTCTCCCCTTGGGGGAGAAGGTGGCCCCGCAGGGCCGGACGAGGGGAGAGCTTGCCGCAGCAAGCCGTAAACACGCAATAATGGCAGACTCGCCCGCAGAGGAAGCTATTCTACTGAAGTACTGTCGTCACTCCATCCTATAGAATCTTACACAATCATCCTATTTCCCCTGAAAAAAGCAGAGCGCTCCTCTTTTCGGAACGCTCTGCTTTTAATAAGCTCCATTGTCGCTCATCAGGAAGTGAATATATTCTTCTCCATCCTCATTGGTCTGCCAATTATACGCTACACCGTTATCATCCATCAACTGGCACAACTTGTCAAAGGGGCTCTCATTTTCCTGCTGCCAGGTGACAAGGGCATTGTAGTCTGCATTTTCAATGCTCTGCTTTTGCTGCAGACCAACAAAAAACGTTTCTATTGCCCCATAATAACCGCTGCAATAACTTTCAAACTCCGCCATCGGAGAAGTTGACGCAATGTGTGTCTGCCGGAGTGCATCTATTTTAGCAAGCAAATCGGCAATCGAATCCCCATAATAGCGGTACTGGATCGAACCGTAATCCTGTAAGTCGACATACATGCTTTTTTCAATTGCACCCAGCTGTTCCACAACCGCTTTCTGCACATCCACATAATGCCCTGTCTGCATAGATAATTTTGTCGTATCTGTGCCGCCTGTAATCGGTGCAAAGTCTGTGCTTATCTGAGGCAAGGGGGCCTGTTGTTCCTGACTCAGCGTATTCAGGAATCCCACAAACCGCTGTTGGCCCGCGTCCGTTTGCAAATACCATGCCAATGCCAACACTGCCGCCAATGCAATCAAGAATCCCGGACGCACCATCGGCTTTTTCCGCGGCGGTGCATACGGATATTGGTAATGGTACGCTCCGCTCTCCTTTTGGCGCAGCTTATCCCACTCTTTTTGGGCACGCCGATACTCCCATTTTTCCCGGGGCGATTCAGGGCCGCTATTCCATTGCATCCAACCACATCCTTGCATCTTCTTTTCTATGATTTTATCACATAAAATTTCTGTTGGCAAGTTGTTTTCTCCCCGGATTGCGGGTATATCCCCCGCGGGGTGGGGTCACCCCGCCCTACGCATGGAGATTATGGTATACGTAGGGCGGCCAGCCCTCTGGCCGCCGCGGAGGGGGCAAGACCCCTCCCTGCAAATCTGCCACGAAAGGGGTTGCAGCGGCAAAGCTGCGAGCCGGGCATGCCCGGCCCCTACAGTACAGCAAAAGGCCGCGCCCATCCTGTATCGGGAAAGGCGCGGCCTGTTTGTATGCAGTTATACCAGCTTAAACAGCTGCCCGCTGAACGGGGCCAGGGTCAGCTTCAATTCACCCCCGCAGGCCTTGCCGACCAGCCGCTTCGGCTTCTCGGTCCGGCCGCCGAAGCACTGCCAGTCGGTGTCCAGCAGCTTCGTCAGCTTGCCCGCGCGGGGCAGGGTCAGCGTGTAGTCGGCCAGCTCCGTGTCGCCAAAGTTGAATGCCGCCAGCACCGCGCCGTCATGGCCGTCGCGCCAGATGGCACAGGCGTCCAGCTCGGGGTGGGCGCAGTCCAGCCACCGGAACGCCTCGGGGTCGTACTCGCGGCTCCAGAACGCCTCGTTGGCAAGATACGCCTCATTCAGCGCCCTGCGATAGCGGTGGAAGTCGTCGTGGTTCGGGTACTTGAGCACCATCCAGTCCTGCTCGCGGCTCTCGTCAAATTCGCGCAGCTGCGCAAATTCGTTGCCCATAAAATCAAGCATCTTGCCCGGATGGATGGCCATGTACAGGTAGAGCGCCCGCGCCTGCGGGAACTTGCCCTCGTACTCGCCGTACATTTTTTGCACGATGGTCGCCTTGCCGTGGACGTTCTCATCGTGGCTGAACGGCAGGATGTAGTGCTCGTTCCAGGCGTACATCATCGAGAAGGTCAGCTTGCCCAGATTCTCGCGCCGCTCGTCGCTCGTCTTTTTAAAGTAGTCGAGGGTGTCGTTCATCCAGCCCAGGTCCCACTTGTAGTCAAAGCCCAGGCCGCCGTACTCGACGGGGGCCGTGACCTTCGGGAAGCTCGTAGAGTCCTCGGCGATCAGAATGGCCGTGGGGTGGCGCTGCTGCAAACCGACGTTCATGCCCTTCAGAAATTCCAGCGTCGAGCCGTTGACGCCGCGGTTCGGGTCGCCCTGCCAGTAGATCAGGCGGGACACGGCATCCATGCGCAGGCCGTCGGCGTGGAACACCCGCAGCCAGTAGTCCGCGCAGGACTGGATAAAGCAGCGGATCTCACCGCGGGAGTGCATAAAATTGCAGCTGCCCCACTCGCTCTGGCCCACCGCGGCGGCGGGGTACTCATACAGCGGTGTACCGTCAAATTCTTTTAAACCGTAGGCATCCACGGCAAAGTGGACCGGCACAAAGTCCAGGATAACGCCGATCCCCTGCTTGTGGCAGGCGTTGACAAACTCCACAAGCTCGTCCGGCGTACCGTAGCGGCTGGTGGGCGCAAAAAAGCCGGTGGTCTGGTAGCCCCAGCTGCCGTCAAACGGGTGCTCGGCCAGGGGCATAAGCTCGATATGGGTGAAGCCGTTCTTCTTGCAGTAGGCGGGCAGCAGGTCGGCCAGCTCGGCGTAGGTGTACCAGCTGCCGTCCTCCTTCTGCCGCCAGCTGCCGGCGTGGACCTCGTAGATATTCAGCGGCTTATCAAAGCATTTTGTGCGTTCCTGCATCCATTTGTCATCGGCAAAGCCCTTGGGGGCATCGCTGACGATGCTGCGTCCGTCGGGGCGCAGCGTCATGGCCGTGCCGTAGGGGTCGCAGTGGGCCACGCTCTGGCCGTTCGCGCCGCGCACCCAATACTGGTACACCATCCCCGCTTGCACGCCGGGGGCGTCACACTCCCACACGGCGGACTGGGTGCGGTGCAGATCAAAGGTACCGATCTCGGTCTCAACGGCGATATGCTGTGCGGACGGTGCCCACACCGCAAAATGCGTGCCGCCGAAATAGGTATGCGCACCGAAAAACTCATACGCATCAAAAGCGTGCCCGGTATAAAAATCCTGCATGTTCATGATGAAAACTCCCGATTGTAAGGATGTTAAATGCCGCTCTCCTGTAGGGGTCGATGCTCGCATCGACCCGCGGGGCGCAGAGCACGCGGGTACGCGGCTTCCCCCTTGGGGGGAAGCTGTCAGCGGCCCCGACCTCTGACTGATGAGGGCGAACCTTCCGTTATTACCCGCCAGCGGGTCACTGCGGTAACTTTGCCCCTCATCCGGCCCTGCGGGGCCACCTTCCCCCTCAGGGGAAGGCTTTTTCTCTAAAAAAATTGTACCACACCAACCGGGTGCGGTACAATTTACAATATTGAACACGGTGTCTAAAATTTAAATTTTCAGCAACACCCGCGCGATGTTGAAGTAGACGAGCAGTGTCGTGGTATCGACAATGGTCGTGATAAGCGGCGACGCCATGACGGCGGGGTCAAAGTTGAGCTTTTCCGCAATGACGGGCAGCAGGCCGCCGATGAGCTGGGACAGGATGACCGTGCAGATCAGCGTCAGGCAAACGACTGCCGCTACAGGGGGCATGATGCCGTCCAGGAAGATCAGCTTGGCAAAGTTGCACAGCGCCAGCGTGCCGCCGCAGAGGATGGCAACGCGGAATTCACGCCACAGAATCTTCGGCAGGTCGTGCGGCTCAATATCACCGACGGCCATGCCGCGGATGATGGTGGAGGTACTCTGGCTGCCCGCGTTGCCGCCCGCGTCGGTCAGCATCGGGATGTAGGCGGTCAGCACGGTCACGGCGGCGAGGGCATCCTCATACCCGCGGATGACCATGCTGGAGAAGGTGGACGAAATCATCAGGAACAGCAGCCACGGCGCGCGGTTTTTGTACAGTTCCCACATAGACTGTTTAAAATAAGGCTTGTCCGACGGGCCCATAGCGTTCATCTTGGCAATATCTTCGCTGGCCTCGTCCTGCATGATCGAGATAGCGTCGTCAATCGTGACGATACCGACCAGGCGTTTCTCGTTGTCCACAACGGGAATGGCCAGGTAGCCGTACTTCTCGAACATCTGGGAGACGTCCTCCTGGTCGGTGGTCGTGCTGACGCTGACGACATTGTCGTCCATCATGTCGCGGATCAGCTCGTTGTCGGGGTCCTTGGACAGGACCAGCGCGCGCAGCGAGACGACGCCGATGAGGGTGCGGTCACGGTCCGTGACGTAGCAGTTGTTGATGGTCTCCTTGTCAAAGCCGTTCTTGCGGATGGCCGCCATGGCCTGCGACACCGTCCAGTCGGGGCGCAGCTCCATCAGCTCGGTGGTCATCACGCCGCCGGCGGAGTCCTCGGGGTATTTGAGCAGTTCGTTGATCATGCGGCGGGTCGCGGGGTCTGCCTGCGCCAGAATACGCTTGACGACGTTGGCGGGCATTTCCTCGACCAGATCCGTCGCATCATCGACGAACAGGTCATCCACAACGGCCTTCAGCTCCTTATCGGTCAGGCCGTCGATAAGGCCCTGCTGGGTCTCGGGGGTAAGCTCGGCGAAAATCTCCGCCGCCAGGTCCTTGGGACACAGGCGGAACAGCACGGGGAGCTTCTCGGGCGGGAGGTCCTCGAACACGGCGGCCAGGTCGGGCGCGGGCAGGGTGGACATAACATCTCGCAGGCTCTGGTACTTTTTGGCATCGTCCAGGTTGGCCAGCATCGTGCGGAGGGTCAGGATCGCGGTATCAGACATAAAAAAGCTGCCTCCTTTTCAGGCGGCAGCCAGGCACATTTAATTTTAGGCAATGCAAAGCAGAGCAACACCGTGCGCTTATTTTTACGTACAGTTTGCTTTGGTTTGCCTGACAAAAAAGTGGTGGCTGCCGTTATTCAAGATACATCGGTACACAGGACTGGGACTGGGGGTATCCATTGTGACAACCACCTCACCTTTGTTTGAATTTTTACTACACGGCGCTATTCGCACCTATAGTTACTTTACCATCTGGGAACGGATTAGTCAACGGTAAATTTCGGCAATTTGAGAAAAAATTTCGTGCGCACTGCTGCCGCCTGTGGTATACTGGTGTACATTCACACGGCAGTGTTCGGGAGGTATCGCCATGATAAAAAATATCGCTATCGTCAGTCTGTCACGCGGCGTAGCAGGGGAAGCGTTTGCGCAGCATGAAGTCGAAATCGGGCTGAAGCGACTGGCCGGGTACGGCGTAAACGTGCAGTTTATGCCAAATGCCCTGCGCGGCATCGACTACCTTACCACACACCCAGAGGCGCGGGCCGCTGACCTGCTGCAGGCGTTCCGCGACCCGGAGGTTGATATGATCCTCTGCGCCATCGGCGGGGACGACACCTATCGGCTGCTCCCCTATCTGTTCGACCACGACAAGCTGCGCAAGGCCGTCATCGATAAAATATTTCTCGGCTTTTCCGACACGACGGTCAACCACATGATGCTGCACAAGGTCGGGCTGCCGACATTTTATGGGCAGGCGTTTCTGCCGGACGTCTGCGAATTAGGCCCCGCAATGCTGCCCTACACCGAGCGCTATTTTGCCGAGCTGCTGCGCACCGGCACGATCCGCGAGGTCACGCCCAGCGACGTCTGGTACGAGAGCCGCACGGATTTCAGCCCTTCACAAATCGGCATTGCCCCCGCCGCGCACCCCGATGATGGCTTTCAGCTTTTGCAGGGCAGTCCTACATTTTCCGGGGAAATTCTCGGCGGCTGCATTGACACATTCTACGATTTCTTTGATGGTACGCGATATGCAGATATGCCGCAGCTCTGCCGAAAATACGACCTTTTCCCCACGGCTGAGGACTGGAAGGGCAAAATTTTGCTGCTGGAAACCAGCGAGGAGCGGATGCCGCCAGAAAAATACCGCGCGGCTTTGACGCATCTCAAAAACGCCGGGGTGTTCCGCGCCGTCAATGGCGTGCTGATTGGCAAGCCGATGGACCGCAAATGCGAGGACGTGTACAAGCAGCTTTTGGTCGAGGTCATCGACGACCCGGCGCTGCCTGTCGTCTGCAATCTCAACATCGGGCATGCCGCGCCACGGTGTATTCTACCCTTTGGCGTCCGGGCCTGTGTAGACGTCGCTGCGCAGAAGATTACTTTTGCTTAAAGCATTGCATCGCTTTGGGGCCGCACCCGGCGGGGCGTCGAGGACGCCTCCCCCTACGAATATGCGGTAACACAAATAAAAAGCCGACTCCCGGCAACTGGCGGGTCGATGCAAGCATCGACCCCTACAGCTTGTCGGGAGTCGTCAGTTCTTTTATTTTACGGCAGGGCTTACGCCTTCAGTTCCTTGACGGTAGCGGCCAGCTTCTCGTCCTTGCAGGCGGGGAAGAAGTTCTCGGCGAAGTGCTCACCGGCGAAGGCACCCTTGACGAGGTCGCGGTCCAGATCCTTCAGGATGTCGGACAGGTCGCGGAAAGCAATGGCGCGCACGCCGTCCAGGATCTTCTTGTTGCGCTGCTCGGGGACAACGCGCTCCTTGGGGTAGCCCTGGCCGTGGCCGAAGCCGAACAGCTTCTCGAAGATGTACTCGAGGTTCAGCTCGCCGCCCCAGCCGAAGCCCTTGGCAAAGGGCAGAGCCACCGCGTTGCCGTCGTTGACGTGGGCAAAGGTGTAAGCGTCAACGGGGTCCTCGACATGGCCGCAGATGACGCCGGGGAAGCTGTTCAGGGCCAGCATAGCGCCCTCACCGGTGCCGCAGCCGGTGATGACGTAGTCCGCAGCGCCGGAGTTCAGCAGCACAGCGGCCAGGATGCCGTTCTGAACGTAGGTCAGCTGGGCGGCATCGTCGGCGGCATACATGCCGTAGTTGACGACCTCGTGGCCCATCGGCTCGACGACCTTGCGCAGGGTGGCCTCGATCAGGGCGTTCTTGGCGGCCTGGCTGTTCTCATTGATCAGAGCGATTTTCATAATGTTTTTTCTCCTTTTATCGTCAAATTCACATTACAAGCTGACGGAAATATGTGGTGTTGATGCTCTTGTCGAGCTTGGCCATCTTGGCAATGCAGCCGTCCAGCGTATGGGCCACATCGTCCAGGCTGTGCCAGTTGGCGGCCTGCGGCTTGACCTCCTCCTCGAGCCAGGGGGCCACGTCGGTGTGGGAGCAGGCACCCTCGATGAGGTAGGCACCCTTGCGGGCGACCTGGGTCTGCGGCTCGTAGCCGTCAACGCTGCCCATCATCGTCATGGTGAACACGCCCTTGCGGTTGCGCCCACCCACGATGAGCCGCACGCCCACCGGCTGCACCGAGACCGTGGCGGCCTTCTCGCGCAGGATCTTGACGACCTTCTCCAGCGTCAGGTACTGGGTCTGGTACTCGTCCACTGCGTTGATGATCTGCACGGCGGCCAGCGTGTCGCCCGCAAAACCGACCACGACGTTGCGGTTGATCTTGCGGACCTTGGGCAGGTCGTTTTTGAGGATATGGGGCTTTTCGCCGGTGATGGGTTCCTCGACATAGCGGCCATCGCTGACCATGGCGCAGAAGGTATCACCGCATACTGCTAAAATCGCACTCATTGTTTTTCGTCCTTTGTTTTTTAATGGTACGTCTATTGTAGCACGAAATGCCGCGGGGTGCAAGGCACGCTTGACATGGCCGCGGCAGTGGGGTATAATAACTATAGAAAAGGCGCTGCGACAAGCGGTTGGCCCTTTCGGTGAGTACGTTAATTAAAAGGTTAGCCTAATAACCGTCACCTGCCGGGGTGGCGGTTATTGCTTTTTACAACTAAGCTCAATTTAAAGGTCTTGCGACCGATATAGAACGTAAATGTAAAACGCATGGTCTCACCTCCTTTCGGGGGTGGGGCCAACCGCCTGCCGTTGTGTGCAGCGCCTTGCCGTCTGTTAGTACAGGCGGCTTTTGTATTATACCAGAGTTTTCGACGGTATGCAAGAATTTTTGCAGCGATCCGCCGGACACTGCGGGCGGATATGGAATCCGCCCCTACGGTGTAGGGGGCGATGCCCGTCATCGACCCGGAAGCGTTGTGACCGCCGCCATGTGCCGCGGGCGAACAATGTTCGCCCCTACAGCACCCCTTTTGAATTGCATTGTAGGGAGGGGTCTTGACCCCTCCGCGGGCCGATGCAAGCATCGGCCCCTACAGAAACGGCCCGCCGGGATTTTTTTCCCCGGCGGGCCGTTTTTCTTTAGTTATTCTTGTAATAATTGATCAGGCAGCCGTCCGCCAGGATCCGGCGCTCGGCGTCGGTCATCGCGCCGAGCTTGACGGTGAACTTCACCAGACCGCCGTTCGGCTTGACGGCCACGGCGTCCAGCTCGTCCGCAGCCTCCAGCAGAGCCTTGCGGACGCCGGGCAGGTAGACGTAATCGCCGTTGTCCAGCGCGCCGGGGTTCTCCACCAGGAACGGCAGCATGCCCCAGTTGATGCAGTTGGAGCGGTAGCGCTTTGTGGCATACTCGCAGGCAAAGTTGGCTGCGCCGCCCAGCACGCGCTGGCAGCTGGCGGCCTGCTCACGGGCGGAGCCGTCGCCGGGCTTGTTGGCAAAAATGGCCGAGCCAATGTTGGTGTTGGCCGCGTCGGGCGCGTAGCCCAGCTTCTTCAAATCGTCGTAGACACGCGCAACCTCGGCGGGCAGCACGCCTGCCTTGCGCTGTTCGTCCAGCGCCTTCACGGCCTTGGCGTTCGGCACGTAGGCCGGGTCCTTGCGGGAGAGGGTGAACTCCGCCAGCCGCAGCGGGTTGGAGCGGAAGGACGACGTCTCGCCCGACGGGATCAGCTCGTCGGTGGTCGTGACGGGGTCGGTGATGTAGCTGACAATTTTGACCAGCAGGTCGTCGGTCAAAGCGGGCTGCTCAGGCCAGTCCTTGATGTTCGGGCCGAATTTCAGCGCGTAGTCCGGCTCTGGATGACCCCAGCCGTTGTAGACGCGCTTGTCGTAGACACCCTGCTCAAAGTGGTAGTCGGGCACGGTGTACTCCACGTCGGTCAGCTCGCTGGCGGCGGTCAGGTAGCCGCCGTTGGCCGCGGTGGCCGCAATGGAGCGGGCGTCCATCAGGGCGACGGCGCTGATCTGGCCCTCGCCGGGCTTGGAGCCCTCGCGGTTCGGGAAGTTGCGGGTCGTGTGGCGGATGGAGAACTCGCCGTTGGCCGGGGTGTCGCCCGCGCCGAAGCAGGGGCCGCAGAAGCACTCGCGGAAGATGCCGCCGGCGGAGACAATGTCCGCCACAGCGCCGTTTTTGACCAGCTCCAGATAGGTCGGCATGCTGTCGGGGTAGACGCTGAACTTGAACTCACCGTTGCCGCAGCTCTTGCCTTTGATGATGTCCGCCACGGCACAGATATTTTCATACGTGCCGCCGGAGCAGCCGGCCACAACGCCCTGGTCAACGTAGATGCGGCCATCGTCGCAGATCTTGCCGACGAGGTCCATCTCGACCTTGCCGCCCAGCTGCCTGTTGGCCTGGTCCTGCGCCGCCTGCAGGATCTCTTTGGCGTTGGCCTTCAGCTCGCGGATCGGGTAGGCGTAGCTGGGGTGCATCGGCAGCGCGATCATGCACTCGACGGTGGAGAGGTCCAGCTCAATGCAGCCGTCGTAGTAGGCCACGTCGGCGGGCTTCAATTCCTTATATGCCTCGGGGCGGCCATGCTGCACAAAATATTCCTTCGTGGTATCGTCGGTCTGCCAGATGGAGGACCAGCAGGTCGTCTCGGTGGTCATGACGTCGATGCCGTTGCGGTAGTCGGCACTCAGGTTTGCCACGCCGGGGCCGACGAACTCCATGACCTTGTTCTTCACATAGCCGTTGGCGTAGGTCGCGGCAACCAGCGCCAGCGCGACATCGTGCGGGCCGACGCCCGGAGCGGGCTTGCCGGTCAGGTAGATGGCAACGACCCCGGGATAGCTCATATCGTAGGTGCGGCCCACGAGCTGCTTGGCCAGCTCGCCGCCGCCCTCGCCGACGGCCATCGTGCCGAGGGCGCCGTAGCGGGTGTGGGAGTCAGAGCCCAGGATCATCCGCCCGCAGCCGGACATCATCTCGCGGTTGTAGCTGTGGATAACGGCCATGTTCGGCGGAACATAGATGCCGCCGTATTTGTGGGCGGCGGACAGGGCAAACTGGTGGTCGTCCTCGTTGATGGTGCCGCCGACAGCGCAGAGGCTGTTGTGGCAGTTCGTCATGACGTAGGGCAGCGGGAACTCCGTCATGCCGGACGCGCGGGCCGTCTGGATGATGCCGACATAGGTGATGTCGTGGCTGGTCATCGAGTCGAACTTCATGCGCAGGTCCTGCATGGAGTCACCGGTATTATGGGCCTTCAAAATGCCGTAGGCGATGGTGCCTTTTTTGGCGTCTGCCTCTGTGACGCCCGCCGGGGCGGAAGTCTGAGGCACGCCGTTTACAAGGTATACGCCGGTGTCGTGCAGCTTCATGGGAAAACCTCCGTTTTGTATGGTATCGCAAAAGCCTTCCCCCGCGGGGGAAGGTGGCGCGCAGCGCCGGATGAGGGGCAAGCCTGCCATATTTCCCGTTTACGGATTCTTGCCGGAAGGTCTGCCCTCATCAGTCGGCTTCGCCGACAGCTTCAGTCTCCGCGCTAAGAGCCGCCTCCGGCGGTTGCGCTTCGACACGCGCCTGCGGGCGCAGCCCCGAGGGGGAAGCCTTTTAGGGCAATACCGCATAATTCTAAGTGCCGATACGGCGAGCGAGGCGCGGCAGATGCTAAGCCAAAAGCGCAGATAATACTTTGTGTATTATCGAGCATTTTGGCAACGCAGATGCCGTGCCGCAGCCGCCGGAGCGGTGCTTAAGCCGTAAGGCGGGAATTGTGCGGTGTTGCCTTAGGTTACAGTCGTGCAATAACCGCCTGAGTAAACTCCTTCGTTCCCGCGGTGCCGCCGATGTCGGCAGTGACGACCTTGCCCTCCTCGACCTGGGCCAGGATGGCGGCATTGAGCTTGGCGGCCTTGTCGGTCTCGCCAAGGTCGTTCAGCATCATGGCAAAGGCCATCAGGATGGCGCTGGGGTTGGCCTTGTCCTGCCCGGCAATGTCGGGGGCAGAGCCGTGGACGGCCTCATAGATGCGGGTGCTGTCGCCGATGTTGGCGCTGGGTGCAAAGCCCAGGCCGCCGACGAGACCGGCGCACAGGTCACTGATAATATCGCCGTAGAGGTTCGGCGCGACGAGCACGTCGAACTGCTCGGGCTTCTGCACCAGCTTCATGCACAAAGCGTCGATGATGCAGTCGTCCGCGGCGATCTCGGGGTACTCCGCGGCGACCTCGCGGAAGGTGCGCAGGAACAGGCCATCGGTCAGCTTCATAATGTTGGCCTTGTGGACTGCCGTGACCTTTTTGTGGCCGTTTTTGCGGGCATAGTCAAATGCAAAGCGGCAGATCTTCTCGCACGCGGGGCGGGTGATGAGCTTGACGCCGTTGGCGATCTCGTCGTTCAGCATATACTCGATGCCCTTGTAGAGATCCTCGGTGTTCTCGCGCACGATGACAAGGTCCACATTGTCAAAGCGGGTCGGTACGCCCGGCAGCGTGTGCACAGGGCGCAGGTTTGCATAGGTGGAAAAGCGCTGGCGCAGCTGCACATTGATGCTGCGGAAGCCCTTGCCGATGGGGGTGGCGGTGGGGCCTTTGAGTGCCCAGCCGCACGCTTCGATCGCATCCAGCGTGCCGGGGGCGATCAGCTCGCCGCTCTCGGCGGCGTACTCGGCACCGGCAGCAAACTCCTGCCATTCAATGCCGGTGTTCAGTGCGGCGGATACCTCGCGGACGCTCTCGGCAATTTCACGGCCAATGCCGTCGCCCGGAATCAGAACTGCTTTCATAAATAATACTTTTCCCCTTTCCCTGTCTTACTCTGCATTTTCTGCGGTATACCTAACATACTACCCGGTTTGGGGCCGGTTGTCAATCCGCATTTTTACACAATAGGCACATTTTGGGCCGCCGGCTTAATTTTTTAAAGCATTCTCCCGAAAAATTTAGAAAAATTTTAAGTTTTCCTTGACGAATTTGCGGAAATGCTATAAAATCAATCTATCAGGCATATTAGTAAGGGAAGCCAGCAGTGATATGCGCCTGTATAAGTATGCAAAGTATATAAAATTGGTCAAAGAGAGGGGTACGCATGATGTATTACCCGGACGTCCCGGCCCTGAAGCCGGATGAGCTTGAGCTGCTCTGCCACGAATATCTGGAACACAACGCCACCCTTGACCCGCATCTGGCGGATCAGATGGGCGTCAAGCGCGGCCTGCGCAATCTGGACGGCACCGGCGTGCTGGCCGGCATCACGAACGTTTCCAACGTTATCGGCTATGACAAGAAGGAGGACGGCACCATCGTGCCCATTCCGGGCCGCCTGGTCTACCGCGGCATCGATATTGACACGCTGGCCGCCGAGGCCGACGCCCATGACCGCTTCATGTTTGAGGAGGTCATCTGGCTGCTGCTGTTCGGCTCCCTGCCCACGCAGGAGCAGTACGCCAAGTTCCGCAAGCTGCTGGAGCATCACCGCG
>ERZ773221.2658-NODE-2658-length-13400-cov-3.771900_pt1 | contig 13400 bp, 17 predicted proteins | sample MGYA00580994_ERZ773221 | MGnify/ENA primary metagenome ERZ773221 (study PRJEB29015, sample SAMEA2737758) | human gut metagenome | biome: human gut; feature: human-associated habitat; material: faeces | place: China | collected 2012 ... | reverse complement strand
GAGCGCGGCTTCATCCGCGCGGAGGTCATCGCCTTCGACGACCTGAAGGCCTGCGGCACCATGGCGGCCGCCAAGGCGAAGGGTCTTGTCCGCAGCGAGGGCAAGGACTACGTCATGAAGGACGGCGACATCGTCAACTTCCTCTTCAACGTTTAAGTCCCGTATAAAACGGACCGGGTCGGTATCTCCGACCCGGTCCGTTTTTTATATACTTACTCCGCAAGCGGATAGGCGAACGTCACAACCTGTGCGATGTCCGCAGATTTGACCTCCGGCGGGAGCATCTCGCTGCTCATGCCGAACGTCGTCTCCGCGCCGGCCTCGAGCGGGCTGTCCAGCACGGCGTAGACCACGCCGAGCGGCTTTTCCGACTCGTCGAGCAGCACGGCCGCCACGCAGACGAGGCTGCCCCGCTCCGCCGTGTCGTTGCGGATACGGCCGTCAGCTCTACGCCGCCGTAAACGGAATCCTTCAGGTTGACATCCGAGACGGCATAGCGCACACCGCTCTGCTCCGCCGCGCGGATGGATGCTGCGAGGGCGTCGCCGTCATACTGCACGGCAAGCTCGCCCGTCTGGGCCGTATCGACAGTGAACTCATCATAATACCAGCCCTTTTCGCCCGGCTCGATCGTCTGCGGATAGGCGGAAACGCCCTTACGGACGGCAAGCTCCGTCCCGTCCGGCGTGCAGACCGTCCAGTCCGCTGCGCCAAGCGTCAGCGGCTCCGAGCCGGTGTTTGTGACCTCGGCCAGCAGCTGTACCCACACCTCGCCGGAGCCGTGCGTGTCGGCCTGCGCGTGGGCATAGGTCACGGTGAACGGGCCCTCCTCCTCCGTGGGCTGCGACGGCTCCGTGGCGGGCTCCGTCTGGGAGGGCTCCGTCGGAGCGTCGGTCGCCGGTTCGGTCGGGGCCTGCGTGGCAGGCTCGGTCTGGGACGGCTCCGTGGGGGAAACGCCCTTCGAGCAGGCGGCAAGCAGAAGCAGGCTCAGCGCCAACAGGACCGCAAATATCCGTTTCATAGGTTTGTTCTCCTTTTTCCATGGTTTCTAACAGGGTATCCCCTGCGCTATTCTTCTTGCCCTATTTGACGAAACGGATGCGGAAATGTTCCGCATCCGTGAGCTTGTCAAAAAAGTGTTTTTGACAAGCTCTCAAACGAGACCCGTTTCACTGGGCTCTCGTTTGAAAAGGCTGCGGCTCGCTGCATCGCACGAAGGGCACGCCTGCGGCGCACCCTTCGCACGTTTGCGAGCCGAGCGGTATTTTCTCCGACGTACACGCCGCCGGAGAAAATGATTTCCATTTTCTTTGCGCCTGCGGGCGCAAACTCTGCGAGGCTTTTTTGACAGGCTCTCAAACGAGACCCGCTTCCCCGGGCTGCCAGCGGCAGCGGTCGATGGCGACGCGGCCGTCCTGCGTGAACGGGACGCCCTCGGCCTCCAGCATGGCGCGGCGCAGCGGGGCATATTCCCCGCCTGCGATCGTGCCGTCCTCTCGGATGACACGCTGCCACGGCAGTTCGTCCGGGCAGCAGCGCATGGCCCAGCCGACCTGCCGCGCCATACGCGGCGCGCCGAGCGCCCATGCAATCTGTCCATAGGACACGACCCGTCCCGGCGGAATCTGCCCCACGAGCGCATAGACGCGCGCGTAAAATCCCTCTGTCTGCTCCACGGGATCTCCCTCCATTGTCATAGACTGCCTGTAAAGTGCAGAACCAGTATAGCACAATTCCGTCTGTCAAGGCAACCGCCATGCCGGGCGGCTACAGCAGCTTGACGGCGATCGTGACAATGCCGAGCAGAGCGAGGACAATTCCCACGATGCGGTTGAGCCGCGCAATTTCACAGCGGTTGGCAAACTTCGCCGACACAACCGCGCCCAGCAGGCACGAGAGCACCACGACGGCCATCGGCAGCGGGAAAATCCGCGCACCCAGCGAGATATGGCTCACCGCGCCGATCAGCGCCACGAGCGTCATAATCATGGTACTCGTGCCGACGGCAACCTTCAGATTATAGCCGAGGACGAGCGAAAACACCGTGAGCATCAGGATCCCGCCGCCGCTGATGGGCTTCACCAGAAACTTCACGCCGAGAAACACCGTCATGAGCATGGAGATATAGCCCAAACCGTCCGGCGAGTGCCGGCTGAAGAGAAAGCCGCAGTAGCTGCCGGCGATCGTTCCAAGAAAGGCGGTGACCGTCACCAGTCCGCCGCGGACAGCCCCGCAAGCCCCGTCACAACGCCGGCGCCCAGACCGGCCGCGGTATAAACCAGATATGTCAAAATTTGCACGCTATCACCTGAAATTATGGATTTTTTTGTCCGGAGAGCATTTATTATAGGTGCAAGGCGAAAATCCGCAAGCGTTTTGCTGCGGATTTTACAGAAAGCTCATAGGCCGCATCTGTCAGGAGGGCTTGACAAATTCCGCGCGGCGGCGTGACCCGCACCGTCAAGGAGATGGAGCGCAAGGCAGCATTCTGCGTAAGCTCTGCCTCTTTATGCTCCCCGTCCTCGGCGCGCTGATTCTGCAGGCAGCCTACGGCGCCGTCGACCTGCTCGTCGTCGGGCGGTTCGGCTCGACCTCGGGGCTCTCCGCCGTCTCCACGGGCAGTCAGGTGCTCAACCTTGTCACGTTCGTGGTGACGCAGCTTGCCATGGGCGTCACGGTACTGATCGCGCGCTATCTCGGCGAGAGGTGCCCCGAACAGATCGGCGCGGTCATCGGCGGTGCGGCGGTCGTGTTCGCGCTCGTGTCCGCGCTGCTGTTTGCGGTGCCGGTCGGTCTGGCGCGGCCAATCGCCGTGGTGATGCAGGCCCCGGCCGAGGCCGTCACGCTCACGGCGAGCTATGTACGCATCTGCGGCGGCGGGACCTTCTTCATCGTCGCGTATAACCTGCTCTCGGCCATCTTCCGCGGACTGGGCGACAGCCGCTCGCCGCTGCTGTTCGTGCTGGTCGCCTGTCTGGTCAATGTCGCGGGGGATCTGCTGCTCGTGGCCAGGCTGGGAATGGACGCGGCCGTCGTGCGCAGTGGCTTTGCCTATCTGAAGGGTTTCGCGCCGGAGACGATCATGACCGTGGTGCTCTTCAGCATGGTCGGCTACTTCAACGGCAGCGGCCGGCGGTCTGGGTCATGGTGCAGGGGCTGGTGCAGACGCTGCTCGCGCGCCTGCCGCTGGCATACTGCATGAGCATCCAGCCGAACGCAAGCCTGACGAAAATCGGCCTTGCGGCCCTCGTCTCCACCGCCGTCGGCATTCTGCTGAACGTCGCGTTTTACATCTATCTCGACCGGCGGACGAAGAAGGACGCACTTCTCCCCATCCCGGAGAAATAACCGCGGCGAAAGGGTTCACAAAAAGTTCACGCGCGTTTCATGATTCCGACATGTTTACAACGTAACATAAGAATATAGAAAAAAACCAATCTTCCTTGTGTGATTTTCTCTCTCCTTATCAAACAAAACAGGAAGCCCCGCCGCATGGCGGGGCTTCCTGTTTTACTATTCCACATGTGCTTTCAGCCACGCGAGAAATCCGGATTCGTCCAGATCGCCGGCGGCGGTGCGGAGGATGAGCGTGATCAGCTCCTCATCCTCATAGGAAAGCGTGACGCCGTTGATGGCCAGAAACACCAGCATGGCGTGGGTGCCGATGCGCTTGTTTCCGTCCGCAAAGGGGTGGTTGCGGATCAGTCCATAGCCCAGACGGGCCGCTTTTTCCAGAGTCGAGGGATACAGCTCCTGCCCGCCGAAGGTCTGCATCGGTGCGTGAATCGCGGAATCCAGCAGGCCCTCGTCCCGCAGACCGTCCAGACTGCCGGCGCGCGCAGCGAGCGCCGCGTGCAGCATGAGAATCTGCCGCTTACTAAGAATCTTCATTTCGCCAACTCCTCATAAACATACGCGTTACGCTGCAGGAGCTTTTCGGACGCGGCGAGAACGTCGTTGTCGGCCGCCTCCTGCACGGCATCGGCTGGATTCAATTCGCAATGGGGCTCAATCCGCTCCCCATACACGACGCCCCGCATCAGCTCTCCCACGTCGCTTCGCAGCGCGGGAACCATGCCATCAGGGAGACGGTCGAGGTCGAACCACTCGAGCGCGGCGCTCTTGTCCGGCTCCATGATCCGCGGAGTTCCCTCATAGGCGCGGACGAAGAAGAACAGGTGATAGTACGTCTCCGTCTCGTCGGCGCTGTCGACGCTGTGGGTCAGACGTGCGAACTCTGTATCCTGCGGGCGGACGCGGATGCCCAGCTCCTCGAAGCACTCACGGCAGAGTGCCTGCGACGCCGTCTCCCCACCGTCGACGTGGCCGCTGCCTGCAACGTCCCAGAAGCCGTCCATATAACCCGTGTTCTGCCGCAGGTGCAGCAGAATCTGCGTGCGTCCGCCTTCGCGGCGCAGGATGATCGGAAACACTGCGCTCAGCGTGCGGAAATACTCTTTAGCCATCGTTTTTTTCTCCTCTTTCAGTTCTGCGGATGGGCGGTCTTGCCCGCGGCCATCGCTTCGTGTTCGCGCTGCAGCTCGGCGTAGAGCGCGCGGGGCGTCCATGCGCTGTTCGTCGGTGTGAGAACCGCCTTGAGCGCGACGCCCGCGTGCGCGCGGCGCAGCCCCTGCAGAAACAGGTCGGTGATCTTCCCGTTCAGCCCCGCCATCACGAGCATCTCGCCCGGGAGCGGCTCGCCGCTCCCCTCCCCCGGCGTCTGCTCGAGGATGTCCGCGAGCGGGAGATCCAGCTGCGCGGGCGCGGCTGCAAGCACGCGCAGCCCCAGCTTCTGCGCGAGGATGCGGACGGAGAGCGTCTTCTGCGGATTGGTCTGAAACAGCAGCACGGTCGGTCTCATGCGATATTCCTCCTGTGAAATCGTGTTGTTTTCCCTATTCTACCGCAGCGGGCGGAAAATTTCCAGCTTTTTACCGCCCCGGCTTTCCTTTTTCACGCGTTGCTGGTATACTGGGGGCGAATACAGACCACATGAAAGGACATTTTTCCATGAAAAAATACAGATGGACGGTCCTGCTGCTGGCGCTTGTGCTGGCCGCGGGCGTCTGCGCGGGCTGCGGCAAGAAGCAGACGGATGCGCCCGCGCAGGACAATCAGATTCAGACGAACCCCGACGAGGTCACGGCCGTGACCTACACGAACGGCACGATCACCCTGCGCTTTTCGCTGCAGGACGGCAGATGGTGCTGGAGCGACGACAAGACCTTCCCGCTCGACGGGAGCTATATCACGGCCCTGCTCGCCGACGTGCAGGGCGGCCCGCCCATCTCCATCACCGAGGAGGATCTGGAGAGCTACGGTCTCGGCGGCGTGACGAAGTACATCGAGATCACCACGGCGGAGAAAACCGTGACATACTACCTCGGCGACCCCTGCGACGACGGCAGCAGCTACCTCAGCCGCGACGACGATGAGTCCACCGTCTACCGCGCGCCGGACGACCTCTCCGCGCGGCTCGACCGCAGCATCTATGACATGGCGCAGCTGCCCACCCTCCCCGCCCTGACGGCGGACGTGCTGCGTTCCGTCACGATTGCGGCAAGCGGCGCCGAGCGCACCTTCACGGTGGACGGCGGTGTCTGGACGGAGGGCGGCGCGGACGTGTCAGCGGAGACGGCGTCCCTCGCGGACGTACTCTCGCAGCCGGCGTTCTCCGGCTGCGTCGACTACCACCCCGGCAGCGGCGCCGCCGCCATCTGCGGCCTTGACCCGGCGAACGTCACGCTGACGGCGGTGTATGCCGCAGGCAGCAAGGAGGCAACCTTCACGCTCCTGCTCGGCGGCGCGCGCGGCGACGGCTATTACGCCGCGCTCACCGGCGACGACACGATCTATCAGCTCCCCGCGGAGCAGGCCGCGCCCATTCTGGCGCTCGCCCCGCAGGCGTGAGAACAGGAGGAGACAGACCATGCGGATTCTCGTTGTGGAGGATGAAAAGCGCCTGGCCGGCACGCTGGCGGATCTGCTGCACCGGCAGGGCTATACCGTCGACGTCTCGAACGACGGCGTCTCGGGGCTGGACAACGCCCTCTCCGGGATCTATGACCTCGTCGTGCTGGACGTGATGCTCCCGGGGATGGACGGCTTCGAGCTGCTGCGCCGCCTGCGCGGCGAGGGAAAGACCACCCCCGTCCTCATGCTCACGGCGCGCTCGGGCGTTGCCGACCGCGTGCAGGGGCTCGACTGCGGCGCGGACTACTATCTCACCAAGCCCTTTGAATCGGAGGAGCTGCTGGCATGCGTGCGGCTGCTGCTGCGCCGCGCGGGCGGTGAAATGCGCGTGGACGACACGCTGCGCTTCGAGGATCTCGCGCTCGAGCCGGGGACATTCCAGCTCTCGTGTGGCGAGCGCACCGTCCGCCTGAGCCGCCGCGAATACGACCTCATGGAGAGTCTCATGCGCAGCGGACGGCAGATCCTCACAAAGGAGCAGCTGCTCGTCAAGGTCTGGGGCTATGACTCCGACGCCGAGGATAACAACGTCGAGGTCTACATCTCCTTTCTGCGCCGCAAGCTCACGCACCTGCAATCGCGCGTGAAAATCCGAACGCAGCGCATGGTCGGCTACTGTCTGGAGGTGGAGGGATGATCAAACGCCTGCGCTGGAAGATGGTCGGCATCAACATGGCCATCGTGACGGCGGTTTTGCTGACGGTGTTCGCGTCGGTGTTCTTCATCTCGCGCGCGGGCCTTGCGCGCGAGAGCACCCTCGCCCTCGAGGAGGCGCTGCAGACCGGCACCTATGACCCGCTCACGCCCGGACAGGCGGCGGGGAGCCGCCCGTGCTTCGTCGCCGTCGTCTATGACGGCGGCACCGTCCGCGTCAGCGGCAGCAGCTACTACCGCTTCGACGACGAGCAGACGCTGCTCTCCATCATTCAGGACTGTCTCGACCAGACGGACGACGAGGGCGTCCTGCGGGATTATCAGCTGCGCTATCTGCGCGTGCAGACCCCTCTCACCACGCGCATCGCCTTCACCGACAGCTCCGGCGAGCAGTCTACCCTGCGCCAGCTGCTGCGTTCGAGCTTGCTGCTGGGGCTGGGGGCGCTGGCGGTGCTCTTCGGGTTCAGCTATCTGCTCTCGGGACTGGCCGTGCGCCCGGTGGAGCGCGCGTGGAACGAGCAGCAGCGCTTTGTCTCCGACGCGTCGCACGAGCTGAAAACGCCGCTGACGGTCATCCTCTCCTCGTCCGACCTCCTCGCACAGGAGGAGAGCCCCACCAAGCGCGCCCAGTATCTCGACAACATCCGCGCCGAGTCGCAGCGTATGCGCCGCCTTGTCGAGGGGATGCTGACCCTCGCCCGCGGCGACAGCGGCCGCGCGAAAACGCCGATGGAGACGGTTGCGCTGAGCGAGCTGGCGAACGAGACGGCCATGTCCTTCGAGCCGGTCGCCTTCGAGGCGGGGCACCCGCTCGAGTATGAGCTGGCGGAGAACCTCACCGTGCGCGGCCGCGCGGACGAGCTGCGGCAGGTGCTCGCCATCCTGCTCGACAACGCCGTGAAGTACGCGCCCGCGGGCGCGCCCGTGCGCCTGACGCTCCGCGAGAGCGGGCGCGACGCCGCGCTCGAGGTGGAAAACCCCGGCGACCCCATCCCGCCTGAGCAGCTCGCCCACCTCTTCGACCGCTTCTACCGCGCGGATGCGTCCCGCTCCGACCACGAGGGCTTCGGGCTGGGGCTGTCCATCGCGCAGAGCATCGTCACCGCCCACCGCGGCACGATCCGCTGCCGCAGCGACGCACAGGGCACCTGCTTCACCGTCACGCTGCCGCTGCAGAAATAAACTCTGGGAGGAAATCCATATGCTGGAAGAAATCATCTCCATCGTCCGCCGCGCGGGCGGGATTGTCCGCGGCGCGCACGACGTCGAGCGCGTCACCTCGGAGAAATCCTGCTCCGAGGATCTTGTCACGGAGTACGATACCGGTGTGCAGGCGTTTTTGCGCCGCGAGCTGCTGGCGCTGCTGCCCGAGGCCGACTTTTTCGGCGAGGAGGGCGAGCACCAGACCATGACGAAGCACCGGACGTTCATCGTCGACCCGATCGACGGCACGGTGAACTTCGTGCGCGGCCTGCGCTACAGCAACGTCTCCGTCGCCCTCGCCGAGGGCGGCGTGGTGCAGTATGGCGTTGTGTATAACCCCTACGCCGACGAGCTGTTCTCCGCCGCGCGCGGCGGGGGCGCGTTTTTAAACGGCAGGCCCATCCGCGTCAGCACACGCGACCTGCACCACGGATTGACGCTCTGCGGCTCCACGGGCTATGACCGCAGCTATTCCGACCAGTCGTTTTCCATCATGCGACAGATCTATGACATCGGCGGGGACTACCGCCGCTTCGGCGCGGCGGCGCTCGACCTGTGTCAGGTCGCGGCGGGGCGCGCGGAGGTATTCTTCGAGTGCCGTCTCTCGCCGTGGGACTTCGCCGCGGGCAGCCTGATCGCGCAGGAGGCCGGCGCGCGCGTCACGACATTCGCCGGCACCCCCGTCGACCCCATGCAGCCCGGCTCCATGTTCTGCACGAATCAGGTCTGCGCGGACCTCCTCGGGCGCATCACGGTCTGACAGAATTCGGCAGAACCCATAAAAAGGAGCCGCCCTGCGTGCAGAGCGGCCCAAGCGGGTGGGATATTGGAAAGCTTCCGATTTCTATGATAAACCATGCCGGTTTCTTTGTAAATAGGAGGTTTTGACGCATTTTCGCGAGTTTTTGCCTTTCGTGTCGCAGAGGACGGGATTCTGAACTTTTTGTAAACTATTAACAAAAAGCCACAAATATACTTTTCAGAACTTGTTCGATGTGTTATAATCCTCACAAGGAAGAGGGGAACTGACTCCCCGACCCTTTCGTACCCGGCAGACACGGAAAGGAGCAACCAATATGAAGTTCACATTTACCTGCAAAAAGATCGCGCTGAACGATTCCATCAAGGAATACGCCGAGAAGAAGATCCGCAAGCTGGACCGCTACTTCCCGGAGGAGGCCGATGCATTTGTGATCTTCTCCGTTGAAAAGAAGAACCGCTGCGTGGTCGAGTTGACCATCCGCGCCGCGAACGGAACGCTGTTCCGCGCGCAGGAGGAGAATCCGGACGGCGACATGCGCGGCGCGATTGACGAGGCGGTGAGCGTGATCGACCGCCGCATCCGCAAGAACAAGACGCGCCTGGCGAAGAACCTGCGCGCCGACGCGCTGGTGCCGGAGGTGCCCGCGGAGTTCGATGTTGCGGAGGATACGGATTTCGAGGTCGTGCGCACGAAGCGCTTCATCGTCAAGCCCATGAGCGTGGACGAGGCGATTCTGCAGATGAACCTGCTGGATCACACGTTTTATGTTTTCCGCAACGTGGACGACGGCGAGATCTGCGTCGTCTACCGCCGCACCCACGGCGGCTACGGCCTGATCGAAACGGTGAAATAAATAGGCATATCATGTAACAGGACGGGCTTGAAGTGACCCCCAAAAGTTAGACAATATTTTGAAGTAAAAATTGTTCAAGCAGCCGAAAGGGCTTGCTGTCTGTGAATTGCAGGCGGCAAGCCCTTTCGCTTTGCCTTGATCCTGCGGTTGTTGCAGGAATCCGGATATGGTCCCGTCAACAGATCCCTTATTGTACATTATCAGATATAGCAAATATAGAATAGGAGAGGATCGGAAACCTGCTCATCATTGAAATAACGAGAGCATATAGCGTTTCAGGGGACTTCCGGATCCTCTGCTTTGTTTTGACAAAGCAAAAAGCCGGGTCTCCGGATATTCGGAGACCTGGCTTTTTATGGGAGCGCGGATGACTCAATCGCGATCCAACTCTTTCAGGACGGTATATGCCACGTCGCAGCACTTGGCAATATCGCCGGCGGGGGTAAACTCTTCCGGGCAGTGGCTGCGGCCATTCTTGCTGGGAGCAAAAAGCATGCCTACATCCGTTACCTGGGAAATGAACATGGAATCATGTCCGGCGCCGCTGGGCAACGTCTTCAGCGGCAGTCCGTTTTCGCGCAGCCCTTGAAACAATGCGGCGGTGACCTTTTCGGACAGGTGGACGGGGGCCACTTCCATCAGTCCGACGGTCTCGATCTGATAGCCTTCCGCTTGCAGCTGTGCCAGCAGCTTTTCCACCGCACCAAAAATGGTATCGATGGACGCCTGGTGGGGTGAGCGGCACTCCACCGACATTTCTACCTTACCGGGGATCACATTGGGTGCGCCCGGCTCCACGTGGAGGGAGCCGCAGGTGGTCACGGTGCCATCATTCAGCTCCCGGGCCATTTCATCCACGAGATGCACGATCTTCATAGCCGCCACAACAGCGTCAAGACGCAGGTGCATGGGGGTCGTTCCGCCGTGATCGGGCCGGCCTGTGATGATGAGCTTCTTGGCGCGGATGCCCACGATGGTATCCACGATGCCGACGGACAGTTTTTCGCTTTCCAGCACCGGGCCCTGCTCAATATGGGGTTCGATGAAATAAGCCCAGCTGGTCTTATCGCGTTTTACCTGAGGCAAGTCATCCGGGGTCAAGCCGTAGGCCTTCATGACATCGTAGGCGGTGACGCCGTCGTTGTTTGTCAACTGCTTCAGATAGTCCGTCTCCAGCAGACCAGACAGAGCCTTGCCGCCCAGAATACCGGAGCTGAAGGAGTTGCCTTCTTCCTCCACAATAGCGATCACCTCAAAAGGGTGCTGCAGAGAGAGGTTGTCCTCCTGCATCATCCGGGCCAGCTCCAGACCGCAGATGATGCCCATGGCACCGTCGTATTTACCGCCATTGCGGACGGAATCCAAATGGGAACCAACGGCGATGGCCGCCAGAGAACGATCTATGCCCTCCTTCCGGCCGATCAGGTTGCCTATGGGATCCAGGCGGACGGACAGGCCTGCCGCCTCGAGTTCCTGCTTCAGGTACGCCTGGGCGGCTCGGTACTCGGTGGTGTAGGACAGACGGGTAATGCCTGCGCCGGGCGTTGCGTTGAACTGCGCCAGCGCTTCGACCGTCTGCTCAATACGGGATTGATTTGCAAAAGCCATGGTATCACTTCCTTACTTGATAGGCCGCACCATCTTGCCGTGGCCCGGCTGTCCCACGACCTCGCCGTTTTCAGCCACGACGGTGCCGCGCACTATGGTCAGCATAACGAGCAGAGAGGTCTCCAGACCCAGCGCACCGTTGCCGGCCTGCCAGATGTCAGTCCAGCCTTTTTTCCTTGTTTCCCTTTTTGTTTTTGGTACACTTGTGGCACAGGGAGCTACCCTGTTTCACGTTCCTAACGTACATTCAACCAATGTATTATAGAATACAGCCTGTAAAATGTCAACAAATTGATTCGGCAAATATCTGCTTTATTTGTTGTCTTTTTTGCTGATAATCGCGGGTTCTTTTTGTTTCCGTTTGACAGGATGAAAAATCGGATTTTATTCATCCTCTGTCATAGGCGTTGGCGCCGGTCTTGTGGAGCAGCGCCGCCAGTTCTGCGATTTTCAGCCCGCGTTTCTTGCGGTAGTATTTGATCTTCGCGCCGATCTCTTCTGTCAATGTCATGGCACTTTCCTCAAAATCAAATTTTGGTGCTTTGACCCTCTGTTTTTCTGTATAGCCGCTTTTTCCGGCCCGTGCAAGGGAAAATGTAATTGTGAGGAAAGTTTTTTGCAAAATCCGTTCCTGAAAAGTAAACGACGGGTTTTGACGGGGCCCGCGGCAGATGGTATCATAAAAATAAAATAGGAAAGGAGCGATACACCATGACCTACAACTTCGACGAGATCATTGATCGGCGCAACACCAATTCCGAGAATGTAGAGGGCTGGCGGCCCTACATTTTCCACTGCGGGCCGGAGAGGGTGTTCCCCTACAAGGACGAGGAATTCATCCGGATGTGGGTGGCGGACATGGAGTTCGCTGTGGCGCCTGAGATCCTGCAGGCCATCACCGACCGGGTGCATCGGCGCATTTTGGGCTATACCCTGGTGTACGACAAGGGGTACTATGAGGTGCTGCGCGCCTGGTGCGAGAGCCGCTACGGCTGGTCCTTCCCCAAGGAGCAGCTGACGTTCTCTCCCGGCGTCATCCCGGCGCTGTACCAGCTGACGGAGGACCTGGTCAAGCCGCTGAACGGCAGGGTCCTGACCATGACGCCTGCCTACGGCTTCTTCCTCCACGCCTGCGAATACAACGGCGTGGAGCTGGTGACCTCGCCCCTGCGGGAGGAGGGCGGCCGCTTCTCCATAGACTGGGAGGACCTTGAGGCGAAGGCTGCCGACCCGGACGTGAAGCTGCTGATGCTCTGCAATCCCCACAACCCCACCGGCCGCATCTGGACCGAGGAGGAGCTGCGCCACATGGCGGCCATCATTGAAAAGCACCGGCTCTGGGTGGTGTCCGACGAGATCCACTGCGACCTGATCCGCACCGGCCTGCGTCATACGCCCTTGGGCAAGATCATGCCGGACTATGACCGGCTCATCACCTGTATGTCCGCCAGCAAAACCTTTAACCTGGCGGGCCTGATGCACTCCAATATCATCATCCGCGACGCGGAGGAGCGTGCCCGCTTCCAGGACCGGGACAAGAACATCGGTGCGGTGAACCCACTGTCCATCGCGGCCCACAAGGCGGCCTATGAGCACGGCGGCCCCTGGCTGGAGCAGCTGAAGGCCTATGTGGACGGCAATCTGGCGCTGGTGGACCGTTTCCTGAAGGAGAACATTCCCGGCGCGAAGTTTACCATTCCTGAGTCCACCTACTTCGCCTGGGTGGACTTGCGGGAGGTGCTGCCGGAGGTGGAGGACCTGCCGGACTTCTTTGCCAACAAGGCCGGCGTGCTGCTGGAGGGCGGCGACGGCCTGTTCGTGGGCAACGCCAGGGGGCATATCCGCCTGAATTTGGCCATGCCCCGCGCCACGGTGCAGACCGGCCTGGAGCGTATCGCGGAGGCCATCCGCAAGGAGAAGGCCGCCGCACAGCGCCGCGGCTGAACGCCGTGATGAAGTGGCTGTTCTACCTATACTACCCGGCGAATCTGGCCCTCATCAGCTGGCTGCAAATGCAATAAGACGCAGATACCCGGCACGCTTTCGGCGCGCCGGGTATTTTTTCATTGTTCTTTTTCGCGGCGTTGGCAGCGGCATAGTATAGGACATAAAGGAGTGACACGTAAACTGTGTCACTCCTTTTGGCATCAATACACCTTCGCCGGTTCACCGTGCAGGATGCGCAGAGCGCCTTCCGCCAGAGAACGCATTTCTTCCTCACCCGGCAGGCGCAGAATACGAAATTTTCCGCTGAAACAACGCACTCAAAAGCGAAAAAACGCCGCGATCCGTTGAGATCACAGCGCTTTTGGTACGCCTGCCCGGGCTCGAACCGGGGGCCTCGGG
>ERZ773221.2640-NODE-2640-length-13488-cov-2.936202_pt1 | contig 13488 bp, 16 predicted proteins | sample MGYA00580994_ERZ773221 | MGnify/ENA primary metagenome ERZ773221 (study PRJEB29015, sample SAMEA2737758) | human gut metagenome | biome: human gut; feature: human-associated habitat; material: faeces | place: China | collected 2012 ... | reverse complement strand
TTCTATTGTATGCCAGTCGCACTGTTTGTCAACTATGTTTTGCAGCTACACAGCAAAAAGGAGTCTCACACGCCGATGCAGGCAAGGCTCCTAATTGGCTCAGCTTAATCTTCGAGGTCGAAGCTATACCCTTTCTTGTCCATCGTCACGAAGCCGTTGCAGGTCTGACATTTGCTGTCACCGAAATAGGTTTCTAGGGTCATGCCGGTGTTTTCGCCATCCAGCCACTGCGGGCGCATATAGGCCGCAAGGTCGTACAATACGCCGACAGCGTAGGCAATCAGTTCATCGCTGTTCATCGCTTCGTTGACCGCATCGTCATCGGCCTCGACAGGGATGCCGATGGAAGCGGTAATGGTATCGAGCGTGTTGTCGTCTAAGTGACGAGTAGCGGTGAGCTCAAATTTCAGGATGTTAGTTTCCATAATATATTCTCCTTTGTGTTGATTTGTGTTTGCTACACTTTCAATTCTAGGCCGTTCGCATAGTCAGTCAATTACCCCACCATTCTGAAATCTGACTAGGTCGGATTTTACGAAAATTTCTTTTGGAAACAAAAAATAGCCCGCACAGAACTGAATCTGTACGGGCTATTATTAGTCATGGGGATGTTCGTGGCAGGGTTCAGGCGGCATACCATGCGGGTCAGGCTCGGGGAAACGACCATGGTCCCCGATGATTTCCGAAGTACGGATACCGTTCGCTTTCCGACATGCCTCGATGGTCTTAGAAAGCACTTCCTTGACATCACGCGGGTTCTTGATACGACGGATATCGATTTCCGGCGTCATAGCATCTGTGGAACAGAGATGGATGCTGCCGACACGGCAAAGGCGCTCATAGAAGTTCTGCTTGAACGCGATGTCCCGGACACGGTACAGCTGAATCTCGTCCTCGCGCAGGTTAAAGCAGCCACGCTGGATGATGAGTTTGGTCTCGGTCAGGGTGTACTTCGTAAAAGACAGCGGCAGAGAAAAGATGGTGTGGCGTTTTCGGTCGGTCCAGAGAATTTTTTCTTTGTCCAAGTCGATACCGAACTCGCCGTTTTTGAGGGTGGACATGGTATGGCTCCTTTCGTTATGGGATTTATTTGGGTTGTTGGTATTTGAGTTTGGTGCTGGATGGCTGTTTTTATTATTTTCATTATACCATTTATTTTTTTAATTTACAATTATGCAAGTGGTGGCATAAAGGATTATAGTTCTAATTTTGTGCTTATATCTTTTGAAACTCTGTTGAAGCATTTTGATACAATTCTCGAAGGACCTTGTCTTTTGATGCAATAAGCAAAACTGAATCACTATGAGTTGCAATCGGTGCAAGATACATACGCCTATTAAGTTCCTCTGTAGAGAGTGTGTGGTCAATAAGTCTGTTATTTACTGACAATCCTCTTCTCGACGAGAACAGAATTCCAACATGTGGTGCTAATGGAACCCAAATTTCCTGTACATCTTTATCTGCTACAGAAAAAATAGCCACTGGAACGTTTGAGGTTATAAAATTTTTTCTGGTATAGCAAAATTGATAGTGTAATGTATTCAAATATTCGCATATATCTTTTGTTTGAAATTCTTCATGCTCGCCATCGCTTGTAGAAATAATTGTTCTGTTATACGCTTGTTTTAAGAACGAATCCATGAACCTTTTCCACTCATTGCCACTCCCGTCCGACTGGCATTTCAAACTATTATTCATTTGCTGGTAAATAGATTTGTTTCTGAGATATAACTGCGCAATAAATTGAAACAGCTTCTCTTTTTCGGGCTTTCTTAGTACCAATGCCGAATTGATATTCGCGCTGTTATTTGAAATATTGATTATTTTATCTACAAGCACTTTTTGTTCTGTTTCGTATTTTGAAAACGAATGTTCTGTTTCGTTGTGCAAAATGTACTTGTCATCGTATTTGCTTTCATACAAATCATCGCAGTAGCACAACCTTGAAACTGCCATCTTCTTTGGGAAAGGACTAATTGCTGTAGCTTCAAGCGAATAAACCGTTCCATGTTCTTCTGGAATCGAAAAGTTAGCCAAATAAAATTGCGGAACATAGTGTTCTCTTTTGGTTCCGTTTTGTACGTTTGGAGACATAACCTGTCATTGCTCCCTTCTCTAAAACAAAAAGCCTCCCACCGCAGTCAGCATACTACTGATTACGATGGGAGGCTTAAACCTTTTGTGATAGTCTTATTATACCACGCTTCGTGAATTACTCAAGGCCAATCTTAATAATTCAGTCAATGTCCCAGCTGCCAAAATCCTCTGTGAGGACGAAGACGCTCTGGACGGATGTATTTGGGGTTGGTTCAGAACATCCGCCTCATCGTCGAGTGCTGGATATGGACTACGATGGTCTCGTGGGTGACAATGGTCACGGTTCCGGAGTAAGCCACTTCGTTTCAGTGAGTGCTCTGGTGGGTGGTTATCTTAGGGTTAAACATTGTCTTTCATCTCGCTGGCTGTGTATGATTTGCGGTCAGAGTAATGTAGCACAAATTTTATCACTTTTTTGTGGTTCTCTTTTTCTTTTTATTATCGTCAATTATATCTTTTGCCCATGTGTTAAGGTAATAATATTGTTTTGGAACTCGTCCATCGTATAGGCAAACTCCCCCTATTGCTGGATATATTATTTTTAGTAATTCCAGTTCTTTTACAGGTGGGCAGTTTGATTCTAATAAGATTGCGTTCGGGTAATTGGAGTAAATAGTATTCATAACTACTTTTGCTTCTTTTGTTTGCTTTTCTATTATGCGGTTCCCATTTTTCTTTATCCAACGTTTGTTTTCCTTTCTCACATACCAATCAACAATACTCTTTCTGTGGGTAAATATAATGTTGATAGAAAAAAGCACGCATGTGGCACAACCTATACACAGAGAAATTTTGCTGTGCCCCCAAAAACCATACAATGCAAATCCGAAAGATGCCGAAAAAATGACTCCGTTTACAGTTATCTTATCTGCAATGTGTTCGATTGCAACTTTTATCGCCTCTAGCAGTGTGTCTAATTTCATCGTGTTTCCCTTCTTACGACTACATCGATAATTCGCTATTTTATTGAAGGAGCCCCTTTGTAAGGGATGAAAGTACGTCACTTATCCGACTTCGCCGCATTGCACTTTTTACACAGCATCTGCAGGTTGTTGTCGGCGGTATGCCCGCCTTTGCTTCAAGGAATGATGCCTGCCTTCTTGGTTACATTCCCTTACTCATAGTATCCTCCAAAAAACAAAACCCCCAATGCCGTAACATCGGGAGTTTCAAAATCAATCATTTGTCGTCAAAATTGCCAGTAACTCATCGAGGCTGGTCACATACCGGTATTTCCTCGCCATCTCGTCAGGCACCGGAATCATGTCACTCATGTAATAAAGAACCTGCACACCGTTGCTGGTGCATTCGTTATACTTGTCGGTATCCCGCTGCTTTCGTGCCTCGAAATCCTTGTCATCGCTGCCGTATGGGTAAAAGTGCTGCACGCCCTGACACTCGATAGCGATGTTTTTGCCCGGCAGGAAGAAATCCAAGCGCTTCTTCCCCATCCACGGAAACATCTTCTCTCGCTGATACTCGATGCCGTTGCATTTCAGCATCATGAGCACATCGTTTTCGAGATAAGATTTCTCGCGCAGGAAATCTTCCGTGTTCCGATAGATTACCGGCTTGGCAGTCTGACTGATAGCCTTGTTTGGGTTCAGCTTCTTGTAGTGAACGGTCGTAGGTCGGACATAGACGCCCCTGCCGCTTTGCATGTGCCGGAAATGCCCGCAGCGCTCAGATTGGAGCACACAGAACCCGGCAAACGCCCGTTTCCCGGCACCGTCATTCACATAGACAACGATGCCCTTTTTAAGGTCTACGATGGTCTGCTTGGAGGTGTTCAGGCATTCTCTGACATCCCCGACCGTTTCCTGCTCCCCGTTTGCGTGTACGATGCGCTGCTCGACTTTCCGACTCAGACACCGCCGTTTCCAGAGACATATCGTATGCAGCCAGATTTGCAGTATCAGCGCCGCTGAGCTCGGAGCCGTCACAGAGTTCCGTATATGTAGGGAATCGCGCTCGGTTCGCAGCCACCGTTCCAGCAAGTTGCCAGACTCGTTCAGAACGGAAAGGTAGCCGTATACCCCATTCCGGGTGTTCACTGCCATCATCAGCCCGTCCACGCCGAATTCCTTCTCAGCCCTTCTCAGCTCGACAAATGCCGTCATTTCCCGCATCCGCCAGTTATCGGTAGGCATGACCATGGCGCAAGTGTTCTCGCCATCAAAGCCTACGAGAATCGGGCACAGGAAAGTCGTATCAGCCCTTCTATGGACAAGGATATAGAATGATGCGCCGTAGGTATCATCTACCTTGATAGCGTACTCATCGTAAGGCTCAAGCCCATACTCGCCGCTGTTCAGTCGGAAATCACCGATGACCGATTCATTGTCGGTCGTAAGTTTCGCAATGGTAGGCAGCTGCAGGATACGAGTAAGGCTCTTGATGACCTTATAGCAATCTGTCCCTTGCCCCTGCATCCGGTACTTGTCATGTGTCAAGTAGTATTCGCGTTGCCACTCGGCGTTTTTATTATTCATGTATTAGTCCTCGCTCCCGGCTATTTAGTGCCGAGAATCTGTAGGTATGTTATTTTTCTGCATCGAGTGCTTTCAGCATCTGTTCAGCCAACGCCACCGAAAGCAACGGCGGGACGGCGTTGCCGATTTCTAAGCGTTTCAGGCAATCGGAGCCGTAGAACTGGTAGCTATCAGGGAAACTCTGCAACCGTGCTCCTTCGCGTATCGTGAGTGCCCTCGAATCTCTCGGATGGATGCATCTTGATGAGGACGGACAGGCAAAGTTCCGTGTGATTGTAGTGGCGGGCTTCTCCCACCAGAGTTTCGCGTAGGTGTTCTTGAACCCGCTCTTGGGTCTGAGTTCTTCTGGCAAGTCATCCTTGCACTGTCCATCTTTGAGCGCCGCCATGATTCTGCGGAGATGGGTACTGTTGTTCGGGGCTTTATGTTCTGTGAGCGTATCTGAACTACTCTGCCGGACCCATGAAAGAAACTCGTTATCGGGAGGAGCGGCATACACGGTGTTTTCCTCCCCGCACGAGAGCGCAGGCAGGTCTTTAAGTGCATCTTGCAGCGTCACATACGGCAGTAGTCCTTCTCCGTGTGTAGGTTCCGGGTACTGAAAGGGATTGTCGCCCAAGAGCCCGACAAGAATGACTCGTTCTCGCAGCTGCGGTACACCGTAGTCAACGGCATTGAGGATTTTGTATTGGAGGCTGTACCCTATATCCTCGAATTCCTTGCGGACATGCTCAAACAGGGCTCCTTTATCCATGCTCAGAATACCTTTAACATTCTCGAACAGAAAGGCTCTCGGATGTAAGATGCGGAGAACGCGCTTGTATTCCATGAAAAAATTTGCCCGCGCATCCATTTGGCGTTTACCGAGCGTAGAGTACGACTGACACGGCGGGCCACCGACCACGATATCAACTATACGGTTTCCTATTGCTTGACGGAGGATATTTTCAGACAGGTCTTTGATGTCTCCTTGCAGCATATTGACCGCAGGATGGTTGATGGTATATGCTTTCGCAATATCCTTTTGCATCTCGTTTGCCAAGATGATTTCATAGTGCTCGTTTCTTGAAAAACCGTAACTCAATCCACCTACACCCGCGAACAGGTCAACGATGGTGTATTTTCTTGTCTCTGGCATGATGACTCCAATAAAAAATCCGGCACGAATCACTCATGCCGGACAATGACTTTCTTGCTCTTCAATTTCATTCAGAATACGGTACAGTTCCGTTCCCACGACTCTTGCAAGTTCGCAAGGCACTGCATTTCCAATTTGCTTATACTTGCTCGTGAGATTTCCGCAAAAGACCATATCTCTCGGAAATGTCTGGATAGCGGCTGCTTCTCTATAGGACAAGCGCCTTGTAGTGCCTTTCTCCCCGAACTGCCAAAGGTCTTTGCCGACCTTCACCATGTCAGGCGAACCTGGCCAGAGAGGCACTTGCTTTGCCATCGCGGGAATCGTAAACGATACGCTGTCCCATACGCGTTTCCGGTTCCGGGACATGTAGCGCGAGGAATAGGCTTCTTTGCAGATTTCATCGTCCGTCGCCGGGGCTAAACCCTCTAATGCCTGCCGGATACTGATGCGGTCAGGAAACGGTGCAGGAACCTTGAACTCTACGCCATACTTCTCAGCAAGGTCTTTTCGGATGCCCACAAGGAGGATTCGCTGTCTATCTTCCGGGACATGATAGTCCGCAGCATTGACAAGGTTGATGGACACCACATATCCCTTGCTCTCGAAATCCGCGATGATAGCGTCCTTGATTTTCCCGCCGCCCAGCGTCAGCAAGCCTTTGACATTCTCAGCAAGAAACAGCTTTGGCTGCTTCTTCTCGACCAGCTTGACACAATGCCGGTAGAGCACATTCCGGCTATCGTCGATTTTCCTTGGTCCCGACAGGCTGAAACCCTGGCACGGGAAGCCAAAGGAAGCAATATCACAATCCGGGATGGTATCGTAGTCTACTTTCCCGATATCACCTTCTACGACCGTGGCATTACTCCACAGCCTATGAGTCTCGCAGGCATCATGATTGAAGTCGTTCGCCCATACCGTATGAAACCCAGCCTGCTCTAAGCCGATATCAAGTCCCCCTGCACCGGAAAACAGCGAAACATGCGTGTATACTTTGTTCTTATTCATTTTTGGTCCTATAAAAACCGATGCGGAATCACTCCGCATCGGATACTTATTTACAAAAAATGAGCGTTAAATGCGCGGAATACACAAAAAACACACGCGCTCATTTATTGAACGCACGCGTGTGTTTAAGATGCTTTTTGTTGGTCTCTGTGCGAAAACAAATAGCGTTATCTTCAACGGCTTTGCGCCGCATCAGCGATTCGCTCTTTCGCAACAACAAAAAAATCGGCATCCTTTTCGATGCCGATAAAGTTTCTATTCGTATTCATTGCCGCCACGCCGGTCGAGCCGCTTCCCATACAGAAATCAAGGACCGTATCGCCCTCATTCGTGTAACTCCTGATGAGCCACTCACACAACGCTACGGGTTTCTGCGTGCCGTGTGCCGCGCATTTCTGCTTATCAGTGGCAAATGTCAAAACGCTCGTGGGAAATCTCTCGGTGCTGTCGTAGCTTTTTGCCTTGTATTTCCCGTAATCCTCAGTCATCTTTGAGTTCCGCTTGTGCTCCGCCGTTGAGACTTTCCTTGGATGCCCCGAGGTCTTCTGCGGGTTATAGGTCGGCAATTTCCTGTAAAACACTAGAATGTCTTCATGTGCTCGCAGCGGCATCCGGTTCGCGTTGAGGAACCCTACCGGAGATGTCTTCTGCCAGATGAGGTTATATCGCCACGGTATGACTTTACTGTCCATCAAGGTCTTGGTGTACGCCCCCGCCGAGAAAAGAATCACTGCGCCGTTCTCGGTCAGGATTCTATCCAGCCGCTTCCAAATCCCCTGCTGCTTGATTTGGGTCCATTCGGACATTGCATCGGCACATGAAATCCCCGCCTTGTAGCAGAAAAGAAGAAACTCAGTCAGGCTTAGTCGCTTCCCGTCCTTCTCGATGAAGTCTTCAAACGGCAATACCGTATCCCAAGCCTGATGCGTAATACCGTAGGGTGGGTCCGCTAAGACAAGGTTCACGGAATGTGCCGGAATCCCGTTCAGTTCCTCGCAGCAGTCTCCCTGCATCAACATAACGGCGCTCATGCTTTACCTCGGAACAGTTCCTTCAAGGCATCCAGCTGGTCAGCCTGAACCCTGCCGGCTCGGATGATGGTGAAGAATCTGCCATCATCGAGCAAAGCCCTATCCTGCTGCCCGTACATCGTTACGATACCCATGTGCCGGCCTTTGAGGTAGTTCAGCATATCCTTTTCCGGGAACTCTTCCCGGAACCGCCACGAACAGATGCTGAACGGAGCGTACTTATTGATAAAATCCTCACTGTCGCTGTGAAATGCCTCGTCCCGATTCCGGTATCTGTGATGCCGCGCCGTAGTCGCAAGGATATCTACTCCGTGGACCGCAGGCGCATCGGTATCGACCAGAGGTCCGAACACGACCAATTCCTGTACCTGAAACACGAAAGGTCTTTCCGCCTCGCTCTTATTGATTAGAATGGCTCGCTCAATCGCTTCCAGACACCGTTTTTGTGCGAGCGCTCGTGAATATTGCCGCTTCTTTTCCGCCATGATGATTTCCTCCGCAAAAACAAAAAAGCCCCGCGCAGACATTTCATCCACGCGGGGCTAGAACAAACTATGAGATTTTAGAAAACTGCTGCCGTCTGCAAAACGACCGGCACCACCGTACCGAGCACCAGGGTTAAGGTCATCATGACCGCCATGACAAGCGAAGCAGTTTTCTGGGCTTTCTTTCGATTCCGCATCTTAGTACCTCTTTTCGAGAAAATTCAAGCCGCAGAGAACGAATTCCTGCGGCATACATACTAAATCACCCTATATTCTCCATTGTATCCAATTCGCACAAATGTGCAACTGCCAAGCACCGAACACGTAAATTTTCAGTCACCGGGCTTGCCGCCTTCCCTTTTGCAGCCCGTTAGCAACCTACCGAACGGCAGCAGCTGAATTCCCAGCGCGTCACCTTTCCCAAACTGCTTCGTCCAGAACGGAAACAAGGCGAACCCTTTCCTGTACCATCCGTTCTTGTATTCTCGTGTACTTTTTTGTATCTTTTTGCTGTTTTCCCTATTGCAATTCTATTTGCGTCCTTGTATAATAGTTACAGAATAATACACAAAGCTACAAAATGATACATGCGAAAGGAGTCGCCGTATGTTTTCCATCAAGCTGAACGCCCCTGTCCTGCTTCGCAAGCAGCTGCCGGTGATTGCCAAGGCATTGCATGTTGATGAAAAGGTCCTTGACGATTTTCTATCCGTTTCGGCTTTCTATGGAGTTAAAGATGGCAAAGGTACGATTGTCCCGATAAAGAAAACGGATACCATTGTCCATATCGATTACAAAGCATATGATAACTACTACTTTGTTGTCGATGCTATCCTGCAATACGCCAAAGACATCGATACATCTGTTACTCTCCCTGTCATCACTAAAATCGAACTCGGTACAGATGTTTTCAAGAAATTCTCTCCTGACCAACTCGGCGACATTATGTTTTTGACCAGAAGACTCAAAGACAGCAATGAACGCGTTACGAAACTTGCTGAATTGAACGCTCCTGATATCCTTCTTGCTAATGAGCGTGCGCTATTATGCAAGAAGGTGGAATTTCTCGAGGATAATGAACACACACCAAAACCTGACAGGAACATTGACGGACATGTGTGCGCCTCCTTACATGATATCGGGTATTCGATTCTTGACGGCTGGCTGAACAAGAATGATTCAGTTTTCGAGAGTGACGGCAAAAACAATTCCGGGTATGACCCTGATAAATTAGCGGCACTCGTCAAGAAAGCCATCGGTACGCGGACACAGGAGCAGTTTTCCCAGACATCGCACCTTGGTCGCGTATATGTAAACCGTCTTGCGAACGGCAAAACACAGTCTCAGCCTACCGAGGTGACATTGAAGAAAATCGCCAAGGCAACGGATGCCGTGACGGAAAACGAGCTTCGTCAGGCATGCGGTTACGAGCCGCTTCCGGGTGAGGATGTCGTGGAGTCGAAGAAACGCATCGAAACCGTGGACGACTACACATGGATTCACGAGAACGTAAACTATTTTCTCGAATTCCTGAAAGCGCAGATTCCGATGTCGTTGCCGCTGTATAATCTGGTCATCCTCGAGAATCAGTACATGAGCATCCACAAGGACGGCTATGACCTTTTCGGTATTCATCGCTGCTCAGCTCCCGTCGAGTATTCTGAGGACGGTACTGTTGCGAATGTCATTTATCCCGTTACTTTCGATTGGACAAATTTCCAGCGTGGCATTCGCCTCTCTGCGGCCGTCGGGCTTTTGGGACACTACAGCAAAAACGATGAACTGTACATTACCGACTACATCACCGATGTCGATGCGCTGTACAAATATGCGCCCTTCTTGCACAAGCCTATCGACAAAGTGGGAGAAAATTTTAGGGAAAGCGGCGTTGATATTAAAGACTTCCCTGTTTTTTACTACACCATAAACCTGAAAAAAGCATTCACAGCAAAGCATGTCCTTGCAAAGATGGAGAAGTTCCTGAGCAGCCTTGTGAAAGTCCGCGTGGACGCTCTCGGATTCTATGCGGACAATCTGAGCGATGAAACCTTCATTAAGTTCCTCAAAAATCATGAGAAGGTCATGACGAACGAGTATGCCGACAGCGAAATCAAGGACTTCTATGAAAATGTTGTTGTGCGCCATGGCGATATCGAGGATTTCTTTGCGGAGAACTCAGACTACAACAATAAGGCTGCTATCATTGCCTATGTTATCCAGAATGAGGCTTCTGACGACACCTACCGTCGTCTGGTAGACGGATTCACCTTTGACGATGATGACAAGGAAGATAGGCTCTGCGTTGCCGCCTCGAAGCGTGAAATCGAAGCATGGCAGAAAGAGCATCCCGGTAATGGCTTTAACATGAAAATGTTCTCTGACACTCTGAAAAAGTATGCCGATGAGTTGGGCTTAGAGTTCGGTGACGTGTACTACTATCTTGATGTCGAGGATGACAAGGCTGACGAGATGGGCGTTCGCGTCTGATGCTTAACCGATAATCTCTGACTATCCTAGACAAAAAACAATGCTGCTACCCATTATCTGGGCGGCAGCATTTTTTGCTTCCCGTTCTGAACATACATTATCCCGCAGCGGCATCCGCACCGGGGCCTTTCTGCTGGTTTTCCTGTGAGTCTCCTGCTGGCTGGCTGCGGGCGGCAAGTAGTGCCGGTGCTCTGCGGCTCTGCAGGATTCCGGGCAAAAAGAAAACGAGAACTGCGCCATTAGCGGAGTCCTCGCAAAAGATAATTCTTTTTGATTACATCGTTAGTATACCTCGAGCCGCACGGATGCGCAAGAGGTTATTTGCGATTCTTTTGGGCAGGTTTCTGGCATCCTAAGCGCATCGCCTTACAGTAGATGGCAGTACCCGTTCGGTTCAGAGTTTTCTGCAGAGATTCGCTCGCACCTTCCACGGGAAAGCGTTCCCGGAGCGCCTTTTCCTCATCAGCTGTCCAAGTCGAGCGTTTCTGGTACACAAGGCCCATGATGCTCGTATGGTTCAAGACAGAAGCGCGGCTGCGGTTGAGGTCTTTCAAAAGAGCCCCGCTTGCACCTTCCCAAGGATACCTCTCCATGAGAATATCCTCCTCTTCCTTGGTCCACCGGCGTTTGTTTTCGTATCGGAGCCCCAATGCGTTAGCCTTCATACTGATGAGATAGGCACTGTGCTGAAACAGTTGCACCAGTTCCTGGCTTGCCCCCTCCTTCGGGTATCGCTCAGCCAGAATCTGCAACTCTTCTTCGGTCCAATAATGCCTCGTGCCGGGAATACCGAGCAGGTGTGCCTTGTTTTTGATAGTCGTGGCGCTTCTGCCGAGCAGTTTCTGGAGGTCTTCGCTGGCACCCTCATTCGGATACCGCGCTCTCAGAATTTCGATGTCCTCGTCAGTGAATCTCTTTCGTTTCGCATTGCGAAGCCCAACTTGCTGAGCCTTGAAATGAATTGCCTGCTTCGTGCGGTTCAAGGTCTTTACGAGCGCATCACTCGCGCCCTCCTTCGGATACCGTTGATTTAAAATCGCTAATTCTTCTGATGTCCAGGGTTTTGCCATGGTTTTACACCTCTTTCGTTCGTTGGCAACAAAAAAGAGCAGACGCACCACTTTGGTGAATCTGCTCTTCTTCGTCAGAATATGAATTGTACGGAAGTCGTTTATTATGCTGCTATCTATCGTACAATTATCAGTGTATGCCATTCGCACAGCCTGGCAAGAGGAAACTGTGCTCAGAACGAAAATGGCGCTGGCTGCGCTGCATCGTTTGGTCGTCGTATATCGGTATGCCGACATAGTGCGGGCGTACCCATTTTTTATGAACGCTGTTGAAGAAAACTCTCATTATTGTGTATGAGTTGCAACTCCTACCAGTTTTGCGTCCTTGCACATTTTCCCAACGAGTTTTTGCTGAAATCCGCGCTTTTTCCAGCGAGTTTTCGGTTGTATCCCATGTTTTTCTGTGGATGAGCCTATTGAGAGAAATTTTCTGCACCACTTTTTAAAAAATCGCATGTCGTTGACACAACCCAGGCAAAGGCAAACTGTGTTCAGAACGAAAATGGCGAGGGCCACGCTTTGTGCGCAGTCCTCGCCGTAGGGTTGTCAAGTCAGATATTGCGTTCCCGTATGCCTACTCGGATTCCTTATTCTGTAGACTTGTTCTCCTGCTCATCCAGATAAGCTTTGAGGATGCGTTCAATCGCAATCGTCATTGTCTGGCCTCTGTCATCAGCATATTTTTTTAGACGTTCGTAGATTTCGCGGTCGATATAGTAATTGATATAACGACCGTCCTTATTGCACAATACACGATGCGTATCTTTGTCTACATCGTCCATTGACAAAATCAGCAGTCGATTTCGACGACCTCATCCTCATCAATAACGCTGTTTAGTTGTTCTCCATGCGAGAAGTCTGTGTATCGTTCTAATGGGTCATCGTATGTGTTATTGAGCATCGACACGGTGCAGGACTGCCTGTATGGTACAAGTATCTATACTGATGCACAGAAGCTTGCTCATCGTTTGTTCAACGAGGTAGCTACCGATGTCATACTAAAATATGAGGATTATGACGACATTTCCAATCTGAATGACGAAGGCCGAGAAGAGGTCAGGCAGCGCTGGGCACCATTTTTAGAAATGTTGCCAGAGTACGAGAATGTCTGCGAAGATATTCTGAACGAAAACAGTAATTCCCATATAGAGTGAGGAGAGCATTATGGCAAACGATTATGGCTACTTTGGCAGCGGCAGCACCGGCTATGCTCACTACAAGCAGTCGTTTGACCGCAACTTTGGCGGTTCCGGTGGTGGTGGCGGCGGCGGGCATCACAACAGTGGTGGCAGCGGTTCCGGCTGCGGGACACTGCTGTTTATCATCACTGTGGCCGTAGTCGCTGCGCTTGTGCTGCTGTCTATGTGAAAGGATTTAAGAATGGAATTTGAAACGAAGCGGTTGATTATAAAGCCAACCGATGATGAATTTCTCCATATCATTAAGAAGGAACAAGAAAACCCTTTCTCGGCAATCAGTTACGAAGAACAAACTGAACTGACTCTCGAAAAGTTTTCTAAAGAAGTGACTTCCACTGATTTGTTGGCATTACGCCAATTTCTATCAAAGTTAAAGAGCCCTCCACGGAAGCACCCGGCTACGAACCTTGGATTTTTCCGAAACAGTAGGTCTCGTGAATACCTAAAAATATTTAGAAAAGAAGGTAATGTCCCTATT
>ERZ773221.2634-NODE-2634-length-13521-cov-2.292069_pt1 | contig 13521 bp, 10 predicted proteins | sample MGYA00580994_ERZ773221 | MGnify/ENA primary metagenome ERZ773221 (study PRJEB29015, sample SAMEA2737758) | human gut metagenome | biome: human gut; feature: human-associated habitat; material: faeces | place: China | collected 2012 ... | reverse complement strand
AATAGATATACCAACATTATGCTACCATTCTGAATTATCCATTTACGGTGCATGCCGTCTTTGTACTGTAGAAAATGAATGGGGAAAGACGTTTGCTTCCTGTTCAGAAAAACCGAAGGACGGAATGGTCATTTATACGAATACACCAAGACTGATAAAATACAGAAAGCAGATTATAGAATTGCTTTTAGCATCGCACTGCAGAGATTGTACAACCTGTATCAAGAGTGGGGAATGTCATCTCCAGGATCTTGCACACAGGCTGGGAGTGCACGATGTTCGATTTGAGAATACAAAAGAGCCACATCCGATTGATGACAGTTCACCAGCAATTGTACGTGATCCAAATAAATGTATTCTCTGTGGTGACTGTGTGCGTATGTGCGACAATGTACAGGGAGTAAATGCCATTGATTTTGCCTATCGTGGAACAGAAGCAATTGTATCTCCTGCATTTAATAAGCCAATTGCCCAGACAGACTGTGTAAACTGTGGACAGTGCCGTGTTGTCTGTCCGACCGGAGCAATCAGTATCAAGACGAATATTGATGTTGTCTGGGATGCGCTTGCTGATAAAGATACCATTGTAATTGCCCAGATTGCACCGGCTGTACGTGTGGCAGCAGGTGAGGAATTCGGAATTCCAAAGGGTGAGAATGTGATGGGGAAACTGGTCGGAGTTCTTCACAGACTTGGCTTTGATGAGGTCTATGACACAGCATATGGAGCTGATTTGACAGTTATGGAAGAGTCGAAAGAATTTATGGAGAGATTCAACGCAGGAGAAAATCTTCCGTTATTTACCTCATGCTGTCCGGCGTGGGTGAAATTCTGCGAGAACCGTTATTCGGATCTGGCAAAAAATCTGTCAACCTGCCGTTCACCGCAGCAGATGTTTGGTGCTGTGATCCGTGAATACTATAAGGATCCGGAAAAGAATGGTGGAAAGAGAATCGTTTCTGTATCGATCATGCCGTGTACTGCAAAGAAAGAAGAGATTTTAAGACCGGAATCTTCCACGAATGGAAAACAGGATATTGATTATGTACTGACTACAACAGAGCTGATTACAATGATCCGGAAATCCGGTATCCGCTTTGAAAATCTGGAGATCGAAGCATCCGATATGCCGTTTGGTATCGGATCTGGTGCAGGTGTGATCTTCGGAGTAACCGGTGGTGTGACAGAAGCCGTACTCAGGCGTCTTCGTGAAGGACATAACCGTGTGGAAATGGATAAGATCAAATTCAGTGGAGTTCGTGGAGAAGAAGGACTGAAAGAAGTAGAGTTTGATTACAACGGACGTACTATCCATGCAGCTGTTGTCAGTGGACTTGGAAATGCAGATGCGCTGATGAAGAAGATCCAGAAGGGCGAGGTACATTACGACTTTGTTGAGGTTATGGCATGCAGGCGCGGATGTATCATGGGTGGCGGACAGCCAGTCCCGGCAGGTCCGAGAAGCAGGATAGCCAGAAGCAAAGGCCTGTATGATACCGATATCAATACGCAGATTAAGAAGTCGAATGAGAATCCGCTGATCCTGTCATTATATGATGAACTTCTGAAAGGAAAGACCCACGAATTACTTCATCGTAATTTTGAGGCAGCGAAAAAATAAAATTGTACGAAAAAGAGTATAAGACAATGCAGTCGTCGATCTGGCGGCTGCATTGTCTTATTTCAGAGTATTTCCATACATTCACTGGCACTTTTTTCTCATTTCGATCCCCTTCGCTTTCTATATATAAATGAAGTAGGTCATGAAATTATGATAAACATATAGTCATTAAGGTGTCGATTTTGAAACAAAAACTTCCGGGATTTTTAATGGAGAGTTTGGAAAAAATAGGGAAATAAACCAGGAAAGATGACTCTTGTCAAGAAGAAATATATCTGTTATAGTGAGTAAGAATAAATAAAGAAACTTTTTCAGTGCTAGGCAGAAGAATTTCTGGTCGGCTTAAAAGGGAATCAGGTGAAAGTCCTGAACAGTCCCGCTGCTGTAAGTTCATTTTTTGGTTGCGAGCAATCGACTTTATAGCCACTGGAAAGCAAATTCCGGGAAGGCGTTCGCAACAGGAACAAGTCAGAAGACCTACCATGCTGAAAGAGAGTAAATTGCTTCCGATGAAAGCGCGTTTACATACACAAAGAAATGATATCTTGCTTCATACTGAGTATGAAAGCAAGATTTTTGTGCTGCCATATATACGGAAAAGAGTTCCGATGGCAGAGGGTGTAGGTGAAGTCTGCTTTCAGGAAAAAGGAAGCAGATTTTTTTTGCATACGATGAGCCAAGTGCAGATTTATGCTTGCACGAGGAACTGAATTTGGCGAATGTACATCATCGAGCTGTCAAGCGACAAAAGATCAGGACATCAGGAGGAATAGTTGGATTATGAAGAGGAATTCAAAACAATTTCTTGCACTTTTCATGGCAGTTGCAATGTCGGTTACACCGGTTTCTTATGCTTACGCTGAGGACAGTGCAGTGGCAGGAGTAGAAAATACAGAATCAGGTCAGCAGACCGTAGAAGTAACAGACGGAAAAATCGGTGCGGCAGACGCAGCAGGTCAGCCGGCTGAAGAAGTGACTGGACAGGAAGAAGAAACGACTGCCGGACAGGGAACGGACGAGAAGCAGAAGAGTCAGGAAGAGCCGAAAGCAGAAGAAAATGCGGAAACAGGGAATGTAACTGAGGCAGAGAAAAAAGAAGCGGGCGAAGACGGAAAGAGCGAAGAGAAGGCTGCAGAGGAGCAGAAGGTTAAGTCGGAAGAAACGGCGCAAAATGCTGGAGAAGTGAATACGCAGGAAGAGAAAAATGTTATCAGTGATTTTGCAATGTTTAAGGTTGGATCGTCTTCTGTTGTAAAAGAAAATGATCACCTGAAAGTTTCGATAGAAACAGAGAATACAACTTACAATAAAATTTATATTGGAAGTAAAGCTGATACAGTTGAACGGAAAGAAGAAAAGGCGATAGTTGGAACAGGAACAGGCAACGGGTATTTATTTTCATTTGAACTTCCACTGTCAGCAGATGGAACGGATGTTGCCTTTGTACCGCATAGCCAAAAGAAAGGTTGGGTGAGTAAGAAAGAAGACGGAGATTACACGCTTCATATTTCATCGTCAGCAGAAAATAAAAAAGACGACACAGAAAATCCTGAGCAGGGGGGCAATTTAGGAGAGAGCAAACCGGGTACCGGAAGTGGCGAAAACCAGAAACCGGAAAATGAGGACAAGAACGTACTGAATACTGGAAAGTATGTAGTAGATGTTGATGCAGCTTCAGCTAGTGGAATGTTTCGTGTAGTAAATTGCGTGTTGACATCTGTTTGTGGCAAGATGCAGGCAGATATTACACTTAGTGGAACAGGATATGATTATTTATACGTGGGAACCGCTAAGGATGCTGAAAAAGCTTCAAAAGATCAGTTAATTGCGCCTAAAGAAATTGTAGAAGGAAAATGTGTATTTACAGTGCCGGTGGAAAGCATGAATACTGGGATTCAGATTGCAGCACATGGGGAAAAAAGTGGTAAATGGTTTGATCGTACATTAACATTCAAGACAGAAGGAATGACCAAATATGTTCAGGTAAGTGATGGCTCTTATAAAGCAAACGTAACTTCAAATTCATCCATGTTTAAAGTTACGGATTGCATCTTAACATCAAAAAATGGGGAGATGACTGCAAAAATTACACTCAGTGGTACAGGATATGATTATCTGTATGTAGGAACAAGTGCAGAAGCAGCACTTGATAAGTCCAAGTGGATTCCTTATGTTGTGGACAAAAATGGTATGTATACCTATACGATTCCGGTTTCTTTATTAGACACAGGAATTTCAGTGGCAGCATTTTCTCATAAAAAGCAAATATGGTATGACCGTACCTTGACATTCGCCTCAGCAGGCATGAAGAATCTGAACAATAGCAATTCCACAAATGGAACTACTGGAAATAATGGCAACACCAACCAGGGAAATAACACCAGCCAGAACACCAACTTTGGAACTGGCACCACTTCCGGAGGCACAGGCACAAACCAGACCCCGGACAAAGAATCCAAATACGAGGCAGATTTAAATGGTGGAACTGCCCGTGTAAACAGTGCAACAACACTTGCAGACGGTGTCTATACACCGGATAAATTTTCCTGGTCAGGTGGAACCGGAAAGGTCAGCATCAGTTGTACCAAGATTACCGTGACAGGCGGTCAGGCATATGCTACCATTGTATTTAGCAGTGGTTCTTATGGCTATGTAAAAGCGAATGGAAATACCTATTATCCGACAGCAACCGGAAGTACGTCTACATTTGTCATTCCGGTAGAACTGAACAAGAACAATACGATCATCGGTATGACAACCAAGATGTCAACAGCGCATGAAATCAGCTATTCGATTTTCATTTACCTAAGTGCTGCAGCAAAAGCAGACGGAACTACAGTAAGTGGGGAGACCAATTTAAGTGCAGATACACTGGATGAGAAAGCACCGGAAATCATGGGACTTTCTTATCAGTCTGAGACAAAGGTAGAGCATGCTAAGTACTTCAAGATCTATCATTATGATCAGGGAATCACTCTTTTAGAAATCGATCAGAGAAAAGATGAGGATACAAAAGAGACTAAGACAAAGGATACAAAAGAAGATACAGATTCCGGACTGACACCGGCACATACTCCGGAGTTGTAAAAACAAAGGTCACTGACCGTGGGCGTGTGTTTCATGACATTACAGAAATACAAAAAGAAGGAGAACCGCCCACCCGCGGTGACAACGGGACAAGCCCGCCGCCCGCTAGGACAGAATCTCCAGAAGCCAAAGAAGTCTGCATATGTAGGTTCAGAGGAAGTACTGGAAATCCTGGATAAGCTGAATGCAACAGACCAGATTACATCAGTAGGGGTAAAACAGAAGAACTGTAAGGTAGAAGGCATTGCAAAAGCAATGAAAGCTAAGAAGATCATTTATGCAGGAACCTATAAGAAACCGGAAAATAAAAAACTGATGAAGAGTAAGTGTGATCTTGCAATCCTTTCCAATAAAATTCTTCCGGACGAAAAGAACGAGAAGAAAATGTCTGTAGAGGATCAGCAGAAGAGATACGAAGAGCTGGCAGAAAAATTTGTTCTTCTGGATATTCCGATGATCGTTGACCGGTCAGCAGATGAGAAAAAGGATGATGCGAAAGAAGAATGGAGCAAGGTTTACGAGGCGATTTTCGCGCAGACAGACAGTGCAGATTCTTCTGCAATAAACTAGGCAGATTCTTTTTTATATACAGAGGTAGAAAATGAAAAAGAGAACGATGCGTCTGGGGTGCATTCTTTTGAGTACAGCACTGCTTGGAACGGCAGCACTGACCGGATGTAGGCAGATGAAAAAGAATACAACAGATACAAAAAAAACAGAAAGCAGCAGTACAAAAGGAAGTGCCAAAGAAAAAAAAGGTCCGGAGATTGACGGACTCACCTATGAATCTACGATGGATCTGGAATACGCCGAAGGTTTTCAGGTATATTACTACAAAGACGGCTATAAGATGATAGATATCAAAGGCGATGCAAAATTTCTGGTCGTCCCGGAAAATCAGGATATGCCGGATGGAGCCGAGGAGGATTACGTGATCCTTCAGCAGCCGCTGGATCATATTTATCTTGCGGCGACATCTGCAATGGCACTTTTTAATGCGATCGATTCTCTGGATAATATCACAATGACAGGTACCCAGGCTTCCGGATGGTATATTGAAAATGCAGTCAAAGCGATGGATGACGGGAAAATGAAATTTGCAGGGAAATACAGTGAACCGGATTATGAGATGCTGGTGGACGAAGACTGTGATCTAGCCATCGAATCGACCATGATCCTTCACACACCGAAGGTACAGGAGATGATCGAATCTCTGGATATCCCGGTGATGATCGACCGGTCCAGCTATGAATCGCATCCTCTGGGAAGAACTGAATGGATCAAACTTTATGCAGCAATGCTGAATAAAGAAGATGCAGCGGATGCATTTTTTGAAAAGCAGGTGGAAAATGTCGATGCGCTCAAAGATTTTAAGAATACCGAGAAGACAGTTGCATTTTTCTATGTAAGCAGTGACGGAACGGTGATAGTAAGAAGAAGTGATGATTATATTCCGAAAATGATCGAACTTGCCGGTGGAAGATATGTATTCGGTGATCTGACTGGCGATGACAGTAATACCTCAGCAGTAAAACTTACAATGGAAGAATTTTACGCACAGGCGGCGGATGCAGATTATCTGATTTATAATTCAAGTATCGATAATCCAATCAACAGTGTAAAAGATCTGGAAGAAAAAGATGCACTTTTTTCTGATTTCAAAGCAGTCAAAGAAGGAAATGTATGGTGTACCGGTAAATATCTGTATCAGGCAACCGATATCGTCGGGGAACTGATCACGGATATGAATCTGATGCTGACAGGCGGCGATGAAAGCAAGATGACATTTTTATACCATGTAAAATAGAAAACGGAGAAGAAAATGGGACAGGCAGGAATGAAAAATAACTGGAAAAGGAATACAAGATATATGGGAGTCTTTGCGGTGCTGGCAGCAGTTTTTTGCATGATCGTAGTGCTGAACATCAATACCGGAAATGTACAGATTTCGGTTCCTGAGATTTTACGGATCCTGTTTCTGAAAAAAGGAACACAGGTGCAGATGAATATTATCTGGAAAATCCGTCTTCCGCGTGTCCTGATGGCGGGGATTCTGGGAGGGGCACTTGCCCTTTCCGGATTTTTATTGCAGACATTTTTTTCCAACCCGATCGCAGGACCGTATGTACTGGGGATTTCTTCGGGTGCAAAGATGATGGTCGCTCTGGCGATGATCATCTTTTTAAAATATTACACTTTGGTATCATCTTATATACTGATCATTGCAGCATTTATCGGATCTATGCTTTCAATTGGATTTATCCTGCTTCTTGCAAGAAAAATCCGGAATATGGCAACTCTTCTGGTTGGCGGAATCATGATCGGTTATATCTGCTCGGCAGTAACCGATTTCGTTGTGACTTTTGCGGAGGATTCAGATATTGTGAATCTGCACGGCTGGTCACAGGGAAGCTTCTCCGGCATGAGCTGGAGCAACGTAGCGATCTCTGCGGCTGTGATCGGCATCACCTTTGTCATCACGTTCCTGATGGCAAAACCGATCGGTGCATACCAGCTCGGTGAGGCGTATGCGCAGAGCATGGGTGTCAATATCCGTGTGTTCAGGGTGCTTCTGATTCTGCTTTCCAGTGTATTTTCCGCATGTGTGACCGCATTTGCAGGGCCGATCTCATTCGTTGGAATCGCAGTTCCGTATCTGATCAAGCATCTTCTCGGGACGGCAAAACCGCTGGTTGTGATACCGGCAACATTCCTTGGCGGGGCGGTGTTCTGTATGGGATGTGATTTGATCGCGCGTATGGCATTTGCACCACTGGAGCTGAATATCAGTACCGTGACTTCGATCTTTGGTGCACCGATCGTAATTTTCATGATGATAAAAGGAAGAAAAGGGAAATAAATATGAGTGAGAGCTATTTTCAGATGAAAGAGCTTTCTGTCGGATATCATGGAAATGTACTGATCCATGATATCTGTACAGAGATTAAAAAAGGTGAGATATTGACACTGATCGGACCAAACGGTTCCGGGAAATCTACGATTTTAAAAAGTATTACCAAGCAGCTTACGCTCATTGGAGGTAAGGTGACGATCGGTGAAAAGAATCTGAAAGATTTATCTTACAAAGAGCTTGCAACGAAGATGGCAGTGGTGCTGACACAGCGGGCAAAGCCGGAGCTGATGACCTGCTATGAGGTTGTAGCAGCAGGGCGGTATCCTTATACAGGACGGCTCGGGATATTAACTCGTGAAGATGAAAAGAAGACACAGGAAGCACTGGAAATTGTCCATGCAACAGAATACGCAGAAAAAAGTTTTGAGGCGATCAGTGACGGGCAGAGACAGCGGATCCTTCTGGCAAGAGCGATCTGTCAGGAACCGGAGGTCCTGATTCTGGATGAACCCACTTCTTTTCTGGATATCCGTTATAAGCTGGAGCTGCTTACTATTTTGAAAAATATGGCGAAAGAAAAGCAGATCACGGTCATTATGTCACTTCATGAAATCGATCTGGCGCAGAAGATCTCAGATAAGATCCTGTGCGTTAAAGGAGATACGATTTTCGGGTATGGAGAGCCGGAGGCGATTTTTAAAGAAGATTTTATCCAGAAGCTTTATGAGATCGACAACGGGCATTTTGATCCGCTGTTCGGAAGTGTGGAGCTTGCAAAGGCGGAGGGAGAGGCAGAAGTATTTGTGATCTCTTCTGGAGGCAGTGGAATTCCTGTTTACCGAAACCTTCAGAAAGCAAAGATTCCATTTTCGGCAGGAATCCTGTATACTAATGATATCGACTATCATCTGGCAAAGCATCTGGCGGTCAATGTAATAGAAGAAGAGCCATTTGAGCCGGTAAGCGATCGTGCATTTGAATGGGCAAAGCAGATGATCAGACAGTGTAAAAAGGTGATAAATGCAGGAATTGTGATTGGGACAACCAACCGGAAGATGAAAGAACTGCTTGTATTTGCAGAAGAAATGGGGAAGCTGGAATCATATGAAAAATAGACTTTTGCACATTTACTGTGGAGATGGAAAAGGAAAGACGACGGCGGCAACGGGGCTTGCAGTGCGCGCAGCTGGAAGCAGTATGCGGGTTCTGTTTGCCCGTTTTTTAAAAAATGAATTTTCAGGAGAATTGAAGATTCTGGATCAGATCCCGGAGATCGAGGTACTTCATCTGGAAAAAAGCTATGGATTTTTTAAGACACTTTCTGAAAAGGAACAGGAAGAAGTCCGAGAGATGTATGGCAGGCTGTGGGATACGATCCAGAGAAAAATCAGCACAGGGGATTATGATATGCTTGTGATCGATGAATTTATGGCGGCATACCGGTATGGACTGATTCCGAATGAAGAGGCGGTGCAGTTCTTAAAAGACAGACCGGACAATCTGGAAGTGGTTCTGACCGGACGGGATCCGTCAGATGAGCTACTGGAGCTGGCAGATTATATTTCGGAGGTTAAGATGGTACGGCATCCTTTTGAAAAAGGAATCCGGGCAAGGAAAGGCATCGAATACTAAGGAGACGAAATGGAAATGGACAAGATGCAGGTCGTGTGGAAAAATCAAAAAGAACTGCGGTGCGGATACACAACGGGAAGCTGTGCTGCGGCAGCAGCAAAGGCGGCAGCGGCAATGCTCTTTTCCGGGGAGGAAGTCCGCCAGATATCTCTTATGACACCGAAAGGGATCGAACTGTATCTGGAAGTGGAAGAGATCCAGAGAGAAAATGAAGCGGTCAGCTGTGCCATTCAGAAGGATAGCGGAGATGATCCGGATGTGACGAACGGGATCTTCGTTTACGCCAAGGTCACGAAAAAAAAGGAAAAAGGAATGACCTTAGATGGTGGAATCGGAGTCGGGCGCTTTACCCGGAAGGTGCTGGAGCAGGAAGCCGGAGAGGCAGCAATCAACAAAGTGCCACGGCAGATGATCCGGGAAGCGGTGCAAAGCCAGATTGAGAAATACGAATGGGATGGCGGTGCAGACATTGTGATCTATATTCCGGAGGGCGTGGAGATCGCGAAGAAAACGTTTAATCCAAGACTTGGGATCGAAGGTGGGATTTCGGTACTCGGAACATCAGGAATCGTAGAACCGATGAGTGAACAGGCACTGACGCAGACTATTTTCCTGGAAATGAAGATGCTTCGTGATGAAGGTCACCGGTATTGTTATCTGACACCGGGAAATTATGGAAATGATTTTCTAAGGCAGACACTTGGGTACGACCAGGAGCTTGCGGTGAAGTGCAGTAATTATATCGGGGATGCGATTGATGACGGCGTGCGGCTGAAGATGGACGGACTGCTGCTTGTAGGACATATCGGAAAGCTGGTCAAGATCGCTGCAGGCGTAATGAATACTCATTCCAGACAGGCAGATGTAAGAATGGAAGTGCTTGCCGTCCATGCGGCAATGGCAGGGGCAGACCGGGATACAGTGTGTGCTCTGATGGAGTGTTTTACAACGAAGGAAGCATTGGAAATCCTGGAAGAAAAAGGGCTTTTGGAAGAGACGATGCGGACGATTATGGAGAAAATCGAGTATCACCTGACAAAGCGTGCCGGCGAGAAGATGAAGGTCGGGGCGCTGATGTTTTCCGATGAGCTTGGAGTTCTGGGGAAGACGTTGCTTGTGGATGAATTAAGGGAGAAAATCGGATAGGTAGAAAGGTATGACAAAAAATGGCAGGAAGATTTGACCTTGCGGGTGTAGGTCCGGGAGATCCGGAACTGATGACGATAAAGACAATGCGTGCGATTAAGGCGTGTCAGATATTGGTACTTCCAATTGGCAGTCCGGAGTTAAAGAAACCGGAACTGGAAGAGGGGGAAGAAGAGACATTTGCAAAAGAATGTCTGGCATATCGGATTGCGTGTGAGGCAGAGCCGGAGACGAAAAAGAAGCTGCGGCTCTATCTTCCCATGCCAATGATCAAGGGAAAAAAACTCCTGAAAGAGATACACGATGAGGGTGCAAGAAAGGCGGCAGAGCTTCTGGAGAAAGGAAAGAATCTGGTTTTTCTGACGATTGGAGATCCGACCGTGTATTCGACAGGAATTTATATTTATAAAAGACTGAAAAAGATGGGATATCAGGGGGAGATATTTTCCGGTATTCCGTCTTTTTGTGCTGCGGCGGCAAGGCTGGAGATCTCGCTTGTGGAGAACCGGCAGGAGCTGCATGTTCTTCCGGTGTCCTATGGAATTGAAGAAAAGTTGAAGCTTCCGGGGACGAAGGTTCTTATGAAGACCGGGAAAAAGATGGCGCAGGTCAAAGCTGTTCTGAAAGAGGAAGGACAGCAGGCGAAAATGGTCATGAACTGCGGATTGGATGGAGAAAAAATTTACAAATGCACAGAAGAAATACCGGAAGATGCGGGATATTTTTCGATTGTAATAGCAAAGGAGAAAGAAAAATGATTCATTTTGTTGGAGCAGGAAGCGGTGCTGTGGATCTGATCACAGTACGGGGACAGAAGCTTTTGGAGGAAGCGGATATTGTGGTGTATGCCGGTTCGCTGGTAAATCCGGAACTTCTTACCGTATGTCAGAAGGACTGTCAGATCTACAACAGTGCGAAGATGACGCTGGAAGAAGTGACGGAAGTGATGATTTCCGGAGAGAAGCAGGGAAAAAAAGTTGTCCGTCTGCATACCGGTGATCCGTGTCTGTATGGTGCGATCAAAGAACAGATGGATCTTCTGGAAAAGGAGAATATTTCTTATAAAGTGTGCCCGGGAGTCAGCTCCTTTTGCGGAGCGGCATCTGTACTGAATGCAGAATATACTCTTCCTGGGATTTCACAGTCTGTGGTGATCACACGGATGGCAGGAAGAACACCGGTTCCGGAAAAAGAATCCATTGAAAGCTTCGCTGCGCACCAGGCAACGATGGTAATCTTTTTAAGTACCGGGATGCTGGAAGAATTGTCAAAGCGTCTGATCGAAGGCGGTTATCAGCCGGAGACTCCGGCAGCGATCGTTTACAAGGCAACCTGGGAGGATGAAAAGGTGTGCAGATGTAAGGTGAAAGATCTTGCGGTGACAGCAAAGGAGAATGGAATTACAAAGACAGCACTGATCGTGGTTGGTGAGGTTCTTGGCGGAGAGTATGAACGGTCACTTCTATATCATCCGGAGTTTACAACAGAGTTCAGGCAGGGCAAAGGAAAAGAAGGTGCAGGAAATGTGTAAAATTGGAAAAGTCTATGTAATCGGTCTTGGACCGGGTGCTGAGAAAGAAATGACATACCAGGCGTCCACGGCACTGGAAAAAAGTGAGGTTATTATCGGGTATACCGTATATACGGGACTGATACGGGAAAGGTTTCCGGATAAAAAGTATCTTTCCACACCAATGCGGCAGGAAGTGATCCGCTGTGAGATGGCAATGGATGAGGCGATGAAAGGAAGAACGGTAGCTATGGTATGCAGTGGGGATGCCGGAATTTACGGAATGGCAGGTCTGCTCTATGAGATGGGACAGGGCTACCCGGAGGTGGAGCTGGAGGTCGTGCCGGGAATCACGGCGGCAAATGGCGGAGCGGCAGTTCTTGGTGCACCTCTGATGCATGATTTTGCAGTGATCAGTCTGAGTGATCTTCTGACACCGTGGGAGAAGATTGAAAAGAGGATCCGCGGAGCTGCGATGGCGGATTTTGTGATCTGTCTGTATAATCCGTCCAGCCGGAAACGGGCAGATTACCTGAAAAAGGCATGCGAGTATATTCTGGAGTACCAGAGCCCGGATACAGTCTGCGGTTATGTGCGGAACATCGGACGTGAAGGCGAAGATGCACATATTCTGACACTTTCTGAGCTGAAGGATACGGAGGTCGATATGTTTACAACCGTTTATATCGGCAACAGCCAGACGAGAAATGTGGATGGGAAAATGGTGACACCGAGAGGCTATCTATTGGAGGAATAACTGTGGAAAACCGAAAATGCCAGGTAAATCTTGCCGGGATCGGGATGGGAAGCAAAGGAACGCTTACGGAAGAGGTCAGAAAGATCATTGAGGAAAGTGATGTGCTGATCGGAGCTACGCGGATGCTGGAAGGATTCCGGGAAAAAAAGAAATGCTGCTATGCAGAGTATCTGCCGGAAAAAATCAGAGCAATCCTGGATGAGCAGGAGGAAAAGACCAGATGTACGGTGCTGTTTTCCGGGGATACCGGATTTTACAGCGGGGCAAAAAAGCTGGCGGATATTCTGAAAAAAGACGGATATGAAGTGCAGATTTTTCCGGGGATTTCATCTGTAATCTATCTTGCGGCAAAGCTTGGAAAAAGCTGGGAGGATGCGAAGATCATCAGCATGCATGGAAGAAGTCAGAATTTTATCTATGCAGTTGCAAACCATGAAAAGACATTTCTGATCCTTGGAAAAAGTGCGGGAAAAGAAATCTGCGAAAAACTGAAATATTACCATCTGGAACAAGTAACCGTTTCGGTTGGAAATCATTTGTCTTATCCGGATGAAGAGATTGTGATCAAAAAAGGAAACGAGCTTCAGGCAGAAGATTTTGGTGATCTTACCACTATTCTGATCGAGAATCCAAAGCCGGAAAAGAGAACAGGAATTCATCTTGCAGATGAGGAGCTGATCCGTGGAAGTGTTCCGATGACGAAGGAGGAAGTGCGGACAGTCAGCATTGCAAAATTGAAGCTTACAAAGAATGCAGTAATATATGATGTGGGGGCCGGAACCGGTTCGGTGTCTATAGAGGCTGCTCTTCAGGGAGAGAATCTCCGCGTTTATGCAATAGAGAAGAATCCGGAGGGTGCAGAGCTGATCAGGAAGAATATGCAGAAATTCCGGACAGACCAGATTCAGGTGATA
>ERZ773221.2633-NODE-2633-length-13531-cov-2.927130_pt1 | contig 13531 bp, 13 predicted proteins | sample MGYA00580994_ERZ773221 | MGnify/ENA primary metagenome ERZ773221 (study PRJEB29015, sample SAMEA2737758) | human gut metagenome | biome: human gut; feature: human-associated habitat; material: faeces | place: China | collected 2012 ... | reverse complement strand
GGCACCGTGATGACGCCCGCCACTGTGGCGAACCGTCCGGTGGCGGCATCGTAGGTGTACTGCGTCGGCGCGGTCAGGGCCGTCCCGTTCAGCGTCACCGTCAGATCGCTGAGCCGCGGGTCGAAGGTATCCGTCACCACCAGACTGTCTGCCGCCTCCGCCGCGGCATTGCCGGTGTTCTGGATGACGAAGGTGTAGGTCAGCCGCCCGTTGGCCGCTACCTCCGTGGGGGACAGGGCCTTGCTGATAGTCAGCGCCGGTCCTGTGGCGGGGGACACCGTCTCCGTGGCTGTCACGGCATCGGGCAGCCCCGCGCCGGTAACGGTGACGGTGTTCACTACACTGTCCTCCGCGCCCAGGGGTGCGAAAGCGGTGGGCTCCGCCTCATAGGCGATGACGGTGCTGCCGCCTGCGGGCACGGTGATACCGGTGATGGCCAGAGGTGGACCGGCGGTGACGGCAGGAGCCGCCTGCAAAACGCCGTTCCGGTAGTACCGCACGGAGCCTGCGGTGTAGGCCAGCGGATAGACCGTGGCGCCGTTGAAGGTGTAGCCGCCCAGATCGTCGGCCACGGCGAGACCGGTCAGGTCCGCCGTACCGGCGTTGACCAGCGTGATAAGATAGGTGATGGGACGCCCGCTGCGGTAGGTGGGCACCACCGCCGTTTTCGTGGCGGTCAGTACCTCCAGCAGCTCGCCGGTGGTGATGTTGGAGCTGGCGGTGCCGCCGTTGTAGGTGAGGGTAGCTTGATTGGTAAATGTTGCCATGAAATGACCTCCTGAGTCCAGTCTGCGGAGCACTGCCCCGCATACCATTGTATGCGCCGCAGCCCTGTGGTGCGCTGACCGGCCCCAATAAAGGAGGGAACGCCGCAGGGCGTTCCCTCCTTTATTTACATATAGGTATCGCTCACAGGTTGTGTACCCGCAGGGCGCGGATGGCATTGAGCACCGCCAGCACCATGACGCCCACGTCGGCGAAGATGGCGGCCCACATGTCCGCCAGACCGATGGCCACCAGAGCCAGACACGCGAACTTGACGACCAGCGCGAACACGATGTTCTGGTACACGATGCCGATGCACTTGCGGGAGATCTTGATGGCCTTGGCGATCTGCATAGGCTCATCGTCCATCAACACGATGTCGGCGGCCTCAATGGCGGCGTCGCTGCCCATGGCGCCCATGGCGATGCCGATGTCTGCGCGGCTCAGCACGGGGGCGTCGTTGATGCCGTCGCCCACGAAGGCCAGCTTGGCCTTGCCCCGCTGCTGGCCCAGCAGCTCCTCCACCTTGCTGACCTTGTCGGCGGGCAGCAGGTCGCTGCGCACCTCGTCTACGCCCAGCTCCGCCGCCACGGCCTCCGCCACGCGCTTGGTGTCGCCGGTGAGCATGACAGTCTTGTCCACGCCGGCCCTGTGCAGTGCGGCGATGGCCTCCTTGGCGTGGGGCTTCACCACGTCGGAGATCACGATGTGACCGGCGTACTGGCCATCCACCGCCATGTGAATGATGGTGCCCACACTGTGGCAGTCGTGGTAGGGGATGCCCAACTGTTCCATGAGCTTGCTGTTGCCGGCGGCCACGGCTGCGCCGTCCACTCTGGCGGTGACGCCGTGTCCGCTGAATTCCCGGATGTCGGTGACACGGCTGCGGTCGATGGGCCTGCCGTAGGCGCGCTGCAAGCTTTTGCTGATGGGATGGGAGGAGGCGCACTCCGCCAGCGCCGCGTACTCCAGCAGCTTGGCCTCGTCCATCTCATTGTGGTGGACGGCGGTGACCTGGAACACGCCCTTGGTCAGGGTGCCGGTCTTGTCAAACACCACGCACTTCACCCGGGACAGCGTCTCCAGATAGTTGGAGCCCTTGACGAGGATGCCCTCCTTGCTGGCGCCGCCGATACCGGCGAAGAAGCTCAGGGGGATGCTGACTACCAGCGCGCAGGGGCAGCTGGTAACAAGGAATGTCAGGGCGCGGTAGATCCACTGCTCCCACTGACCGTCCATGCCGCCCGCCAGCCGGATCACCGGCGGCAGGATGGCCAGCGCCAGAGCGCTGTAACACACAGCGGGGGTGTAGATGCGGGCGAACCTGGCGATAAAGTCCTCGGAGCGGGACTTGCGGGAGCTGGAGTTTTCCACCAGCTCCAGGATCTTGGACACGGTGGATTCGCCGAACTCCTTGGTGGTGCGGATCTTCAGCAGGCCGGTCATGTTGATGCAGCCGCTGATGATCTCGTCGCCCTCCTGGGCGTCACGAGGCAGGCTCTCGCCGGTGAGGGCGCTGGTGTTCAGGGTGGAGCGGCCCTCCGTGATGACGCCGTCGATGGGGACCTTCTCGCCGGGCTGCACCACGATGACGGTGCCGACGGCCACCTCATCGGGATCTACCTGCACCAGCTGGCCGTCCTGCTCGATATTGGCATAGTCGGGGCGGATGTCCATCAGGGCGCTGATGTTCTTGCGGCTCTTGCCCACGGCGTAGCTCTGGAACAGTTCGCCGATCTGGTAGAACAGCATGACGGCGATGGCCTCATTGTAGTCGCCGCTCTTTTCATAGATGGCCAGAGCGAAGGCGCCGATGGTGGCCACGGCCATCAGAAAGTTCTCGTCAAACACGCGGCCGTTGAGGATGCCCTGTCCGGCCTTCTTCATAATGTCGCAGCCGATGACCACGTATGTCACCAGATACAGCGCCAGCCGCAGCCAGCCGGTGACGGGGATAAAGTGCAGCGCTGCCAGCATGACCGCCGCGATGATGATGCGGATGAGCATCTTTTTCTGCTTTTTTGTCATGGGTCTGGGCTCCTTTCACGAAATTGCGGAAGCGATACGGCATAAGGGAGGCGTCCCGCCTGCCGTGCAGATGGGACGCCCGTCTCCGGGTGGATCAAAGCTCGATCTCGCAGTCAGGCTCCACTTTCTTACAGGCCTTCAGCACGTCCTTCATGACCTTCTTGGGATCGGCGCCCTCGGCAAATTCCACGATCATCTTCTGGGTCATAAAGTTGACCACGGCGGAGGCAACGCCCTCGGTCTTCCCGGCGGCTTCCTCCATCAGATTGGCACAGTTGGCGCAGTCGACTTCGATGGCATAGGTCTTTTTCATGGGATATGCTCCTTTCGTGTACATAAAAGATTAAGTACTTGTTTAATCATCATGGCCGTAGTATAATGCGGAAAAGGGCAAAAGTCAATGGTGCCGGGGCGAAGATGCCCAAAGCGGCGAAAACCATTTCCGAACGGGCGAAAAGGAGGAAAACAAATGGAACATACCGGCCTGCCCCACGACCACGGGGAGGAACAGAACCACACGGCGGCCATGCAGGAGCTGCTCCGAGACGGGGCGCATTTTCAGAATATCGCGGATATTTTCCGCCAGCTGGGAGACCCCAACCGTATCCGCATTTTCTGGCTGCTGTGCCACTGTGAGGAGAGTGGGGTGAACATAGCGGCCATGGTGGACATGTCCAGCCCCGCCGTATCCCACCATCTGCGGGTGCTGAAGGACAGCGGCCTGCTGTCCAGCCGCCGCGAGGGGCGGGAGGTGTACTATCGCGCCTCCGACGCGGCCCAGAGCCGCCTGCTCCACGAAATGATCGAGCAGGTGATGGACGTGGCCTGCCCCCGCTGGCGGGAAGAAGCGGAGCAGGTGAAGATCATCCGCGAGATCCACGACGATCTGGCCCAGCACATGGACCGGCGCGTCACCATCGAGGAGCTGGCCCACCGATATCTTATCAACCCCACCACGCTGAAAACCGTGTTTAAGGAGGTCTATGGCAGCTCGCTGGCGGCCCACATGAAGGAGCACCGGATGGAGCGGGCGGCGGCGCTGCTGCGGGAGACGGACCTCAGTGTGGCGGAGATCGCGGGGCAGGTGGGCTACGAGAGCCAGAGCAAATTCACCGCGACCTTCAAGGAGCAGTTCGGGCAGCTGCCCAAGGAATACCGGCGGAATTGACGGTTCATGATGAAGAAATAAGAGACGGACGCGGCTGCGTCCGTCTCTTTTGCGTATTTGTGGAGTTTGCGCCGTGTTTCAGCGCGAAAAGGCTGCAAATTTCCGAAGTTTACCCAACAGGGCATGCGTTCCGCGCCGCGTGACATGCGGTATCTCACTCCAGCACGATCCAGCTGTCCTGTTTTTCGGTGACGTAGCCCACGGCGGCAGCGGTGGGGATAGCGTCCCGCAGCTCCCGCAGGCAGCCCTCCGCGTCCTTCTCCGCCACGGCCATCAGCAGGCCGCCGCTGGTCTGGGGGTCGTACAGCAGATCCTGCATGGTGCGGCTGATGCCGCCGCGGACGGTGACGCCCGCTTCGGCGTAGTCGCGGTTGCGGTAGGCGCCGGCGGGGAGGAAGCCCATGTCCGCCAGCTCCCATGCCTCGGGGTGGTACGGCACATCGGACGTCCGGATGTGAACGGTACAGCCGCTGCCCTGTGCCATCTCGAAGCTGTGGCCCAACAGAGCGAAGCCTGTTACATCGGTACAGCTGTGGACGCGGTACTTGACCATGATATCACGGGCCGTCTTGTTCAGCGTGGCCATCTGGCGGTAGATGCGCTGCATCACCGTCTCCTCCACCAGCCCCGCCTTGGCGGCGGTAGTCAGGACGCCCACGCCCAGAGGCTTCGTCAGCAGCAGCACGTCGCCGGGCTTAGCGCCGCTGTTGGTCAGGATCCTTTTGGGGTGGACAAAGCCGGACACGGCCAGGCCGTAAATGGGCTCCGCGCCGTGGATGGTGTGACCGCCGGTGATGATGGCGCCGGCCTCGTAGGCCTTGTCGTAGCCGCCCCGCAGCAGCTCCTGCACCATCTCTCCGGTCATGGACTCCGGCAGGCACAGGATGTTCAGCGCCAGCCTGGGCTCGCCGCCCATGGCGTACACGTCGCTGATGGCGTTGGCCGCGGCGATCTGCCCGTACAGGAACGGATCGTCCACGATCGGCGGGAAGAAGTCGGTGGTCTGCACCAGCGCCGTATTCTCGTCCAGATAGTAGACGCTGGCGTCGTCGGACCGGTCATAGCCTACCAGCAGACGGGGGTCGCTGTGGGTGCGGAAGCCCTCCAGCAGGTGGACCAGCGTACCGGCCCCGACTTTTGCGCCGCAGCCGGCGCAGGACGCCAGCTTTGTCAGTTTGACTTCCGTTTCCATGGTCAGCCCTCCGTCTCGTCGATGTGATATACCGCGGTGTAGCTTTTCCCGTCCCACGCCGCCACCTGCTCCACGTCCTGCGCCGACTCGCCCTCCGGACGGAGCCAGCGTTCCTCGCAGCGGACGCAGGTGCCGCAGCTGCTGCTGAGGTCCCGGGGAACCGGCATGACGCGGCAGGAGATGCCCTGCCCGTCGCACAGGAGCTTATAGCGGGTGGCGCCGAAGTGGGAGAAAAATGTGGCAAAATAGGTCATTTGGTGAAGGTCAGCGTCCACTCACCGCCGTTTTCGGCGGTGTTGACCTTATAGCCCATGTGCTGGGCGTAGCGGGTGGTGTTCTCGCGGGAGGCGTGGTTGTCCACAATGATCTGATAGCTGTCCTCGCCGGAGACCATGGCGGTGCGCAGCAGCACCACGGGCTCGGGGCAGGAAAGGCCGCGTGCGTCGATGGTTTTCATAGTAAGTCCTCCTTATGCTTTCTTCTGAAAGGTGTTCAGGCAGCCGATGAGAGCCACCGCCGCAAGGCCGATGACCACGGCGAGCTTACCGGCACCGGTGGGGCCGGCGGCGCTGGAGGCCAGGCCGAAGTTGTGAGCAAAGGCAGCGCCCACCACCAGACCCAGCACCGTCACGGCGCTGTCGGAGTTGCCCTCGCCGGACAGCACCAGCTGTCGCAGGGGGCAGCCGCCCAGCAGCACGCAGCCGAAGCCCACCAGCAGCATGCCCAGGCAGTTCCACAGGCCGTCGGTGTGCGCCACGGGTTGATCGGCGAAGCCCAGATGGAAGAAGGCGGCGTCGGTGACGCCGTTGAGGATCAGGTTGCAGACCAGCGCACTGATGAGGATGGCGCCGAAGCCCATGATGAGCTTGGGCTCGCGGAACAGCACCACATCGCGGATGCCGCCCACCATGCACAGACGGGTGCGCTGGGCCAGAGCGCCCACAATGAGACCGGCGGCAAGGCTGATGAGGATGGGGGCGTGCTTGGCGCCGGGGCCGCCGCCGGCTTCGGTGAAGAAGATGAAGGCGGGAGCCGCCACCAGCAGGATGAACACGATCACCTGAATGACGGGGAACAGGAAGCCGTCCAGCTTGGTCTGGGGGTAGGTGCGCTTCAGGGAGTAGCCGCGCTTCAGGAAGAACACGCCGGCCAGGATGCCCAGAGCGAAGCCCAGCAGGCCCAGCAGGGCGTTGAGGTCGCCGCCGGCCAGACGCAGGATCATACGGAAGGGGCAGCCCAGGAACATCAGGCAGCCAATCATCACAAAGAAGCCCAGCACAAAGCGGGTGACGGGAGCGCTGCCGCCCTTGGCGGAGAACTCCTTGCGGCACAGGGCCACGATAAAGCTGCCCAGCACCAGACCCACGATCTCGGGGCGGATGTACTGCACGGCGGCGGCACGGTGCAGGCCCAGACCGCCGGCGGTATCACGCAGGAAGCAGGCTATGCAGAAGCCCATGTTGGAGGGGTTGCCGAAGTAGACCAGCAGCGACGCGATGACGCCGATGATCAGTCCGGCGATGACGATCTGCCATCTTTCACGTTTGACATTCATGTGGTTTTCTCCTCTTTCTGTTTTCGGTATGGGTAATATAATGTGCCCTAATGTTACCACCTGATATGGGGAGAAGTCTAATAGCAATTATTGATAATTCCACTAAAACTATTTGATTTCTAAATAAATTGATGGTAGGATAAAAGGGAGAAAAAGGGAGGGATACCCATGGAGCGCATCTATCTGGACAACGCCAGCACCAGCTTTCCCAAGGCAGAGGGCGTGGCAGAGGCCATGTGCGGCTATGTGCAGAACTGCGGCTGCAACGTCAGCCGCGGCGGTTACGACGAGGCGTATCAGGCGGAGGAGCAGGTACTGGACACGCGGCAGCGGCTGACCCGCCTGTTTCACGGCCCCGACTGCCGCAACGTGGTGTTTACCAAGAACATCACCGAGAGCCTGAACGTGCTGCTGAAGGGCCTGCTGCGCAGCGGCGACCACGTGCTGGTATCCGCCATGGAGCACAACGCCGTGATGCGGCCTGTGGTCCAGCTGGCGGGCAGGGGCGTGGCCTTCGACCGCATCCCCTGCGGTGCGGACGGCAGCCTGCGCATGGAGGAGGCGGAGAAGCTGCTGCGGCCGGAGACGAAGGCCGTGGTGATGCTCCACGGCAGCAACGTGTGCGGTACGCTGATGCCAGCGGAGAAGATGGGGGCGTTTTGCCGCCGCCACGGCCTGGTGTTCATTTTGGACACGGCACAGACGGCGGGGACGTTTCCCATCGACATGGAGGCCATGCACATCGACGCGCTGGCCTTTACGGGACACAAGGGCCTGCTGGGTCCGCAGGGTATCGGCGGATTCCTGCTGCGGCCGGAGCTGGTGGAGCGGATCGAGCCGCTGCTGTCCGGCGGCACCGGCAGCGTCAGCCATCTGGAGGAGGTGCCCGCGTTCATGCCGGACCGCTTCGAGGCGGGGACGCTGAACCTGCCGGGGATCATGGGACTGCACGCGGCGCTGGTGTGGCTGGAGCGGCAGGGCGTGGACAACATCCGCCGCCATGAGCTGGCGCTGTGCGAGCGCTTTCTGGACGGCATCGCGCCGCTTTCCGGCGTCCGCCTGTGCGGCACGCGGGAGCCCGGCCGCCGCGTGGGCGTCATCTCCGTGGACCTGCCGGGCCGGGACAATGCCGAGGCGGCCTTCCGGCTGGAGCAGGAGTTCGGCATCCTGACGCGCTGCGGCCTGCACTGCGCCCCTGCGGCGCACCGTTCCCTCGGGACGTTCCCGCAGGGGACCATCCGCTTCTCGCTCGGCTTTGCGAATACCGAGCAGGACGTCGACGCCGCCGTTGCGGCCCTGCGGGCGATCAGCGCAGGCTGATCCTCGGGCCGCCGTTGTAGGCCTCGACCACGCCGATGCGCTGCGCGCTCGGCACGGCCCCGCGCAGCTCGCGCAGCAGGGCATCGGCGTCCTCCGGCGCAGCGGCGATGAGCAGGCCGCCGGATGTCTGCGGATCATAGAGCATGTCCTGCACGGCAAGCTCCGTGCTGCCGGGATCGACGGCCGCCTCGGCATAGTGCCGGTTGCGGTACATTCCGGCGGGCAGGATGCCGTCGCGCGCAAGCTCTAGCGCTTCGGGGATCAGGTCGATCTCGCCGGGGAAGAGCGTCAGATGTGTGTCGCTGCCCTGCGCCATCTCAAAGGCATGGCCCAGCAGACCGAAGCCCGTCACATCCGTGCAGGCGTGGACGTGGTACTTCACCATCACGTCTCTTGCGACCTTGTTGAGGGTGGTCATCAGTCGGTAGGCGAGAGCCAAGGTCTCCGGCGAGGCCAGCCCGGCCTTTGCGGCCGTCGTGAGCACACCGATGCCGAGGGGCTTCGTCAGCAGCAGCACGTCGCCGGGGCGGGCGGCGGAGTTGGTCAGCAGCTTTTTCGGATGCACGAAGCCCGTGACGGCAAGGCCGTATTTCGGTTCCGGATCGAGGATACTGTGGCCGCCCGTGATGATGACGCCCGCCTCATAGGCCTTGTCATAGCCGCCGCGCAGCAGCTGGTGCACGGCTTCCTTCGGCATGGATTCCGGGATGCACAGCAGGTTCAGCGCCAGCTTCGGCTCGCCGCCCATGGCGTAGACATCCGAAAGTGCGTTCGTCGCGGCGATCTGCCCGAAGAGATACGGATCGTCCGCGATCGGCGGGAAGAAGTCCACGGTCTGCACGAGCGCCAGCTCGTCCGTGACCTGATAGACGGAGGCGTCGTCGCTCTTGTCAAAGCCGACAAGCAGCCGGGGATCGCTGTGGACCTTCAGGCCGCCCAGAAGCTGCGCCAGTACGCCCGCACCGACCTTTGCGCCGCAGCCCGCGCACGAGGCGAGCTTCGTAAGCTGAATACTCTGTTCTGCCATGGTCAAAACCCTCACATTCGAAATATTTTTTTCAGAATAACGATAGCCGCAGCGCACCGTTTGGCAGCGCCGCACTCTGGAAAGGAGTTCTTATGAAAGAAAACAAAAAACTCATCAGCGAGATCCTTGCGGATGTCCGCCACGATATGACGGACGAGGAGATCCTGAACCTGCTGGCCTCGAGCCGCGTTTCTGTGAACCCGGAGAAGGAGTCCGGCAAGCTGACCTCGCTCGGTCAGCGCGCGGCGGACAGCATCGCAAAATTTGCCGGAAGCTGGGCATTCATTTTTTCGTTCACGGGCGTACTGCTGGCGTGGATGATCCTCAATGTCCTGCTGGCTGCAAAGGCATTCGACCCCTATCCGTTCATTCTGCTGAATCTGGTGCTGTCCTGCGTGGCTGCCATTCAGGCTCCGCTTATCATGATGAGCCAGAACCGGCAGGAGGAAAAGGACCGCGCGCGTGCGGAGAATGACTATAAGGTCAATCTGAAGACGGAGATTATGATCGAAGCACTGCACGATAAGCTCAACCGCATCCTTGCCCGCGAGGAGCTCCTGCTGCAGGTGCAGAACTTCCGCCGCGACGATCTGCCCGCCATCGAGCAGACCATCCGCCGGACCCTGACGGACCTTTGCGAGCAGGGGCTCGACCGCGAGCAGATCAAAGCGTCGCTCGCGAGCTTTGAGTTCCGTCTGCGCGAGCGCGACTACGGCACGATGCCGCGCGGGCTGGTGTTCTCGCTGGAGATTCTGTCCAGCTGGCTCTATGGCGGCGACCCGGCAGCCCTCCTGGGCTTCGGCCCGGTCTTCGAGCAGCTGCGGCAGGCGATCGGCACGGGCTATTATGAGGCGCTTCTGCGCCGGCTGCTGCTGGGCTGCGATCACACCGCCAGCATCCTCATGCAGCCGTCCGCGACCTGCGGCGAAGCGCGGCAGGCCAGGGAAAAGGAAGCCCTTGCCGCTGTGCTGCAGACGCTCTCCGCGCAGCAGCAGGATGAGATCCGCGCGCAGCAGAGCCGCCTCGCCGCGCTCCAGCAGGAGCCGGACAGCCCGGAGGCTCTGGCTACGATCCCGCATGTGCAGCTGTCCGATCTGCCGCGGGATCCGGCTCCCGTGCCGACCGAGCTCCGGGAAGACGGACAGATGATCATCCATGACCTGCAGACAGACGGCATCGTCTACACCACGGCCTATTTTGCCGCGGACGATCTGACGCCGGAGGAGCTGCCGTACCTGCGGGTACTGGCGGCCAACGGCGTGGGGCGACAGCTGCTGCGGCGGATGCGGGACGCCGGCGCGCCGGTACTGACGAAGCCGGCGGACGCGGCGGCGCTGGGGCCGGCAGCACAGGCGTTGATGGCGGCGGAGAGACGCTGCACCGACCTCTACGTGCTGGCACGGCCCGATCCGGCCCAGACCGGCCCGGGACAGGAGCTGCGGTCCGTGCCGGTGATGCGGTGAGAAAATCAGGAAGTTCCTCATGAAGCAGATCCGGAAGAAAAACCGGAAATTGATCGGAAGTAAACCGGAAATAAAAAGCCGTCCGCTCCATCGTGGAGCGGACGGCTTTTGCCGTGCTTTTACAAAATGGGAACGGCTGTTAGTTCGGACAATATTCGGCAGAAAGGTGAAACAGCGCGTTCGCGTCAGGACTGCTCCTCCACCTCGTAGCCCTCGCGGCGGAGGCTGGAAATAATTTCCTGGATATGGGCCTTGTCGCGGGTCTCCAGCGACAGCTGCACCACGCAGGAGCCGATGGCGGCGCGGGTGTTGCGGCGCTCATGGTTCACGTCCAGCACGTTGGCACCCAGAGAGGATACCACCTCCAGGAACGACGCCAGCGCGTGGGGCTGGTCGGGCAGGACGGTGGAGAACGTCACAGTGCGGCCCTCCTTGGCAAGGCCGCGGGTGAGGATGCGCTCCAGCATGGTCACGTCCACATTGCCGCCGGACAGCAGGGCACAGACGGTCTGGCCCTCGATGCTGGCCTTATGATACATGGCGGCGGCGATGCCAACCGCGCCCGCGCCCTCGGCCACCAGCTTCTGCTTTTCCAGCACCGTCAGGATGGCGCTGGCGATCTCACTCTCCGTCACCGTCACCACCTCGTCCACGTACTGGCGGCACATGTCGAAGGTCAGGTCGCCGGGGGTCTTGACCTTGATGCCGTCGGCGATGGTGTCCACGCTGGAAAGGGTGACGATCTCGCCTTTTTTCAGGGATTCCGCCATGCTGGGGGCACCGGCGGCCTGGACGCCGATGACGCGGCAGGCGGGCTTCAGGTGCTTCACGGCGTAGGCGAGGCCGCCGATGAGACCGCCGCCGCCGATGGGCACGAAGATCGCGTCCACGTCCGGCAGCTGCTCTAAAATTTCAAGGCCGAGAGTGCCCTGACCTGCCATGATACGGTAGTCGTTGAAGGGGTGGATGAAGGTCAGACCCTGCTCGTCCCGCAGGCGCACCGCTTCGGCGTAGGCGTCGTCGTACACCCCGGGCACCAGCACCACGTTGGCACCGTAGCTGCGGGTGGCTTCGATCTTGGAGATGGGCGCACCCTCGGGGATACAGATGGTGGCCCTGATGCCCATGTCGCGGGCGGCATAGGCCACGCCCTGAGCGTGGTTGCCGGCGGAGCAGGCGATGACGCCGCGGGCCTTCTCCTCATCGGAGAGGGTGGCAATTTTATAGTACGCGCCGCGGAGCTTGAACGCGCCGGTCTTTTGCAGGCAGTCGGCCTTGAGGTAGAAGTCGCAGCCCGGGACGATGCCCTTGGTGGACACCATGGGGGTGCGGCTGATGACGGGGGCCAGCACCTGCTGGGCGTCGTGGAGCATATCCATCGAGATCATGGGGAAACCTCCTTTATCACATTATCCAATTATCCGAACAGGGGCGGCGAGACGCCGCGATTTACTGCGCGAAGCCGGACACCAGATCCGCCAGCACGGCGGCCATGGCGTCCAGACTGGCGGCGGGGATCCACTCCCGCACGCCGTGGAAGTTGTAGCCGCCGGTGGAAAGATTGGGGCAGGGCAGCCCGTCCCAGGACAGCCGCGCGCCGTCGGTGCCGCCGCGGATGGGGACGCACAGCGGCGTCACATCGTTTTTGCGGAAGGCATCCTCCGCCCGATGGATCAGGTCCATGTGGGGGAGGATCTTTTCCTTCATATTGTAGTAGCTGTCAGTGGTGACGGCGGAGGCGGTGCCCGGGCCGTACTGGGCGTTGATGGCGTCGGCGCAGCGGTGGAGCAGGGCCTTGCGGGCCTCGAAGCGGTCGCGGTCGTGGTCGCGGATGATATAGTGGAGCTGGGCCTCCGTCACGTCGCCGGACATGGCGTGGAGGTGGAAGAAGCCCTGATAGCCGTCAGTCTTTTCCGGCACCTCGTCCGTGGGGAGCATGGCGTGGAAGGCCATGGCCACGGTGACGGCGTTGACCATCACCGCGCCCTGGATATCGGTGCCGCCGAAGAGGCCGATCCGCTTGACCACCCGGGGGCAGATCCACCAGGGGTTGCCCTCCTCGTCGATTTCAAAGGTGGGCGTGGAGAACATAAAGGTGGGATAGTGAAAGCGCAGGTGCCGGGAGATATTGCGGTTGAGAGGCTCGGAGGGGGAGTATTTCATGCCCTGCCCCTCGGGGAGCCGGACCACCTGGACCTCCTGGGTGACCATATCCACGACGATATAGGCGGGAAGGCCGTTGGAGCGGTTGGTAAACCACTTGATAAGGTCGGCGTACTCCAGGGGGGCCACCCGGACGGGGCGGCCCAGATAGTTGATCTGGGTGTAGTCGTCCGAGACCTCAAACTGGCTTACCATATCCGGCAGGGTGCCCATCTGAGTGGTGCCAAGCCGTTTGGCCGAGTCCTCGTCCAGCAGCGGGATCTCATCAAAGGAGATTTCGGTGACGTCGGTGGCAAAATCCCCGGTCTCCACGTCGAGCAGTTCCCGGTAGGCCCCGGCCCGGAAGATAGGGGCCGAGAGGATGGAGCCCACAATGCCGATGACAATGATGGCTGCAAAGATGACGCCTACGGGGAGGCACTGCTTCTTGATAAACGTGAAATACTCTCTGGGGCCGCTGTTCTCCATATGAAAGCCGGAGGTGACAAGGGCGCAGATAAAATAGATCACGCACAGCAGGCCGATGAACACATAGAAGTCGCTGGACTGGAAGTTGAGGGCCGGCAGCGAGACGTAGAAATAAATGGCGCCGAGGATGGCGGTGATCACAAGATTCAGCAGGATTTTGCCCGCCTTGCTCCTGGGAATCCGGGGCCGCCGGGCCGGTTCGTTCTGACTCAATGTAAGAATCTCCTTTGTATCAAAGTTATTTCAGGCATTGTTTCACATTGGCAGTATACCCAGCAGGAGGCCGTTTTCACAGTGCTCCTGACAGATTTTAAGAAAACGGGTGCTCTCCGGGAGACAGAGGGCCTGACCTCTGGGCACAGCGGCGATGCTGAAACAAGAC
>ERZ773221.2631-NODE-2631-length-13541-cov-13.223936_pt1 | contig 13541 bp, 22 predicted proteins | sample MGYA00580994_ERZ773221 | MGnify/ENA primary metagenome ERZ773221 (study PRJEB29015, sample SAMEA2737758) | human gut metagenome | biome: human gut; feature: human-associated habitat; material: faeces | place: China | collected 2012 ... | reverse complement strand
AATATCTGAAGCCCGAATGCGAAAAAAGCGGTTGGGAGAAGTTCAAAGACGGCTGTAAAAAGGTCGGCGAGTGGTGTAAGGAGCATTGGAAAGAGTTGATTATAGGTGCTATATGCATTGTAATCGGTGCTGTTTTGACCGTCTTCTCCGGCGGTACATTCCTTGCAGGTTTAGCTGCTTGTTTTGGAAAAGCGATTTTAACAGCTACTGTTTTTGGTGCAATTAGTGTTGGATTTTCCGCATTGGCATCAAAAATTCTTGATCGCCCATTCACATTCAACGATGCCTTGTCTGCTTTTGGAGATGGCTTTGCAAGTGGATTTATGTTCGGTGGATTAGGTGCTTTGGGAGGTGCAGCCGGGAAATTAATTAGCTGTGAGTCAATACTGGGAAGTGCAATAAATATAACTTTTAAAGTAACAGGAGTTGCTTCCTTGGGATTTGTTGGGTTAGACATACTTTCGCTGGTAGATTATGCAGTCGAACCGGAGTCAAATCCCATCGCTGATTTTTGTTCAAGCGAGGGATATAGAACAGTTGAAAATGTAATTTTCGGCATAGCTGCATTTACGGGAGGAGCTAGTAAATCAATGACCTGTTTTGTAGCCGGAACAATGATTCTGACAGCGACAGGTTTGGTTGCTATTGAAAATATCAAAGCAGGAGATAAAGTTATTTCAACAGATCTTGAAACGTTTGAAACTGCTGAGAAAACAGTGGTTGAAACTTACGTAAGAGAAGATTCTAAGCTTATTCATTTGGTGATCAACGGCGAAGAGATTGTTACAACTGTTGACCACCCGTTCTATGTAAAAAATCAAGGCTTTATCAAAGCAGGAGAACTAATAGTTGGTGATGAACTCCTTGATGTAAACGGAAATGTTCTTTTAGTTGAAAATTTTGACGTTGAGTTGACAGACGAACCTACCAAGGTGTATAATTTTCAGGTGGAGGATTTTCATACTTACTATGTTGGTAAGAACGGGATTTTGGTTCATAATGCAGATTACTCCACAGTTGTTACACCCGATATGGAAAATAAAATACTTGAAGGTGAACGTGTAGGTTCTTCCAACAGAATTAAGGGTGGACATTCACCCAAAATAAATGATGCTAATCCTAAATATTCAGTAGAAGTACAACAAACATTCCCAGATGGAACTAAAAAAATTAAATTCATAACAGAGTTTCCAGATGGAAATGTATCCAAAATTAAAACAAGCACTATTTTCCCGGATAACTGGTCTGATGCTAAGATTATTGATAGTATAAAACAAGTTGGAGATGGCGTTCCTATTGGTAAAAGAATAGCCGACAATTCGTATTTATATAGAGATATTATCGATGGAGTTCAAATAGAAGTTATAAAACAAGGAAACAACGTAATCGCAGGATATCCAACAGGTGGCGGAACAACTGGCTTGCCAACTGGGTTTACATCCAAATAGGAGGAAACTTATGTTAAATGAATTTGAAGAATACATAAAAGGGAATTTTTCAGATGATTATTGGTATGATGACGCATTATTCTTATGTGAAGATTTTCTAAAACATTTTTCAGATTTAGAATGGACTTTACTAATTTCTAAAATGCAAAATTATGATATTCAAAGTCAAGTACGGCTTGCAGAATGTTTGGCAGATGTTAACAATAAATATAGTGTTAAGATTCTGATAATATTAACTCAAACAGAAAATAGTAATTTATTAATTACTTGTATTGATTCGTTAAGAGATGCAAATTTTTCTTTGTTAACTGTTGAAGAAAAGCATAACGTCTCAATAAATGCCAAAAAAGTACTAATAAGTTGCTCCGAAATGGAGAAGAAAGTTATTCGTAATTTTTTAAACAAAATACAATCCTCACAATAATGTGGAGAAATTTGTAATGAATAAGAATATTATCAATCTAGTAAGTAAGATGGATTTAAATAAGTCCGCTGATGAAAAAGAAATAATGGAGGTAGAGAACCGCATTGGCGTTAAGCTACCTATTCAATATAAAGAATTTATGTTGTATTCAAATGGTGCAGAAGGTGAATTAGGAGAAAATTCATATTTGGTTATATGGCCAATTGAAGAAATTATTTCACTAAATGAAGCATATTCAGTAAATCAATATACTCCTGGAATTTTATATTTTGGTTCTGATGGTGGAGATATTGCATACGCATTTGATACTAGAAATGAAAATGTAACAATCGTTAAAATTCCTTTTGAATCAATTCATATTGAAGATGCACAACTGTGCGCATATGATTTCAATGATTTTATAGAAAAGATGTATAATGAATAGTCATTGATTAATTAAAACATAGTTTGCATTTGTGCAATTCAATCAGAAACTTCACTCCAGCAAATTATACAATGGCTTTCAATTTACAGTAAGTGCCTTAGCTGTTTTTAGTGGAAGCACTTATAATTCAATGAAAAAGCATCAAGAAACGCTTACTTGTTTTGTTGCAGGAACAATGATACTAACAGCAAGCGGACTTGTTGCTATTGAAAACATAAAGGCAGGAGATAAGGTCATTTCTACAGATCCTGAAACAATGGAAACTGCCGAGAAAACAGAACTTGAAACCTACATAAGAGAAGATTCTAAGCTTATTCATTTAGTGATCAACGACGAAGAGATCATAACGACTGAAACCCACCCGTTCTATGTAAAAAATCAAGGCTTTATCAAAGCAGGAGAACTTGCAGTTGGTGATGAACTTCTTGATGTAAACGGAAATGTTCTTTTAGTTGAAAATTTTGATGTTGAGTTGATAGACGAACCCACTACGGTGTATAATTTTCAGGTAGAGGATTACCATACATATCACGTTAGTGGTTTTGGTGTATTGGTGCATAATGCTGGTGATTATTCTAATCTAAAAGATTCAAAATATGTAGGTGAAGGGAAAAGTTTACAAAGGCTCAAAAAAGACAGATAATACAAGAAAATATGAGACGAAATGGCGGAAAAATAAAATCTGATATGTCAGGAAAAGAACTTGTTCCCGCAACTCAAAGTAAGCTAAACGTAACGCCAGATCCATTGGAAGTTCAAATTGACCACATAAAGCCAAGAAGCAGTGGAGGAAGTAATAGTTATTCTAATGCACAGGTTTTATCAAGAGAAAAAAATATTTTTAAATCAAATAAGTGAGGAAAAATTATGTTTGATATTGATGAAAATACAATGGTAATAACAACTGTAGATATTATTAACAAAAAAAAGAAAGTAGTTTTAGTTTTCCATGATAAAGAAGATGGAATGTGGGAATTTCTGGACGGAGAGGACATTAGTGAAGAAAGTGCTGCTATAATATCGATTTCGGAAATGGAGCAGATTGATTCTTCTATTGGTGAATTATGTGATCTTCCTCTAGGATGCGGCGCTTTTCGTGATGATGAAACGCAGCCATGGAAATGGTTTGAAATAGAATGACCTCTTTTATTAGTGCCAAACAATAATAAAGGTGAAATTTACTAATAATTATGGATTCGATTTATAAGGAATGGGTTGTCAGCATCTTATTTTTATTTCATTGAAATCTTTAATGAAACACACACTGTGAACGATAGAATAGGTTATGACCTTGATCATTATCTGACAATATGTTGAAGGGCATGCAGCTGCTATTATGCGTCAAGAAGGTATTACATCAGCCAATTTATATATTAACAAACCGCCTTGTTCAACTGGTGCTATGTGCAGATTCAACTTAAATAAAATACTTCCGGAGAATTCAACTCTTAATGTTCATTTTCCTAATGAATTTGGCGTTGGGGCTATTTGGCAATTCAAATCTGGAACAGCTAGATGGAAACTTATAGAGTTTTGAAAGGAGTAAAAATGTATAAAGCGTATATAGAGTATTGTATAGATGGATATAATGATATAAAAAAGGAAATAACTGACTTGGAACAACAGCTTAATAATATTAAAGAAGAAACAAAAGATATATTCACATCACCATTTGGGGTAGATATAGTTATTGATTCTATAGGAAGAATGAGTATTGGTATTACTCAGAAAACGATAGTTTGCTATAAATCCGATGATTTTGAAATTCAACTTACTGCAATAGGCGATGAAAATTCAAGTGGTGAAACGTTATTTTATTTTGGCGACTACTCTTTAATGTCGAATAAGTATCTTATTCCGTATGAGATAGGTTTAAAAATTATACATAATTGGATTGACACAGGGCAATTACTTGATGAAGTAAAATGGACCGATGAGATATTCTGAGCTTATTTTTATATTATTGGTCGGCGAAAATTATTATGAATTCATAACAATTTTATTTTCTAAACTTTTAGCTATAAACGGCGAAAAAATCATAACTACAGAAAATCAATGTAAAAAATATAGAATAACGGAGGTGTAAAATTGCCAAGCAACCAAGAAAAAGTTTCACAGCTTTTAGCGGCAAGGAGATATATAATAATCCTAAAGCGGGAAAACAAGTAGTATATGATACAGATGGTAATTACTTTAGGATTGAAGACACAACTTTAACAGGAAAAAGAGTATACACTTATCTATTTTCTAACTTACGTTTTGAACCTATATATGAGAAGATTCTAAGCTTATTCATTTGGCGATCAACGGCGAAGAAATAATCACTACAGTTGACCACCCGTTCTATATAAATAATCGTGGCTTTGTCAATGCAGGAGAACTAATAGTTGGTGATGAACTTCTTGATGTAACCGGAAACATTCTTTTAGTTGAAAATTTTGATGTTGAGTTGACAGACGAACCTGTTAAGGTGTATAATTTTCAGGTAGAAGATTTTCATACTTACTTTGTTGGACAGAATAATATTTGGGTGCATAATGCTGAATGTGGCGGCAGTTACAAAGAAGTTAGTGAAAAGAATAAAGAATATAATTCAACGCAAAGTGATTATACGAAAAAACAGCATGCACACCATATGCCCGCACATGATGCTTATCCGGATGATATAAAAGAAAAAATCGGAACAGTCGGTAGCGGAAAAAATAAAAAAGTTAACGGACCGAGTATTTCAATGAAAAATTCTGATCATACGCAAACAGCAAGTTACGATAATAAACCAGGCGCAAAGGCATATCGAGCTAAGCAGAAAAAACTGATAGGAAACGGAAAGCTTCAAGAAGCTTTTGATATGGACGTTGCTGATATAAAATCGCAATTTCCTGGAAAATATGATTCGAGTATTCAGCAAGCACAGGATACCCTAAATGATATTATAAAAAAGGTAGGAAAGTAAAATGAGCAAAGAATATGAGTTGTTCCCTTATAGAGGCATTGGCGAACTCTTTTTTGGAATGACACGTGAAGAAATACAACGATTATTAGGAAAGCCTATTTCATCTAACAAATATGGGTTTCCTATTCAAGATCGTATTTTAGACGATTATGGTTTTTTCTATACATTGTTCAATAATCAAATGACTTTAGAAGCTGTTGAGTTTTTTCCTGAATATACTGAAGAAAAAATCGTGTGGATCTATGGTGATGTGTCGATTCAGTTAACAGCCGACAAAGAAACTACATTAGAAGCACTAAAAAAAGTAACTGATGATATCGTAAAAGATGAAGATGAATCAGAAGGCTACTATAGTCAAAAATTAGGAGTTAAACTCTTTTATCCTGATGATGAAGACAATGTTGTGACTTTGATTGTTCATGATCTTCATTGTTACGATGAGGAAGAACAATATTTGAAAGATTTAGAAAATGGTGTCGAATAAAGAAAATAATCTCTAGTTTTTAACCAGAAAAAGAGGTGGTAAAAATGACGAGTACAAATAATGAGCAATTGATTGAGCTTGTTTCAAATGCGCAAATGGCATTTTTCAATGGGCAATACCACGAAGCATTTAATCTTGCACAAGAAGCGATTAAGCTTGATGAGAATTGTGCGGATGCGTATCAATGTGCAGGAGATGCGTATATGTTTTTGTGACAAAAATTACAATGTAATTGTCTGCACATTATAATTATACTATTAGGAGTTGTAGTAAAATACAACTGTATAAACTCTGACTATTATTGAGAGCAAAGACGATTTTTACGACGAGTACTACTACATGAAGCCCGAATGTGAAAAAAAGCCGTTGGGAGAAATTCAAAGACGGTTGCAAAAAGGTCGGCGAGTGGTGTAAGAAACATTGGAAAGAGATTCTCATCACAGTAACAATTGTAATAGGAGCAGTATTAGCTATAGTTGCTGTTGTTGCCACTGGTGGGATGGCTCTTGTGCCATTATTAACCACTGTGCTTACAACGTTTGGAGTTTCTGCAGGTCTTGCTACAACAATTGCAACGATAACTAGTCTTTCTGTTGCTACAATAGCGAAACCTTCAGCTTTTGGTTCAGGTACATTAAATATAAATGACACATGGGGAAATATTTATAATTCGGTTTTTAATACATTTCAAAATATATTAAATTGGACAAGTACAATATCGAATTGTTTTTATTCCATTGGTTCTATTTATAGTAGTGTAAAAGAAATTTTAAATGCTGATTTAAGAAATTATGGAAAGCAATGGACAGCTAATCCTCAATTTCGTTCAGCCATAAGCGGTGCAAGTGAATATAATTTCACACTTAAATCTGATTCGTCAACTTTCTGTTCTGGAATTGGAGATGAGGGTATATGTAACGGAGATCAAATAGCTGCAAATTGTGCGGATAAAATGGTAAGATATACTTTGGAAACAACTCTTTCATCGAAGGGTATTGAACTTCCAAATTGTGATGTTTCCAATCCTTCTACAATAAGCGCATGGAATAGTGCTTCTTCCTCATACGCAATGCATTCTTCAGGGAATGTGGAAGCGTTACTCGGAAATACTGTTCGATCAACCAGTGTATGGAATGTCTTTGAACGTACTATTTTAAGAATAAATCCTAATGTAGGAAATATCACAATATATACGCCTACTGCAGTTAATGTGATTACGCATACTACTCAGGTTGGTTCACTAATAAGGAGTTTGTTTATAGGAACTTCTTAAACGGGAATATTATTAAATGATTGGAATAAAAAATGAAAGAAATTAAAATTACAGGTACGAAATGGTATGTCGATATTGAGTACAAAGAGAATATCGCAAGATTTGGTGGGGAAATGTGCGTAGATGGTTTTTATGCAACAGTAAATAGTATATCTTGGATAAAACATCAAGGATATATCGAGAAGAATGAATTGACTGAACTTATCAAAGCGGTGCGAAAGCAAAATAAGAATAGTTCATTCAAAATTGAGTTTGTAAATGATAATGGAAGCGAATATAAATAATATTTGCTGGATTTTTTACCGGGTAAAGAAGTGGTTTATGAGATAAAATAATGAAGTATTTGTAAAATATAGAATAGATAAAGATTCAATTGTTTTTTGGACTTCGGACATTAATGAAAATATTTCCGATGTTGTGACTATTGACTAAAATGTGGCTGATGCTATTGATTTTGCAATTGCTCTAAATGTGCAACATGGTTCTAACTATGAGAATATTGAATTACATTTCGGATTCTCACGAGAAGAGGGAAATCTTTTTAATGGGGAAAATTCTCCAACTGTTGAAGAGTTTAAAAGGAGAGCAAATGAATTGGGTTCGGAGGTTATGAAAGATTTTGTTCATGAGGCATTACAGTATGTTGAATTTAACGATAATTTAGACATTGTGGATTTTGCTAATGGAAGTACTGATAGAATGATATCCTATAGTGGAGATATTATTTCGACAAGGTATGACGATCAGGATTTTTTATCTGATATTGATCCGAATAATATACAGTATAAATTTGAGAAAAGTGACAGTAATTTTCTCAAAGTTCAACAGGAATTTAATAAGGCTGTAATGGATGGCACAATCAATCCTAAATCGGAGTTCATATCAAATAATGGTGGTATTGATCAAATTCGCAATAATATAAATTACGATGTTAAATCTACTTTGGGTGCTTATATTGATGGTGAACTTGTAGGAGAAAAAAGAAGAGAGCAGATAAATATAAACAGCATATTGATGCCTTTATAACATTTTTGCAAGATTAACTTAATGAGGGATTTGTTTATAATGAAACATAAAACCATATTTTCTACAATGATAATTATTACTTGTATTCTTATAATATTTTTTGCTATTGTAATAGGTTTCGGAATATGGTTCTTAAACAGTGATAATGAAACAGAAGCTGATTTACAGTGGAAACGAAAAACCATTAACGACTGTATTAATCAAACAAGTCAGAATTATGATGAGATACGTGAGTTGGTTTGTGATCCGGGTTCTGATGTTGCACTTTTGGGACACGATTATGATTTGCTCAGCAAATTAACGAATCTTGAAACAATTACTATTGTTGGAATAAGTGACGCTTCAGATGCACAGAACTTTTTTGAAGAGTTAACTAAACTAAAAAAATTAACTTCTGTTAATATTGTAGATTCACCTATTGGTTCAATAAGAAAGCTGGCAGATATCAGAAGTCTATCAAGTTTATGCATTAGATCTAATCCTTATGGGGGTGCCCGTTTTAAAATTGACGATATTGACTTGCTCGGAACAGAGGGAAGCTTCAAGAATTTAAAATCGTTGGAATTATACGATGTTCAAATTGAAACCTTACCGGATTTATCCGAATTAACGGAATTGAAATCACTTTCAATTTCAGGAGCTGATTTTACCAAGCTGGATGATGAAAGTGTTAATTGGGAGAATATTGTATCCCTCAATATAAATTCTACGAATATACACTCAATTGATAAAGAAATTATAAATAAACTTTATAATCTAAAAGCTTTAGATGTTTCTTATTGTAATATTACAGACATAAGCTTTGTGTTAAACTTACCAAAATTAGAAGAGTTCTCATATTTAGGGCATGATACTCATGGAATTGATTTGAAATGCTTAAGTGAACATCCAAATTATGATGAAGCTTGGATGAAAGATTAAAAAGTTTAATAGAAGATAATGTTATGAAAGTAATATCAATTGAATATCCAACTCCATTGAAGAATTGTAACATAAAAAATGATAATATTGATATTTTTGTCAAACTGGAAAGCGGAAATAATTATTGCATTACTGTTGCAACAATCGATTGGATAAGCGATCATGTGGGAGAAAGGCATTTACCAAGCGGATCACCTGATTTAATAGTTAAAGAATTACAAAATCAGTTGATTGGAGATGCTGTTAAAGAATACTCAGAAGATGACGCATACTGGCTGCGGATATTCAGTATGTCTTATGGGGATGAAGTTCCTGATTGATATAGACTTAAAACTTTATGACAATCAATATCAATCTTAGAAATAATCAATCGTGATAAAATATTTAATTATGCTTTAACTTTTATTCAAATGTTTTGAAGATAATGATGCTCAAGAAGGATCAGAAGTAAATGCTTTTCGACACACTTTTTGGATTTCAATTATAACAAGTAATTGGGGAGAGAATATAGGCTTACAAGTTGGTAATGCTCATGAAAAAAATCAAAACGTTATTCATGAAATCAAAGATATATACTCGCATAGGTTTAAAACTTTAGGTGATGCTGATCAAGCAGTTGATTTGTTAAACAATGTTATTGGACGGGAAATTGGAAAAACAACATCAATTGATAGTACATCCAAAGATATAGCAAAAAAAGTATTAGATTACTATTATACAAATGGATTAAATATTGTGAAGGAAACTGATGATGGACATTATGTGATTGTAAAAGAACGACTTTCATACGAACGATACAAAGATGATTTAATTATATTGGAAACACTTGATGAAAACGGATTTCCACCAGATAATAAATACTATAATAAAAAAGGTGATTGAATTGGTCAAGAAATATATTAGAGTAATTTTGATTGGAGTATTGTGTATGGGAGTTATACTGAGCATTTTTTCAATAATAAATTATCGTCATTCAAAATCGTTAAAGGATAAAATTATAAAAAAATGTAATGATGATACCGAGATTATTATACATATGTCTGATTTTACTGGCTTTGAATGGGATAAGTGTATTGTCTATGGACCGTCAACGCAAACGAAAGATATATGTGATGCATTTAATATAAATTATAATACATATCTCGATTTGAATTATGGGATTATTTTCCTTAATAATAACAATGTTACTTATGAAGAATTCTTCAAAGTCTCAGATCATGATTTTACAAATAAAATTCCAGAATTTATTATTTATCCATATAGACAAAACGAAAGTACGCAAGTAAAATATGCAAGTTTTGAAAAGAATGAAGCGGAATTTAAATGTATAAAGAAAGATTCTGATAATGGCTATTATTATAGGCTTTACCCTATTAATTAAGGCGACATCGCACAAAGATTTTGTGTTACACTTGATTTTAAATAAGAGCATAAAGTGGTAACAAATGATCCAACGGCAACAACGGCTGTATATTGGTGAGCAGAATGGTATGCGTTTTTGAAAAACAATTAAGGTTAGATGAGATGGAATATTTATTATTTGAAATATTGTATTGAGGTTTAAACTATGAGAAGATGCGAACCACTAAACACATAAAAAGCAAACAGATAATTGAACTTAGAAAACATATGGCACTATTGAAAATGGTTTTGCACCTTGTCAATGCTATATACTATAAATTAGGAAATGATTATTGCAAAGCAATAAAAAATAAAAATACGTCAATAATAAAAAACAATTCCGAATATGAGCTAAAATATTACAATTCATTACTTGTTGAGGATAATTTTGAGTCAAATTCATGTTACGAAAGAGTTCTAAAACTATTGAATTATATATTTACGGCAATCGATCTGAACTTGTCAGAAGAAAGGTTTGATATACCTCATTTGAATATTCTGTTTAGAGCAGCTCACAATTTGCCGAGATGCATGCTGAAAAAGGGTTACCCGGACAAATCGTATGTTCACAACATATCTGAGGCAGAATGTGTAGATTATTCATTATCCAATATGGATGTGAAACTAAGAAGTGAAGTTTTAGGTTTTATATGATCATTTGAAAGATAAAATACAGGAGGTTTAAAAGTGAATATATGGCAACCATTACTTTATACGCAGGCAAAGTAAATCAGATGTCAAGCCTGATAAACCATGCCAAAAAAAGCTGTAAAAGAATATAAGTCTGATTTAAAATCTCTTAAATCAAAAGTTCTTAAAATTGACAGCGGCATATGCAATGTTGATGATGTTATCAGTGATATAAAGTCGTCTACACAAACTCAAGAAAACAAGATCGATGCTCTTGATAATCTCAAAAAAGATGTAAATGAGTTTGTTTCCGATGTTGTGATTATTGACCAAAATGCGGCTGATGCTATCAATAAAAGCAAGAATGACTTTTATGAAAAATATGAATACTTAAAACCAGACTGTGAAAAAAGCTGGTTGGAAGAGAAATGGGATAGTGCTTGTGAGTGGTGCAAGGAGCATTGGAAAGCTGCTATAACAATAGTAATAGTTATTGCGGCTGTGATTTTAGTAGCCACCGGTGTCGGTGGTATATTGGGTGCTATGGCATTAGGCGCATTGTTCGGCACAGGCATAGTAGGTCTTTTCGGCGGTATTATTTCTGCTGTTACAGGAGGTTCGTTTTGGGATGGCTTTGAAAACGGAGCGTTTTCAGGAGCTATTGCAGGAATTATTTCAGGAGGAATGGGATTTGGGTTGTCTGCCGGAGGAAAAGCCGCTTTAGGACTTGGCAAAACTATGCTTATTGGTGCAGCATCGGGCTTGGGTTCCTCGCTAATTAGCGATTTAGGAGATATATTAATTAAAGGTGAAGATATTTCGTTAGGCGAGGTATTTTTCAATGCTGCTTTTTCTGGTGCATTTGGAGCTGCATTTGCAGGGGCTAGCTATGGCTTTTCTAAAGCCTTTGGTTCACTATTAAAAAATTCTTCCTGGCTTTCAAAAGCAAAAGAGTTATTTAGAATTGGCAAAACTTCTAATGCTAATTATGGTAAAATAACATCTTATACGACAACAAATCCTAAGGGTATTTCAATAAATTTTTCAAGTTATAATTCTAAGTCATTTAGAATTGAATTTGACTTGTCAAGATATTTACATTATCATTTTCCTTCTTTGTTTGGAAGTAAAGCTCATGTTCCTTTATCTCCAATAATTGATTCGAGTATATCTCGTGTCATATCAAATTATTTTCTTAGTGAGGATTAGTCATTATGAGATACAATAATGAAGTATTTGTAAAATATAGAATAGATAAAGATTCAATTGTTTTTTGGACTTCGGACATTAATGAAAATATTTCTGCTGCCAAGGTATTAAACGAGTTTTTATATGATTTTTCTAAAGGAAAAAAGATATTTTTTCATGGTTACAGATTGCCGGAAGAACATCTTTCTCAAATAGTTGATACAAAGGTAATCTTAGAAAAATCAGAAATCATTAATGACCCATTTAATATTTTTTTGAGATTAAGCGATGCGAAAATAAATATAAATCATTTTGATTGTGCGTGCGAGTCAATGATATATTATTTTGATAATAAGGTTAATTGGACGGATTTTTTAGCAACATCTATCATTAGTCAGCCTCAAAAATATATTAAAGAAGGAATATTAATAGCCTATTTTGCTTCTGTGGACCAAGGGGCAGATTATTGGTTTGAATGTAGCAAGGATTACAAAGAAAACGTGTTGATATTACTCCGCACTCTAACGGCATTAGGATGTAGAGTAAAACAAGTTTCTCATTTATCATTTCCATATAATTAGAGCGTATCAGATGAATTTTTGGAAAAAAACAATTAAGGTGAGATGAGATGGAATATTTATTATTTGAAATATTGTATCGAGGTTTAAACTATGAGAAGATGCGAACCACTAAACACATAAGAAGCAAACAGATAATTGAACTTAGAAAACATATGGCACTATTGAAAATGGTTTTGCACCTTGTCAATGCTATATACTATAAATTAGGAAATGATTATTGCAAAGCAATAAAAAATAACATTACATCAATAATAAAAAACAATTCTGAATATGAGCTAAAATATTACAATTCATTTCTTGCTGAGGATAATTTTGAGTCAAATTCATGTTACGAAAGAGTTCTCAAACTATTGAATTATATATTTGCTGTGATTGATCTGGATTTGTCAGAAGAAAAGTTTGATATACCTCATTTGAATATTCTGTTTAGAGCAGCTCATAATTTGCCGAGATTTATGCTGAAAAAGGGTTACCTGGACAAATCGTATGTTCACAACATATCTGAGGCAGAATGTGTAGATTATTCATTATCCAATATGGATCAAGAATTGAAAGATAGAATTTTTAATTTAATATAGCCTAGACATATTTATTGTAGCATGGAGAATGGCGAGATCATGTATGAGGCTTTCAGAGATGCGACTGACGAAACTGCAGGGTGGTCATTCTCAGATGAGACTTACATAGCAACTTTAGACTGGAAGGAGAAATAATAAATGAAAAAAGTCATCAGCCTTATTTCGAGCTTAGCATTGGTGATATCTCTGAGTAGTTGTGCCATTAAAGAA
>ERZ773221.2626-NODE-2626-length-13558-cov-3.268607_pt1 | contig 13558 bp, 10 predicted proteins | sample MGYA00580994_ERZ773221 | MGnify/ENA primary metagenome ERZ773221 (study PRJEB29015, sample SAMEA2737758) | human gut metagenome | biome: human gut; feature: human-associated habitat; material: faeces | place: China | collected 2012 ... | reverse complement strand
TTAAAAACCGAATTATCAAAATATACCTCTGAGCCGTCTGCTGCGGCAGCCGCCGAAACAGCTGTTATCACCATGGCAGACATAATGATAGCTGCACTAAGCAACAAACTTATAATTTTTTTGCTTGTTTTCATAAAAAATCAACTCCTAAATTCAAACTTTATTTAAAATTATATCATTACCTCATTTTATTTACAACAATAAAAAAACAATTTTGTTTACTTGACCAAAAAGTATAAATGATTTTTGAACAAAAAAGCAAGGCATATGACTTATTTAATAAATCATATGCCTATATTTTATATAATATTTTTATTTAGTTTACAGTTATCTCTTATATATCCTTTTCCACTTGCCTGTCCGATACTCCAAAAACGATATAATCCAATTTGAAAACCAGCCTATAGGAACTGCAATCCATACCATTTGCAAGCCGAAAATCGGTGCAAATGCCATTGCAACAAATACTCGGATAAACAGATTTACAAAGTTTGCGACTGTAAACATTTTCATATCTCCAGCACCTCGCAAAAGTCCGTCAACTGCCATTTTAAAGCCGATAAAACAGAAGAACCACCCCATAAAGCTAAGGTATCCGCAGCCCGTATTCATTGCGGTTATTGTGCCGTCATCACCGAGAAACATTGATACAATTAAACCGTTAAAAGGTTCTATAAGCAGAATAAGTAAAATAGAAAATGCTGCCACAAGAATGTTTGCGGCATGGTAACCCTCTACAACACGCTTTTCATTCTTTGCACCCAAATTTTGCGCAGTGTACGAAGACACCGCATTGTTTATACTGTTAAAGGGAACTATGCAAAGCGATTCCACTCTTATTGCGGCAGAATATCCTGCGAGAGCCTCCGAACCAAAGCCGTTTACCACCGACTGCACAAGCATCATTCCGATTGATACAGTTGACTGCTGAATAATTGACGGAAAAGCAATTTTTGCCATAGGCAAAAGCTCACTCTTTTCAAAAAATTTTGCACGACCTATGTTGAGCTTTTTAAACTCCCACACAAGCACTATGAATGATAATACAACCGAAATTCCTTGTGCAATAAGTGTTGCCCAGGCAACGCCCGTTACACCCATTCTGAAATTTTTTACGAGCAAAAGGTCGAGCGCAACATTGAACACCGATGAGAAAATCAAAAAATAAAGCGGTATTTTAGATTTTCCGAGTGCATTGAACATTGCGGAAAGCACATTATACATAAATAAAAACGGCAAACCCGCAAAGTAAATGTTCAGATAATCGACCGCCAGATCAAGTACATCAGACGGAGTATTGAGCAAAATAAGAATAAGACGGCTGAACACAAGACCGATAATTCCAAGCAAAACACTAAGTGCGGTAAAAGCAATCAGCGCAGTGTACACTGCCGTTTTTGTCTTTTTATATTCCTTGGCGCCAAAATACCTACTGACTATTACCGACGCACCTATTCCGCCACCGATTGCCACACAAATAAAAATATTCGTAAGCGAATATGACGCACCTACCGCCGCCAAAGCCTTTTCACTTACAAATCTGCCTACAATAGCCGAGTCCGCCATAGTGTATGTCTGCTGAAAAATATTACCTATAATAATAGGCAGAGCAAATACAAAAAGCGCATACATCGGCTTTTTCTTAACTAAATAATCATTATTCACATAAATCACCTATCCGCAGATATTATAACATATCTTGTCGGAAAAAGGAATATTGTTTAATCACGGTTTTGCAGATGTACACCGCTAAGCCATAAATTAAACCAATTTTGATAAAGAACCTCAGAAAAGGCTTTGGGCAGTGCTCAAACGAACACTGCCCTTCGCAAACTATTATTTAGAGTTTGATTATGAAACTTGTTATCTGATTAATTATAAAAGAGTTTTAAGATAGTCGCTTATCTCTTTTTCGGTAGTCATTGCAAGTACCTTTTCGGCAACCTTGTCTGCCTCTGCCTTTGACCATGCAGAAATTGTTTTTCTTACCTTTAATACCGACGGTGCGGATACACTGAACTCGGTAAGTCCGAAAGACATAAGTAACGGCACCATCATCGGGTTAGCCGCTGCCTCGCCGCACATACCCACAGAAATATTATTCTTGTTTGCGCAATCAATAATATACTTAATGCCCCTTAATACACTTGGCTGTAACGGAGAATACAGATATGCAACATCGTCATTTCCTCTGTCGCAAGCCATTGTATAACCCGTAAGGTCATTTGTACCAATGCTGAAAAAGTCGGATTCTTTTGCAAGAATATCAGCAATCATAACTGCCGCCGAGGTTTCTGTCATAATGCCTACAGGGATATTTTCGTTAAATTCTACTCCCTGTTCCCTAAGTTCAGCCTTAACCTCTTCAACAAGAGCCTTGCCCTCTCTAAGTTCTTCAACAGCTGTAATAAGCGGGAACATAATTCTTACATCGCCAAAAGCGCTTGCTCTTACAATTGCACGGAGCTGTGTTTTGAACAAATCTTTATGCTTTAAGCAATATCTGATTGCTCTGAAGCCCAAGAAAGGATTTTCCTCTTTTTTAAGTCCGAGATAAGGAATTTCCTTGTCGCCGCCGATGTCAAGAGTTCTGATAATAACAGGCTTTCCCTTTAATGTAAGTGCCGCCTTTTTGTAAGCGTCAAACTGCTCGTCCTCTGTAGGCAAAGCGGTTCTGTCCATAAATAAAAATTCAGTTCTGAACAAACCAACGCCCTCGCCGTCTGCATCAACTGCCTTTATTGCGTCCTCCGGTTTGCCGATATTGCAGAAAAGCTCGTATTCCTCACCGCTTAAAGCTTTAGTTGCCTTGCCTCTGAAATTTTCAAGTTCTTTGCGCTCTTTAAGAAAATTAATTCTCTTTGTATTGTACTCCTGAATAACAGCGTCATCCGGCTCATCAATTACTACGCCCTCACTGCCGTCAACGATTACATAAGCACCGGCCGAAAGTTTTGAAACCGCACCGTTTACGCTTAGCACGGCGGGAATTTCAAGTGCCCTTGCAAGGATAGCCGAATGAGATGTTTTGCCGCCTGTTTCGGTAATAATTCCGACAATATTTTCTTTATTGATGCCTGCTGTCATGGACGGAGTAAGTTCTTTTGCGACAACTACCGTGCCCTTTGGCGCTGCCGAAAGTTTTACTTCTTTTACTCCGAGCAAAATGCTTAGCATACTTGTTTTTAAGTCTTTTACATCTGCCGCCCTCTGCTGTGTAAGTTCGTCATCTGTGGCAGAAAACATAGAGATGAACATATCGCACATATACTCAAGTGCAGCCTCGGCGCACTGACCGTTATCAATCAACTTTTCGATTTCGCCGCACATATACGGGTCTTTCATCATCTGAATGTGACCCTCAAGAATTTCTGCCTCTTTTTTACCTGCCGACGCTTTCAGCGCATCTGCCTGTGCCGCAGTATTGTCGCAAAATATTTTAACCGCATTTCTGAAACGCTCAACCTCTGCCTCGGTATCCGTAACAGTTACATTATTATATTCAAGTTTTGCTTCTTCTACAATCATTACTCTTCCGAGTCCGATACCCTCGGAAGCGGGTGTTCCGTGTAACATAACCTCACCTGCTTTCAAATTTTAGAAAGAAAGCGTGCCAAAAGACACGCTCCCGTTTTTATTCACCAAGTCCGCCTTCAATAAGCTCTACTGCCTTTGCAAGAGCCTCTTCTTCGTCAGGACCGTTACATTCTACTACAAACTCGCTGCCGCACTTAATACAAGCTGCAATAATATTTAAAAGACTTTTTGCATTGATTTTGTTTGAGTTGAAATCAATTGTAACATCACTCTGGAACTTTGCCATTGCTGTTGCAAATACTGATGCGGGACGCATATGAAAACCTGATGCATTATTTAATGTAAGTTTTTTTGATACCATAATATAAAACCCCTTTATAATAGTTTTGTGTCAGACAGGGAGGGCTACTCCCTGTCTGAATTAAGTTTATTTTATCATATTTTAAGAAAGAATGGAAGATTTTTGTGAAATTTATTTAACTTTTTTAATCTCTCTGTTAAGAGGTTTTTTAAGAAGTGCAAGCATAAACATTGAAACTACTGCACCGATTGCAAGAGCAAGGAGGTAGAAATACCATGTACCCTGCATTGTTGCGAATACGAAGATACCGCCGTGAGGAGCCATAAGCTTACAGCCAAAGAGAGCTGAAAATGCGCCTGCTACTGCAGAACCAACGATACATGAAGGGATAACCTGAAGCGGATGACCTGCTGCGTAAGGAATTGCACCTTCTGTGATGAATGAAAGTCCCATTACATAGTTTACGGGAGCATTCTTTCTTTCTTCGTCTGTCCAACGATTCTTGAAGAATGTGTTTGAAAGAGCGATTGCGATTGGAGGAACCATACCGCCGATCATAACTGCTGCCATAATGATGTATGCCTGATCGTCTGCGTTTGCAAGGTTAAGTGTTGCGAATGCATAAGCTGCCTTGTTGAAAGGACCACCCATGTCGATAGACATCATACCTGCGAGGAGCGCACAGAGCGGAACCATCATTGCAGGGTTAGAGGCAATAGCGTTAAGGCCGTCTGACATACCTGAGTTAATCATACCCATGAACGGGTTGACTGCGCACATTACAACGAGAATACCGCCGAGTCCGAGAAGCGGATAGATGAGAACTGGCTTGATACCCTCAAGAGCCTTAGGCATCTTATCGCACATTTTTTCAATAGCAAGCATTAAGTAACCGCCTGCGAAACCTGCAAGCAAGCCACCGAGGAAGCCTGACGGAACTGTGTTAACAGCACCCGGATCTGCAAAGGTTGCGCCTGATGTTGCAAGGAAACCGCCTACAAGACCAACGAGAAGGCCAGGACGGTCTGCAATTGACATTGCGATAAAGCCGGAAAGAATAGGAACCATAAGGTTAAATGCCACACCGCCGAGTGTCTTAAACCATGCGGCTGCAGGAGTTACCGTACCAAATGTACTGCCAACCTCCTGTGCGTTAACACCGCATGCAATATCAATAAGGAATGCAATTGCAATGAAGATACCGCCTGCTACAACGAACGGGAGCATATGTGATACACCGTTCATAAGGTGACCGTAAGCGCCGCCTCTCTTCTTTGGAGCATCTGCAGAACCGCCTTTGTGATGATATACGGGAACTTCTTTGTTTACAATCTTGTTGATAAGCTCTTCCGGCTTATGAATACCGTCTGAAACGGCACACTGTAAAACGGGCTTGCCGTCAAAACGGGCAAGATTTATTGTGATGTCAGCGGCAATGATGATACCGTCACAATTTGCAATTTCTTCTTCGGTAAGCACATTCTTTGCACCGCCCGAACCGTTTGTTTCAACCTTAATCGGAATGTTAAGGCTGTCGCCGGCTTTCTGGAGTGATTCAGCCGCCATATAAGTATGAGCAATACCTGTTGGACAAGCTGTGATAGCAAGAACTCTGTAACCCTTCTTTGCAGGAACTTCTGCCTTTGGTTCATCGGGGAACTTCTCTGTTTCTTTTGCGTCAATAATAGAGATAAATTCTTTCGGAGTTTTTGCGGCTTTAAGTTTCGCTGTAAAATCTTCATGCATTAAAAGCTGCATAAGTCTTGCGAGAACCTCAAGGTGAACATCGCCGTCTGTTGTAGCCGCTATCATAAAAATAAGTTTGCAAGGCTGTCCGTCCGGAGCCTCATAATCTACACCGTTAGGAACTGTAATTGCAGCAAGTGCAGGAGCTTTAACTGCCGTGCTCTTTGCGTGCGGAATGGCAACCTCCATACCGACTGCTGTTGTTCCCATTTCCTCTCTTGCGAGGATTCCTTTCTTATACTCGGCTGCGTTTACAAGGTTTCCGCTCTTGTCGTGCAATGAAACGAGTTTGTCGATTGCTGCCTGTTTTGAAGCCACTGATACATTAAGCTCTATGGCACTTTGTTTTAATAAATCAGTAATACGCATAAATTCTTCTCCTTTTTAGTTTATTTATTTCTACCCACTCAGAATTGAGCGAGCAATTCATCGATTTTATCTTTTGTGGCAAGTCCGTTTAAAAATGCTGTTGCATTTCCGCAGGCACTGCCGAGCTTTAACGCATAGGCGTAATCGTTTTTGTCTATGCAGCCTGCCACAAAGCCTGCTACCATCGAGTCACCCGAGCCTACTGTGTTGAGCACCTTGTAGCCTTTGATAACGCCCTCTTTGTGAACCTCACCAAATTCATCTACAAGCAATGCACCGTCACCGCCGAGCGATACGAGAACATTTTTAGCGCCCATTTTCTGTAATTCCTGCGCATATTTGACAACATCGCTTTCGGTTTTGACTGTGGTATCAAAAATTTCTGAAAGCTCTTGTCTGTTTGGTTTGATTAAAAACGGCTTGTATTTTAAAGAATTTACAAGCAGCTTTTTGGTTGCGTCAACAACAATTCTTACATCTTTGCCCTCAAGTCTTTCGAGGATTCTCTCGTAAACATCGTCAGGCAGGGTGTTCGGAATATTTCCTGCAACTATGAGTGTGTCGCCGCTTTGAATATTGTCGATTTTATCAAACAGATTCAAAAGTTCTTCTTCATCTATGTGCGGTCCTTGACAGTTGATTTCGGTTTCTTCGCCTGCCTTGATTTTTATGTTTATTCTTGAAATTCCGCTTTTAAGTGTGATAAAATCTGCTGTGATTTTAGGATTTTTAAGACCTTTTTCAATAGCCTCTCCGGTAAATCCTGCAACAAAACCAAGCGCTGTGCTCTTGATACCGAGTTCGGCAAGTACGCACGAAACATTTATTCCCTTGCCGCCGATGTAATATTCCTCGCTTGTTGTTCTGTTTGTAATACCTGTCTTAAGCTCATCAAGACGAACGATGTAATCAATTGACGGGTTTAGTGTAACTGTGTAAATCACTTCATAACCTCCTTGATTATTGTTTTTTCCGAAAACTCATTATACGGGAGTTTGTCGGTTATAATACAGCAGTCTTTAAGCTCTGCAAAGGTAATCGGAAATACCTTTCTGAATTTGGTATTGTCGGCAAGAACAAAAGACATATAACTTCTTTTTATAACTTCCTCTTTTATCAAGCCCTCTTCCATATCAGGAGTGGTAAAGCCTGCATTTAATTCAATTCCGTTAGTACCCATAAAGGATTTTGTAAAGTTAAAGGTTTTCAGCGACCTTAAACCTTCCGCGCCCATAATAGCCTCGGTAGCAGGTTTGATTCTGCCGCCGATTGTGTATGTTGTAAGTCCCTTTCTTATAAGATTTTTTGCGTGGGTAATACCGTTTGTAACATAGGTTGCGTTTTTGTTTGTAATGTAATCTGTGAGAATATCAGTGGTTGTGCCTGCGTCTATATATACAAAATCCGTATCGTTAATAAGTTTTGCACAATAGATTGCGATTGCTTTCTTTTCGTCAAGCATTATACCTTCTCTTGATTTCACATCAGCCTCATATACGCCCGAAAGCTGGTGAATTGAGGTTGCTCCTCCGAATACTTTATTAAGCTTGCCCATCTCGTCAAGTGTTGTGAGGTCACGCCTTATGGTTGACTCCGATGTATTCAAAAGCTTTGTAAGCTCCTGTACCGTGACTGTGTTTTTCTCGCTTAATATTTGAAGTATTGTTTGGTATCTTTCCTGAGTAAGCATTTCCCTCACCTCTTGACTACATTATAACACCTGTTTTGTTAAAGTCAAGCAAATTCTTTCAAAAAAATTCATTAAAATTGAAATTCAGTTAGTTTATATCAAAAATCGCATATAATTTTGTGTGTTTTAACAAGTGATTTTGCTTTTGCATTTTTAAGTCATTCAATTTCAGTCATAAATCAGCCAAGATTATCCAAAAATATTCTATCCCGATTACTGTCTTTTTATTCCCGTATTTTATCATTTATAAAAGCAAAAAGCTGTTCGGTAACTCTTGCCCGAACAGCTTTAATGTACTTTTAATATTAAATTTTAATTACGAAGCAATAATAGTCTGAATCTTTGTAACATCGGCAACATCAATTTTACCGTCGCCGTTTGCGTCTGCCGCCTTTGTATTTTTAATTACATATGATGAATTGCCCGAAAGATACATCTGTAAGTATGTAACATCCGATACATCTATTTTGCCGTCATTATTTATATCACCTACAGGTACAGTTTCCTCCTGCAATGCTTTGAATGTAATTTTATTTTTGGTTGCGTATGTCTGTGCCTTTGTATTTTTATAGCCGTAAATTATAAATCCGTCAATAACTCTGCCATCACTATAGCCCACTGCGGTTGTACCAAAATATGTAACATTCTTTGGAATAGTAATAGATTTCATAGCTTGGCAATTTTCAAATGCAGATGTTTCGATTGATGTAAGAGTATTCGGCAAAGTTACCGAGGATAATTTTGTACAGTCATAAAAGGACATTGAACCTATTTTTTTAACTGTATTCGGTATAGTTACTTTAGTTAAATTTTTAGCGTTACTGAAAAGATTGTCTGCCACTGTTGTTGCACCGTTTTCTATAGTGGCTGTTTTTAGTCCCGAATTTTCAAACACATCAATGCCTGCTTTGGTTACAGTCTTCGGTATTGTAATTGTTGTGAGCGCTGTTGTTCCGTTAAATGCGCTATAGCCGATTTCGGTAAGAGTATTTGGCAATGTTACCGATGATAGACTTTTACAACCGTAGAATGACATTGAGCCTACTTTCTTTACTGTATTCGGAATTGTTACTTTAGTTAAATTTTTAGCGTTACTGAAAAGATTGTCTGCTACTGCTGTTGCGCCGTTTTCTATAGCGGCTGTTTTAAGTGCCGAACCGTTAAATACATTATTACCGGCTGTTGTAACTGTTTTTGGAATTGTAATTGTTGTAAGTGCTGTTGTTCCTTCAAATGCATTATAGCCAATTTCCGTAAGATTGCTTGGTAATGTAACTTTTGAAAGTTTTGTACAATTGTGAAATGCCATTGAACCGACAACTTTTATTGTATTTGGTATTTTAACAGAAGTTAATGTGCTATTGTTGTAAAAAGAATTATCAGAAATTTTTACAACATTTTTATTTAAAATTTGTGACGGAATTGTAATATCGGTTGCTATACCCTTATATCCCGCAATATTTACGGTATCATCTGAATTTACAGTATATTCATAGTTGCCGCTTATAAAAATAGTTGCCGCATTTGCTGTAATTGAAATCACAGATAACCCGCTTACAGCTAAAACCACAGCAATAATTGATGCTAAAAATTTTTTCATTTATTTTCTCTCCTTGTCATTATGACAAAATATTTTATATACTTCTTAATATACAATAAAAATAATAGCAAATATGAAATTTACTGTCAATACAAAATTGTGCAATTCAGTTACATATACAATCATCAAAAATATAAATTTTTTTATTTGTCAACTTTAACACAAAAAGGTCACATCATTGCGTAAGCGGAAAGTATTTGTGGGCTTTGCCCACAGCCTTTGAAAAGGTCGACCAAACATTTATAATTGCTTGGAAAATCAATTTGCTAAACCATAATTTATTAATGCTATCTCAAATAATCTTATAGCCTTTGACCGAAAACAAGTCAAAGGCTATATATTTTTCTCAATATTACTTTTCAAAATCAATTGAAAGGCTCTTTTTGTCGGAAGTAAATTTACGGCACGCTACCCCTGCCGACTGCAACATTCTTTTAGATGCAACAGTTGCGGCGCTGTCGGCATATTTATCATAAAGATAAACAACCTCTGCTATACCCGACTGAATAATGGCTTTTGCACATTCGTTGCAAGGGAAAAGGTCAACGTACAGCCTTGCGCCCTTAAGATTTTTGCCTCTTGCATTAAGTATAGCATTAAGCTCGGCGTGTACCACATAGCTGTACTTTGTGTCTTCACCATCTCTGCACCACGGATAATCGTCATCGGAACAGCCGAAAGGAAAACCGTTGTAACCTGTTGAAAGAATGATATTGTTATTGTCTACAATACACGCACCTACTTGAGTGTTCGGGTCTTTACTGCGCTTTGAGGCAAGAATAGCCACACCCATAAAGTATTCGTCCCATGAAATATAGTCTTTTCTTTTCATTTATCTTTATCCTCCTTATCAATAACCTGATTTTTTCAAGTCTGCAAGTATCTGCACATAAAATTCTCTTATGTCAAAGTCCTTAATATTTTCACGGTTAAGGTCAATCATATCTCCGTGAGAAATACCTCTTTTACCTTTTGTAGTAATGTATGTATATTTTTCGCCCCAGGCAAAGGAGTTTTCTGAAACCAAGCCATCATTCTCACCGTCAAAATATTTTACAAGATTGTATGAAAAGTTAAGCGGAAATTTTCCGCCCGACGCTCTGTTCAGCTTTGAGCCAAAGCTCTGATAATAAACCTTTGGTGAGTCAAATACATCAGCGTTAAGTTTCGTACAATTTGCCTGCGTAAGGTCGGTTACGGCAGAGATGAAGTCGGGATTTTTGTCGCCAAACTTTAAAAGTGCGTTATTGTATGCAAAAGCAATTTTGTTTTTAACATTAGGCGAAACTTTTGTTAAAAGATAGTCGGCAAAACCGCAGCCACGATGTGGAGTGTTTATTGTGGTGAGCGATGCTGTCATATCTTCAACGCCGTAACAGGCAATCGCCTTTCTGCAATCAAGCCCGCCCTTTGAATGAGCAATAATGTTCAGCTTTTCACAACCTGTTTCCGCAACAATCTGCTTTATTCGCTCGGCAAGCTGCTTTGCGCTTTCATCAACAGAGGAAGCTGATTCGTGATTACCGTAGTAAATTTCTGCGCCGTTTGCAATAAGCTCTGCCGGCACTCTGCCCCAATAATTGAAATATGCACTGTCACGAAAAAACACACCGTGCACAAGCAATACAGGGTATTTTGTTTTGCAAATTTTCTCATTAATTCTTTTTCTGTCTTGTTCGGCTTTATCAATCTCAAAATTAACCTCTTGCATAGTTATTTTTATAATAACGCCAAGACAAAATAAATTTACAATCGGAATAAAACCGCAAATTATTCCGATAAACCTATGCTTTATGCCAAGTTGAACCGATGTACAATAAACGGAAATAATACCGTTCCAAAACAGTATAAACTCCGCAAGCAGAGCACCTCCAAGGCACAGCGCCCATTTTACCCAATTGTCAGGTAACATTTGAAAAGCCGACTGAATATAAATCACACTTGAAAGCAGAGTTGTTATTAAAAATTGCAAGAGCAATTCACTGCCGTGTGCAATCATTCTGAATTTAAAAGACGGATAGCCGCCTTTTGCAACAGACGGAAAAACATTTGCGGCAACAAACGCAAAAACACTGATAAGCGGCAAATACCACCTGTCAAGCATCTCTGCAAGAAAAATGCCGTTAATACCGACCATAAGCATAAGCGTGAGCAACAGCCTATAAAAGAATGTAAACACTCCGGATTTTTTCATTAAATCACCCGTTTTTATAATAACACGCACACAGAAAAATTGCAACAAAAAAGCGGATGCAACTAATGCAACCGCTTTAAGATAATTATTTAATTACACCATAAGACTGCAAACGAGATCTGCATATTCGCCGGGATTTTCAATCGGAAGGCCTGCAATGAGGAGAGCCTGATCGTAGAGAAGCTCTGCGTACTTCTTTGCTTTTTCAATATCCGTCTGCACTGCGCTTTCCATTGCCTTTACAGCCGAGTGATTCATATTAAGCTCAAGCACTCTCTGTGCTTTCATACCGCTGTCAGGCTGAACCGCATTGAAGTATTTTTCCATTTCAAATGAAATGCCGCCCTTTGCGGTAAGGCAAACAGGGTGAGAAACCAACTTTTTAGATGCAACAACTTCGCTTACCTTGTCGCCGAGTGTTTCTTTTACAAAAGTAAGGATTGCACTGCTGTCCTTTTCTTCCTCTTTGTTTTCATCATTCTCAATACCGAGGTCATCGTTTGTAGCCGAACAGAAACGCTTGTCCTTGTACTGCATAAGAGTTTGGAGTGAGAACTCGTCTATTTCTTCTGTACAATAGAGGATTTCGTAACCCTTTGAGCGCAAAAGTTCTGTCTGCGGGAGATTGTCAATTGAAGAAATGTTCTCGCCGACTGCAAAGTAAATAAACTTCTGATCCTCTTTCATTCTGTCAACATATTCCGAAAGAGTTACAAGTTTTTTCTCTGTAGAAGAGTAATACATAAGTAAGTCTTGTAATTCTTCTTTATGCATACCGTAGTCGGCAGATACTCCGTACTTAAGCTGTCTGCCAAAGGCATTGAAGAACTTTTCATAATTTTCTCTGTCATTTGCAAGCATTGAGGTAAGCTCGTTTTTAATCTTCTTTTCAATGTTCTGAGCAATGGTTATAAGGTGGCGGTCATGCTGGAGCATTTCTCTTGAAATATTAAGCGAGAGGTCTGCACTGTCAACAATACCCTTTACAAATCTGAAATGTTCAGGTAAAAGCTCCTCGCAGTTTTCCATAATAAGAACACCGCTTGAATAAAGCTGAAGTCCCTTTTTGTATTCCTTTGTATAGTAATCGTAAGGTGCCTGTGACGGAATGAAAAGCAATGCCTTGTATGTAACAACACCCTCTACGGAAGTTACGATGGTATGCAAAGGCTTGTCCATAGCCATAAACTTTTCACGATAAAAATTATCGTACTCTTCCTGCTTAACATCTTTCTTTGCTCTTTGCCAGATTGGGAGCATACTGTTAAGAGTTTCGGTTTCTGTATAATCCTCATACTCCGGTTTTTCGCTGTCCTTGGTTTCTTCCTTAACTCTGCTGTGAGTCATATCCATCATAATAGGATAGCGGATATAGTCGGAATATTTCTTAATAAGTCCCTGGATTCTGTACTGCTCAAGGAACTCGTCATAGTTTTCTTCCTCTGTATTGTCCTTAATTTCAAGTACAATTGTTGTACCGATTTCGTCCCTCTCTGTTTCGGTGATTTCGTAACCGTCTGCGCCGTCAGATTCCCACTTGTAAGCTGTGTCACAGCCGTATTTCTTAGTAACAACGGTAATTTTCTTTGCTACCATAAAAGCGGAGTAAAAGCCGACGCCGAACTGACCGATAATGTCAATATCGTCCTGCTTTTCGCTCATTTCCTGCTTAAACTTGTATGAACCCGAAGATGCGATTGTGCCAAGGTTGTTTTCAAGGTCGTCCTTATCCATACCGATACCGTTATCGGTAATTGTAAGTGTACGGTTTTCCTTGTCGGGCTTTATAAAAATCTTAAAATCATCTCTGCTCATATTAAGCTTATCGTCTGTAAGTGCAATAAAGCAAAGCTTATCAATAGCATCGCTTGCATTTGAAATAAGCTCTCTAAGGAAAATCTCCTTATGAGTATAAATTGAATTAATCATCAGGTCGAGAAGTCTTTTTGACTCTGATTTAAATTCTTTCTTAGCCATAAAATTACTTCCTTTTTAATTAATAATGCGTACTACATTCTTTCGTACTAATATTATATTATACATCATTTTGGTTAAATTTTCAATAGATAAAGTATTGGTTATGTGTAATATTGTCTGCGCACAAAAAAGACTCCGTCAAAA
>ERZ773221.2624-NODE-2624-length-13570-cov-4.063263_pt1 | contig 13570 bp, 9 predicted proteins | sample MGYA00580994_ERZ773221 | MGnify/ENA primary metagenome ERZ773221 (study PRJEB29015, sample SAMEA2737758) | human gut metagenome | biome: human gut; feature: human-associated habitat; material: faeces | place: China | collected 2012 ... | reverse complement strand
CGATGCGGTGGACGTAGTACTCGTTCTCCTCCGGCACCTCGTAGTTGAACACGGCGTCCACATCGTCCACGTCGATGCCGCGGCTGGCCACATCCGTTGCCACGAACACCCGGAGCTTTCCGTCGCGGAACCGCTGCATGACCTCCTCCCGCTTGCGCTGGGGGATGTCGCCGTGGATGCACTGGGCGTCCACGCCCCGCATCTGCAGGAACTTGGTGAGCCGCTCGGTGCTGCCCTTGGTGTTGCAGAAGCAGATGACCCGCTCGTAATTCTCGCAGTTCAGGATGCGCACGATGGCGTCCACCTTGCCGTCGGACGGCACCTCCAGCCGGTACTGGAGGATGTCGGGCTTGTTCTCCTTGGTGGCCTGGACCGTGATCTCCTCGGGGTCCCGCTGGTACACCCAGGAGATGTCCATGACCTCCCGGGAGATGGTGGCGGAGAACATACCCAGATTCCTGCGGTTGGGGATCTTGTCCAGAATGCGGGTAACATCGTGGATAAAGCCCATATCCAGCATCCGGTCCGCCTCGTCCAGCACCACGGTGGTCACATCCTTCAGCGTCACGGTACGGCGCTTCATGTGGTCGCTGAGGCGGCCCGGGGTGGCCACCACGATCTGGGGACGGCGCTTCAGAGCGTCGATCTGCTTGCCGATGGGCTGGCCGCCGTAGAGGCAGACCAGGCGCACGCCCTCGTGGCACACGGCGATATCCCGCATCTCGTCGGTGATCTGCATGGCCAACTCGCGGGTGGGAGCCAGGATGACGGCCTGCACCGCCTCGCTCTCGGGGTCGATGCGCTCAATGATGGGAATGCCGAAGGCCATGGTCTTACCGGTGCCGGTGGGTGCTTTTGCGATGACGTCCTTCCCGGCCAGCATGGGCGGGATGCAGCCGGCCTGTACCGGCGTGCTGACGGTATAGTGCTTATTGCGAATGGCGCGCATGGTGGCCTCTGACAGGCCAAAGCTCTCAAACGGTGCGCCCTGTGTGACTTCCATATCCGTATCCTCGTGTTTCCATATAATCTCCATGTTAGTATACCATGCCTGTCAAGTGACAGAAAAGAGGGGACCGCGGCGCGGTCCCCTCTCCGGGCTTTATTTCTTATACGGCACGTGCCAGATGGTATCGGCATACTGGGCGATGGCCCGATCGGCGGCGAAGATGCCGCTGCGGGCGATGTTCAGCAGGCTCATACGGTTCCACTGTGCGCGGTCGCCGTAGGTGCGGCTCATACGCTCCTCGGCATCGCAGTAGGCGGCGAAATCCGCCAGCACCATATACTGGTCAGCGGGGCCGTCCCCGCCCATTACCAGCCGCTGCCAGATGTCCTCGTAGGTGACACCGTCGCCGAAGCCGGTCTTGAGCTGATCCACCACGCGGCGCAGCACAGGGTCCCGCTGGTACAGCAGCTGGGGATCATAGGTGTGGCGCAGGTGGGCTACCTCATCAGCCTTCAGGCCGAACAGGAACATATTCTCGTCTCCCAGCACCTCGTGCATCTCCACGTTGGCACCGTCCAGCGTACCCACAGTCAGGGCGCCGTTCATCATGAACTTCATATTTCCGGTGCCGCTGGCCTCCTTGCCGGCGGTGGAGATCTGCTGGCTCACCTCGCTGGCGGGCATCAGCATCTCCGCCAGAGAGACCCGGTAGTTCTCCAGGAACACCACCTGCAGCTTGTCCTTGCAGATGGGATCGCGGTCGATCTGGGCGGCCAGGGAGTTGATAAGGTGGATGATGCGCTTGGCCACGGCGTAGCCCGGAGCGGCCTTGGCGCCGAACAGGAAGGTCTGGGGCCGCATATCCATGTTGGGATCATCCTGAAGCCGCTGGTACAGATAGATGATGTGCAGCACGTTCAGCAGCTGGCGCTTGTACTCGTGAAGCCGCTTCACCTGCACGTCGAAGATGGCGTCGGTGTTCAGCACCACGCCCTGCTGCTTCCTGGCGTAGGCGGCGAAGGCCAGCTTATTCTGGTGCTTGATCTCCTCCAGCCGCCGGAGCACCGATGCGTCGTCGGCGTAGGCCTCCAGCTTTTTCAGCTCCTGAGGACGGGTGAGGTAGCCATCGCCGGTGAGGTCGCAGATCAGGTCGTTGAGGCCGCGGTTGATCTGGGGCAGCCAGCGGCGGTGGTCGATGCCGTTGGTGACGTTCTTGAACTTGTCGGGCATCATCTGGCAGGCTTCCTTGAACACGTCCTTGCGCAGGATCTCGGAGTGCAGGGCCGATACGCCGTTGACGGCCATAGTACCCGCCAGGCACAGGTTGGCCATGCGCACGTGGCCGTCCCAGATGATGGCCAGCTTGGCGGTCTTGGCGGGATCGTGGAAATAGTCCTCCACCTGCCGCTGCCAGCGGTGGGCAATCTCCTGCAGGATCTGCCAGATGCGGGGCAGCAGCGTCTCAAACAGCTGCTGCGGCCAGACCTCCAGTGCCTCGGCCATCACCGTATGGTTGGTGTAGGCCACGCAGTTGGTGACGATGTGCCACGCCTCGTCCCAGTCCAGGCCCGCGTCGTCCACCAGGATGCGCATCAGCTCAGGGATCACCAGCGCGGGGTGGGTGTCGTTGATCTGGATGACGTTCTTCTCGTGGAAGTTCTTCAGGGTGCCGTAGTTCTCGATGTGCTTGCGGGTGATGGACTGCATGGTAGCGGAGACGAAGAAATACTGCTGCTTCAGGCGCAGGGACTTGCCCTCGTAGTGGTTGTCCTCGGGATAGAGCACCTGGCTGATGGCGTCCGCCATGGCTCGCTCCTCCGACGCCTGCAGGTACTGGCCCTGGCTGAACAGCTTCATGTCGATGGGCTTGGGGCTGCGGGCCTGCCACAGGCGCAGGGTGTCGACGTGGTCGGTGTCGTAGCCGGCGATCTCCATGTCGCAGGGCACGGCCATAACGCGGGTATAGTCCTCGTGGACCACCATCAGGTGGCCGTTATCCCAGCGGGTGCGGACCTTGCCGCCGAAGTGGACCTCCTCCGCCTCCTGGAGCTTGGGCAGGAGCCAGGCGTCGCCCAGCTGCATCCAGTCGTCCGGAAGCTCCACCTGCTGGCCCTCCACGATCTTCTGCTTGAAGATGCCCAGCTCGTAGCAGATGGAGTAGCCCGCGGCGGGGATCTCCAGCGTGGTCATGCTGTCCAGATAGCAGGCGGCCAGACGGCCCAGACCGCCGTTGCCCAGACCGGCATCCGGCTCGATCTCGAAGATATCGGCGGCCTTGAAGCCCAGCTCGTCGATGGCGGCGGTCAGGTCGTCCAGCAGCTCCAGATTGTAGGCGTTTTTCATGAGGCTGCGGCCCATCAGGAATTCCATCGACAGGTAGTGTACCTTCCGCTGGCCCTCATGGGCGGCCTTCTCGCGGGTCTGCACGCCGTGCTCGGCCATAATGTCCCGCAGCACCATAGCGCAGGCCTTCATCATCTCGCCATCGGTGGCCTGCTTCTCGGTACAGCCGTAGTTCAGGCGCAGCTTCTGGATAATGGCTTCTTTCAGGGTATCTTTGGTATACGTCATAAACAATAATCCTCCGTATGAGCAGCCGGGCGTCAGCCCAGCAGTTTTTCGTAGATATGGCGGTACTCGCCGGCGCTGCGGGCCCAGCTGAAGTCCGCCGTCATGCCCCGCCGCCGCACGGTATCGAAGCCGGCGCGGTCGCCGCGGTACAGGCCGGTGGCCTGCCCGATGACATCCAGCATGGCGCCGGCGTCATAGCGTTCGAACAGGTAGCCGGTGCCGTCCTCCTGCCCTACCTGACAGGAACGCACCGTGTCCGCCAGCCCGCCGGTGCGGCGGACGATGGGCACCGCGCCGTAGCGCATGGCGATCATCTGGCTCAGGCCGCAGGGCTCGCTGCGGGAGGGCATCAGGAACAGGTCGCAGCCCGCGTAGACGCGGCGGGCCAGATCCTCGGCGTAGGTGATCTGGGCCGACAGGCGGCCGCCGTACTCCCACGCCTTGCCGCGGAAGAAGTCCTCGTAGCGGCTCTCGCCCTTGCCCAGCACCACCAGCTGGCAGCCGGTGGCCATGATGCCGTCCAGCCCCTGCTCCACGATATCCAGACCCTTGTGGCCCACCAGACGGCTGACGATGCCCATCAGCGGTGTGTCCGGCTCCTGCGCAAGGCCCAGCGATGCTTGCAGAGACGCCTTGCAGGCGGCCTTGCCCGCCATGTGGTCCACGTCGTAATTCTCCGGCAGAGCGGGATCATGGGCGGGGTCGTAGCCCGCCACGTCCAGCCCGTTCACCACGCCGGAGAACTTCCCGTCGATCATGCGCACCACGCCCTCCATGCCCTCGGCATAGGCGGCGTCGTGAAGCTGGGCGGCGTAGGTGGGGCTGACGGTGGTAATGGCGTCGGACACCAGCATGGCGCCCTTCATCAGGTTCACATCGCCGTCCATCTGGAGGGTGCCGTCGTTGTACCAGCCGCGATCCAGCCCGAACAGCTGGTCCACGGTGTCCGCGCCGTAGCGTCCCTGATACTCGATGTTGTGGATAGTGAACACCGTGCGGATGCGGCGCACCGCCTCCCAGCGGGTGCAGACATCCTTGAGGTAGATGGGCACCAGCGCCGTCTGCCAGTCGTTGCAGTGGAGGATGTCGGGCATCCAGTCCAGACTGGGCAGCAGGTCGATGACCGCCTTGCAGAAAAAGGCAAAGCGCTCGCCATCGTCGTACTCGCCGTACAGCGCGCCGCGGCAGAAATAGTGCTCGTTGTCCACGAAGTACCATGTCACGCCGTCCTTCTCCAGCGAGAACAGGCCGCAGTACTGATGGCGCCAGCCCAGGTCCACGTAGATGTAGCGGCGGAAGGTCATCTGCTGCCGCCACTGCTGGCCGATCTGGCCATACAGCGGCAGGATCACCGCCACCTGGTCGCCGTTTCGGGCCAGTGCAGAGGGCAGGCTGCCCGCCACGTCCGCCAGTCCGCCGGTCTTGCAGAAGGGGAATGCCTCGCTGGACACATACAGGATCTTCATACCGCAGCTCCTTTCTCCGGCAGCGCTCAGACTGTGCTGCCCTTGGCGATAACGATGGGATAGTGCTCGTGACCCATCAGCGTCACATTGTCGCTCACGGTCACGTGTTTGTCAGTGATGACGCTGCGCAGCACGGCGCCGCTTTTCACCACCGTATCCTTGAACAGGATACAGTTTTCCACGCTTGCCCCCTTTTCAATGCGCACATTCCGGAACAGAATGCAGTTTTTCACGCTGCCCTGAATGTCGCAGCCGTCGGCGATCAGGGAATTGACACAGGGGCCGCTGGGGTCGATATAGCTGGAGGGGGAGTCGTTTTCCTTGCCGTACACCGGACGCTCGGGGCAGAACAGGGCCTGCCGCAGGGTGGGGTCCAGCAGCTCCATGCTGCGCTGGTAATAACTCTGGACGCTGTTGATGCGGGCGGCGTAGCCATCGTAGACATAAGCGTGGAAGTGATAGCGCTTCCCCATCTCCCGCAGGATGTTGCGGTGGAAGCTGAACTGATTGCGGCTGGCGCACTCCGTCACCATTTGCAGCAGCAGTTCCTTGCTGAGAACGAACATATTCAGGCAGCGGCAGCCCATGGGGGCGAACACGTCATAGACGGTGTCGGTGATGCGGCCGGTATCGTTCACCGTGAAGTAGGTGTCCGACACGTCGCCCGGGACGGTGGTACACAACGCCGTCATGTCCGCGCCGCTGTCGATATGGCGGCGCAGCACGTCCTCCAGCGGCAGGTTGATGACCAGATCGCTGTCCGACAGCAGCACGTAATCCTGCCGGATGCCCTTGAGGTAGTTCATGACGCCGGCCAGGGCCTCCACCTTGCCGCGGTACTGGCCGCCCGCGCCCCGCTTTTCGTTGTAGGCAAAGGCGGGCAGCAGCGTCAGGCCGCCGTGGTTGCGGCTGAGATCCCAGCTCTTGCCGGAGCCCAGATGGTCCAGCATGGACTGGCACTTGCCGTGCATGATGACGCCCACGTCTGTGATGCCGGCGTTGACCATGGCGGAGAGCACGAAGTCGATGACCCGATAGTCTCCGGCAAAGGGGATGGAGCCGTGGATGCGGTCGGCGATGAGCTCCCGCAGGTCCGTCCGCTTTTCATAGGAGAAGATGATCCCGTGCATACCTTTCATGGCCGTACCTCCTTGCCGTTGGCTCCCAGCATCATTTTCGGCTCCACCACGCCGCCGTCGGGGACGGCGGTGTGGGGCCCCAGCACGGCGATGCCCCAGCGGTCGAAGTCCACGCTGCCCGGGGTGCCGCCCACCACCGCGTTCTTACCCACATGGCAGCCCTCGCCCACGATGGCATAGGACACCCTGGCTCCCGCCTCGATGACGGCGTTGGGCATCACCACGGAGTAGGACACCTGCGCCCCCTCCGCCACGGAGGAGCCGTAGCTCAGGACGGTGTTCTTCACCTCGCCCAGAATGGTGCAGCCCTTGGCCACGGCGCTGTTGCCGATGTCGCCCTCCGGCCCCACGAACGTGGGCGGGCAGTTGGGGGTGCGGCCGTAGATGGGCCACTTTTTGTCCAGCAGGTTCAGGCCCGAGCCCGGGGACAGCATATCCATATTGGCGTCCCACAGGGAGTCCAGCGTGCCCACATCCTTCCAGTAGCCCTCGAAGCGGTAGGCCGCCATGGTCTCTCCCGCCGAGAGCATGGCAGGGATGATGTTCTTGCCGAAGTCGTTGTCGCTGTTGGGGTCCGCCTCATCGGCGGCGAGGTACGCCTTCAGCTTGCTCCAGGTGAAGATATAGATGCCCATGGACGCCAGATTACTCTTGGGCTCCCTGGGCTTTTCGGCGAATTCGGTGATGCGGTCCTGCTCGTCCACGGACATGATGCCGAAGCGGCTGGCCTCCTCCCAGGGCACCTCCATGACAGAGATGGTGCAGGCAGCTCCGGCCTCCTTGTGGCGGCGGAGCATGTCGGAATAGTCCATCTTATAGATGTGGTCGCCGGACAGCACCAGCACGTACTCCGGATCGTACAGGTCCACAAAGCCGCGGTTCTGGTAGATGGCGTTGGCCGTGCCCTTATACCAGACGGCGCCGGTGGCGGACTGGTAGGGCGGCAGGATGTGGACGCCGCCGGACATGCGGTCCAGCTCCCAGGGCTGGCCGCTGCCGATGTAGCTGTTCAGCTCCAGCGGGCGGTACTGGGTGAGCACGCCTACCGTGTCGATGCCGGAGTTGGTGCAGTTGGACAGAGGAAAGTCGATGATGCGGAACTTGCCGCCGAAGGGGACGGCGGGCTTGGCCATATTGCCGGTCAGGACGTAGAGTCTGCTTCCCTGTCCGCCGGCCAGCAGCATGGCCACACATTCTTTCTTCATGCTTGCGTACCTCCTGCTTCCTCTTTTTTCCGTTTCCGTTTGCCGTGGCCCCGCAGGATCACCGCGCCCAGCGGCGGGATGGTCAGAGCGATGGACTGCTCCCGCCCGTGGGACGGGACAGCCTCCACGGCGATGGGGCCGTCGGCGCAGACGCCGCTGCCACCCCAGTGGATATCGTCCGTGTTGAAGATCTCCTCATAATACGCATGGTCCGGCACGCCGAAGCGGTAGTTTTCCCACGGCACCGGCGCGAAGTTCACCGCGCAGATCAGCTCGTGCCCCCTCCGGTCGCGGCGCAGGAACACCAGCACGTTGTTGTGATTATCGTCGGCCACCAGCCACTCAAAGCCGTCCCAGCTGCGGTCGTTCTCCCACAGGCTGCGGTTCCGCCGGTACAGCCGGTTCAGCTGGCGGATGCACTCGTGGGTGCCGCGGCAGGCGGGGTCATCCAGCAGATACCAGTCCAGCTGGCCCTGAAACGCCCACTCGTGCCACTGGCCCAGCTCCGTGCCCATGAACAGCAGCTTCTTTCCCGGGTGGCACAGCATGTAGGTGTAGAATCCCCGCACGCCCGCCAGCTGCCGCCAGTCGTCGCCGGGCATCTTGCCCCGCAGGGAGCCTTTCATGTGTACTACCTCGTCGTGGGACAGGGGCAGCACGTAGTTCTCGGAAAAGGCGTAGATCATGGAGAAGGTCACGTCCTTGTGGTGGAACTGGCGGAAATAGGGGTCCATCTTCAGATAGTGGCACAGGTCGTTCATCCAGCCCATGTTCCACTTCAGGTTGAAGCCCAGCCCCCCCTGCTCCGGCGGGTACGTCACCAGCGGCCAGGCCGTGGACTCCTCCGCCACCATCAGGGCGCTGCCATCTACGGCAAAGGCCGTGCGGTTCAGCGCCCGCAGGAACTCGATGGCCTCCAGATTCTCCCGCCCGCCATGGCAGTTGGGACGCCACGCGCCGCCCTGCCGGTCGTAGTCCAGATACAGCATGGACGCCACCGCGTCCACCCGCAGGCCGTCGATGTGGTACTCCCGCAGCCAGTAGGCCGCGGAGGACAGCAGGAAGCTGCACACCTCGGGCTTGCCGAAGTCGAACACCCGCGTGCCCCATCCGGCGTGCTCCCATTTCAGGGGATCGCCATACTCGTACAGGCAGGTGCCGTCGAACTCGATGAGCCCGTGGCTGTCCTTGCAGAAGTGGGCGGGCACCCAGTCCAGAATGACGCCCAGCCCCGCCTGATGCAGGGCGTCTACCAGCGCCATGAAGTCGTGAGGCGTTCCGTAGCGGCTGGTGGGGGCGAAGTAGCCGGTACACTGATACCCCCAGCTGTCGTCCAGCGGGTACTCCGTCACCGGCAGCAGCTCCACGAAGTTGTAGCCCATGCTCCTGACGTAGGCGGGCAGCTGGCGGGCCAGCTCACGGTAGCTGAGGCTGGTGCCGTCCTCATGGCGGCGCCAGGAGCCCAGATGCACCTCGTAGATCAGCAGCGGGCCGTTCACCGGCGGCTCCGCCGCGCACTTCTCCCGCCACGCCCCGTCGTGCCAGCCGTACTCCGACAGGTCGTACACCTTGCTGTCGGTGCCCGGGCGGGTCTGGGCGTGGAACGCGAAGGGGTCAGCCTTCCACACGGTGCGGCCATCCGCGCCGGTGACGACGTACTTATAGGCATCGTACACGGCGGCGTTCTCCGCCGTCAGGGACCACACGCCGTCCTCGTCGCGGTGCATGTCCGCGGGCTGCCAGCCGTTGAAGTCGCCGGCCAGCGCCACATGGCGGGCATGGGGTGCCCAGACGCGGAAGGTGTAGCCCTGCGCAGCGGGATGCGCGCCCAGATATGTATACGCGCTGTCCCAGCTGCCGCCGCGGAAGCGCTCCATCTCCTTGGTCATGACCTCTCTCCTTTTCCCGCACCATATCACATCCGCCGCGCCGATGGCGGCGAAACAGGGCGGAGATGTCTCTCTGCTGTCTGCATTGTACCCTTTTTGTGTATCTCCGTCAATAAACACAGCCTGCCTTTTTGCGAAACCCGTTACCGGTAACCTCCGGAAAAGCGCGAAAGGGAGCGCAGTCCGCAGACTGCGTCTCCCCTGTGTATTATTCTTCCTCCGACTGGCGCTGCACGGCGGCGCCACCCAGGCCGAAGTCGTCGGCTGCACTGGCGGTGTCGCGGCGCAGCATGGTCTCCATGACGCGGATGTCGCTGTCCACGTCCATGGCGTCGGTGCGGTACAGCTCGTCCAGCTGGTGCTCGAAGCCCGCCACGATATTGTCCATGGTGGCCGCGATACGGCTCTTGGCCTGGGACAGATTCTCGCCGCTGACCCCCGCCTCCTCAAAGTCGGCGTAGTTCTCCAGCAGCTTCAGCGTGGTGGGCAGGTAGTAATTCAGGAACGTACCGGCGGCATCCTTTTTTCCGGGATCGTCCTCGATGGCCTTGAAGATGCGGCCGGATACCCGCTCGATGCGGTCGATCTTGATACTGAGCGTCTCATCGGCGATGCGGTCGTTAAGGTCGCGTATCTGCGCCAGGATCGCGGCGTAGCCCTCCGGCGCGGCCGCCGCCGGCTGCTGGGGCTGCTCCTGCTCCGCCTTGGCGCGGTGGGCGGCGTCGAAATACGCCGTGGCCGCCTCCTGAGACTTGAACAGCATCCCGCTGCCCAGATCGATGTAGGCCTCGTCGCCCCACATGCCCTTTTCCAGCATCAGGTTGACGTCCTTTTCCACCCGTTTCCGGCTTACGTCGGCGGCTCTTGCCAGATAATCCAGCGGCACGGCCTGCTTCTGCCCGACGGTGCGCAGATAGGTGGCGAACCGCCGCTGGCGGCGCTTCATGGCGCCGCTGCCCAGCAGCAGCGACACGCCGCCGGCCGTCATACCCAGCGGGTAGAACAGCTGCCGCGCAAAGTACCACCACTCGTTGTAGTGATAGGCGTAGGACAGGTTATCCCCCACGGCGGAGAACAGCGCCAGGCATCCCGCGATCCCCAGAATGGCGCCGATGATCTTCATGGTCCGGCCGCCCTTGTCGGTATAGTCCGGCGTCTGCGTCACCTGCTTCACGGCGGTGCGGGCCTTCTCCGCCTGGGCGGTCTGCCCCACCCGCTGGGACGTGCGCTGTCCGCTCTGCCCCGTTGTCCGGCGGGCATTTTTCTTTTTGTTGCCGCTCTCGCTGAGCTTGATGAGCAGCAGGATCAGGCCGATGGGCCACGCCACGGTAAACATGACGGCGATGAAGATCCACGCGCCGATGTCGTTGTCCTTCTTAGGCGGCTGGGGCCGCTCCGGCCGGAATCCGTTGTCGTTGTCGTATTCGTATGCCATCAGGACTTGAACCCCTTTCCCTGCAGCTTCCGCTTGTTGCCGTGTTCGTCTACGATATAGGTGTTGTCCAGCTCCCGCCGCAGGTTACCCATGATCGCGTCCAGATACTCCTGGCGCAGCACCTCCCGCTCCTTCTGTTCCTCCTCGGTGAGGCCCTCGGCCTTGGCCTTGCGGGCCAGTTCGTTGATGCGGTCGATCTTCTTCTGATCCATAACAGCTACTCCTTATACAAAGCGCCGGATGACCACCGGCAGGCGTCCCTTTTTCGTGGGGCCGCCCACACTGTCCAGCACGCATTTCCCCAATCCGCGGCAAGTGATGGTATCCCCCGCCGCCACCGGCTTATCCGGCTTCTGGCAGACGGTCCAGTTCACCTGCACCGCGCCCTTTTCCACGGCCTCCGCCGCCTTGCCGCGGCTGATGGAGAATCCCGCCGCCAGCACGTTGTCCAGCCGCAGGGAGGACACGGTGTCCCGCACCTCTCTGCACTGCTGGGCAGGGGGCGTCAGCTCCTCCAGCGGCAGCGGCGACGTCTTCAGCTTCACGCGGCCCGCCGACTCCCAATCCGTCAGCAGAAAGGCCGCCGTTTTCGGCTGGGCCAGCACCTGGCACCCGCCGTCTGTCATCAGTATATCGCCGATGGTGCCGCGGGTCAATCCCAAGCCCATAAGGCTGCCCAAAATATCCCGATGGGTCAGGCTGTCGCCGCCGTACCACGATGCCGCTACCGCCATCACGGCGTCCGGCTCCGGCTCCTCCGCCCAGTCCGGCAGGAAGAACAGCCGCTGCCGCTCCGCCCCGTCGTAGCCGCCGAAGAACACATAGCCGTCCTGCACGCCCAGCATGTGCAGCAGCCGCTGGGCCGACGCCTGCTCCTGGGGCGACAGGAAGTCCGTGGCCGCCGGCACATTCCGCAGGCGGCACTGCTCCCATTTGTCCCACACGCGGCTCAGAAGCATCCGTTCCTCGGCATCTCTGGCCGCCTTATCCAGCAATTCACGCCTGTCCATAAGCGCCTCCCCCAAGATCCTGGGTATGGTACAGCTTGGCGTAGGCGCCGTTCAGCGCCAGCAGCTGCGCGTGGCTGCCCTCCTCGGCGATGCGGCCGTTCCGGATGACCAGGATGCGGTCCGCCGCGCGGATAGTGGACAGACGGTGGGCAATAATGAGGGTGGTGCGGCCCTGGGACAGCCGGTCGAAGGCCCCCTGTATCTTCGCCTCCGTCACGCTGTCCAGCGCCGAGGTGGCCTCGTCCAGAATGAGGATGGGCGGGTCCTTCAGGAAGATGCGGGCGATGGACACCCGCTGCTTCTGGCCGCCGGACAGCAGGGTGCCCCGCTCGCCCACATAGGTGTCGAACCCATCGGGCATAGCCATGATGTCGTCGTAGATCTCCGCCCGCTTCGCTGCGGCCTCCACCTCCTCATCGGAAGCCTCCGGCCGGCCGTAGCGGATGTTCTCGCGGATGGTATCGGCAAACAGGAACACGTCCTGCTGCACGATGCCGATGGCGCGGCGCAGGGAGCTTTGGGTCACATGCCGCACGTCCAGCCCGTCCACGCGGATGCTGCCCGCGTCCACGTCGTAAAAGCGGGGCAGCAGCTGGCACAGGGTGCTCTTGCCGCCGCCGGAGGGGCCCACCAGCGCCACCGTCTCCCCTGCGGGGACGGACAGAGACACATCGTGGAGCACCTCCGTCTCGCCGGTGTAGGTGAAGGACACGTGGTCCACGTCCACCTGCCCCCGCACGTCCTTGAGCTCCACGGCGTCAGGCGCGTCCTGAATAGACGGCTCCGTGCGCATCAGCTCCACGAAGCGATTCAGGCCCGCGAAGCCGTTGGAGAACATCTCGGCGAAGTTGGCCAGCTTTCGGATGGGGCTGACAAAGGACGTGACGTACAGGGAGAATGTGATAAGGTCCACATAGTCCATGCGCTCCTCCATGATGAGCCAGCCGCCCACCGCGATCACCGCCACCGGCAGGATGTTGGTGAAGAATTCCATGACGGCGGTGAAGAAGCCCATCTCCTTATGGAAGCCGCGCTTGGCGGTCTTAAACACCTCGTTGGCCTCGTCGAACCGCTCCTGCTGGGCGTCCTCGTTGGCGAAGGCCTTGGTGGTGCGGACGCCGGACAGACCGGACTCGATGGCGGCATTGATGCTGCCGGTTTTCTGCTTGGCGGCGCGGGAGGCGGCGCTCATCTGCTTGCGGCGGCGCAGAGCCGCCAGCAGCAGCACCGGCAGCAATATCAGCAGCACCAGCGCCAGCTCCCACCGGATGCAGAACATTACGATCAGCGCGCCCACGATGGTCACCACAGAGATGAACAGGTCCTCGGGGCCGTGGTGCGCCAGCTCCGTCACCTCAAAGAGATCGCTGGTCAGGCGGCTCATCAGCTGACCGGTGCGGTTCCGGTCGTAGAAATCGAAGCCCAGCTCCTGCATGTGGTGATAGAGGTCCCGCCGGATATCGGCCTCCACGCGGATGCCGAAGGTGTGGCCCCAGTAGGCCACCACGAAGTACAGCCCCGAGCGCACCGCGTAGGTCACTACCACCGCGGCCATGACGATGAAGAACACGCGGAACTGCTTTTCCGGCAGCCACGTATACATGGCGGTGCGGGACACCAGCGGGAACGCCAGGTCCACCAGCGCGATAAGGAACGCGCAGGTCATGTCCAGCGCGAACAGCCGCCGGTGCGGCTTGAAATAGGACAGGAAGATCCGCAGCAGGCTGCGCTCCTGAAATTCTTTTGTGGTCATGGTTCTCCTCGCTTGTTTCGATTACATTTTGACGGATAATTATACCACATTTTTGCCGCTGTTGCAAGAGTTCGGCGCCGGGAATCCTTGACGATCCCCGTCCCGCCCGTTATGGTGGACACGCAGTGCGTCGCCGCCGGGTGACGGGCCGGC
>ERZ773221.2619-NODE-2619-length-13585-cov-3.262380_pt1 | contig 13585 bp, 13 predicted proteins | sample MGYA00580994_ERZ773221 | MGnify/ENA primary metagenome ERZ773221 (study PRJEB29015, sample SAMEA2737758) | human gut metagenome | biome: human gut; feature: human-associated habitat; material: faeces | place: China | collected 2012 ... | reverse complement strand
AGCAAAGCAGCGAGTGCCATACACACTGGGCGTGTCATCTTGGTCAGAGTAGATTGATAGCGTTTCATGTTTTCTTTCTTTTACTTATACTTCTTTCTTTTCTTATTTTCCCAGGTCGGCATTCTGAAGATTCAGAACCCAGTTGTTTACCTTGATTCTTGCATCCATACTGTAGGTAGAACTTGGAGCTGGCACGTAGAATACCAGAGTGTAATGGTCCTGACGGTCCAGATACTGCTGGTCGCTCCAGTCTTTGCCGTAGCGGTCGCTGGCACAGAGTGAGAGGAACCAAGGCAGTGAGTGGTTGAAGATGACTTTGTTGATGCGCTTGTCTGTGATGACGATGCGCTTGTCATCATATTGGCTGGATCCGTCGGCAGCGCGACTCTTGTTGTCATCTTTGGTTTCGAACATACGTGATGATGACAGGTCGTAAACCAGCGCCTTTTCTACGTCTTCGCCTTCTACCTCGGTCTTGCCGCTGTGGTTTTCTACCAGTTTCTTCTCATAAGGAAGATAGGTGATTGCCTTTGGCTTTACCTTGTCGCCCTTATAGTCGAGTAGGGCAGCGGAACCTTTGATTTCTACATCGAAGTTTTCGGCTGTGAATCCTTCCTGGTCGGGTTCGAATGGGAGCATCACCACTCGGTATGTCTTGGTACACTTCATCAGACTCAATTTTCCCTGCACATCGTTTTCTCCATCAAAGTTGAGGGAGTCCTGTGCGGTATAGAGGGCGGTGAAGTGCTTGTCGTTAACGGATTCTTTTTCGTTTTTTTTGCCCATTTCCTCTTGCAGGTCGTTGATGGTAGAGATACCTGGGGTAAGTTTAGTAAAGCTAAACTCGGTCTCATCATCACCTTCGGCTCTTGTTCCCATTGCAGCAGGCTGCTTGTCACGAGCTAGGCAGACGAAGGTATACTTGCCTGCTTGCAGGTCTGTGATTTCCATCTTATGACCTGTTTCAAACTTGTCAGCCGACTCGGTATAGTTATCTACGAACTTACCGTTCTTGTCGAATACATAAACGTTGAGGTTCTTCACCTCAGCAGAGAAAGCATCAGCCTCTTTCACATTATAAGTATAGTCGAATTTGAGCGACAACTTAGCTGTAGGGCAGCCCGTGATATCATCTTTCATGCATGATGAAAGAGAAGTGAGTGCGATGGCTGAGATGCAAACTAGTTTGCAACATTTGTTGTTGAGGAAATGTGCCATATTCTTTATCTTTTATAATCTTTTACTTTTACTATATTTTATATAGAGAGTGCCGTAGGTAGCGAATATTTTTGCTTCATCAGCTCTCTGTTTCGTTGCCTTCGGCATCGTTATTATCTAAGGATGAAAAGTGCAGTCTTTCGGGTTGGGGGTATGACGGCACGTCTTTGTATCTCCCACCTTTTATACATGGGCGGCAATGTTAGTTATCTTTTAAGAATGTTTTCGTTCTTTTCAGAACGAACGTTTGATTGATAAACTCTCGGAGGAGGATTGCTCCCCCGAGAGTCTTGGTATATATATAAGTATTTATATTTTATCTTTCTGGTATGACGGAATATTACTTCAAATCAACGTCCTGGTTGTTGAGAACCCAAGGGTTAACAGAAACCTCAACATCGAGATAGTACAATGTACGGTCATCTGGACCACCATTAGGAACCTGGGCACCAACATTAAATATGTTCTTTACATTTAACAGGTAGATGCTGTTACGCTGGATAGTGTTGGCTACACCGAGATACTGATCCTTAATCTTCTGAACATAGTATGTCTTACCAGCGTTGAAGACCTCGATATCATACTTCTTGCGGAATTCATCCAGCTTAGCCTCTGGATCTGTTGCGTCATTTTTAGCAGCTTTCAATTCGTCAACAACTGCATCTTTGGTCTGTCCATTAAAGATAGCCTTTTGATCTTTGTAAGCGTCGATGATGTCCTGGATTCTGCTATAAATAACCTTGTTGTAACGATAGAATGTACCATCCTCGAAGTCTGCATTTGTCTTATAGTCATCACTGAGCTCTACTGTGTACTCGAAGTACATAGAAGTTGCAGCATCACTAGAGTTGTTCTCGAAGATATAATCCTTTTGTGATCTATCTGTTGTTACAGCATTGAAGTAGTTATAGTTCTGAAGCAAAGTCTTTGTACCGAATTCTGTTGTTGGCTGGAAGTAAGTGATACCAGTTGGAATTGAAAGGGTAGTTGCATCAGCCCACTGCTGCATAACATTTGTCTTGTTGGCAACATTTGAGATGGCATAACTTGTCAATTTTAAGCTCTTAACTGCCTTGACAGCATTTGCGTTAGCTTTCTTTTCCTCATCGCTAGCATTAGCATCTACAGCGTAAGGCTTAATGGCTGATGCCTCAGACTTTGGCTCATCAATACGTGCTGTGAGACGCTCGATATTGATAGTGCTGCTAACCTTTGCTGCAGAATTTGCATCCTTGTTGTCAGATGTGAAAACAACAGTATGGCTGTTTCCCTTTACGTCTGCATCGTTCTGGTTGAACATAGCGAAGTTGTTAGCTTTAGAGTATTCTGTAGCAAACTTGTTATTAGAAGTAAAAACATCTGTAAGTGGTGACTCACTTGCTGTGTTAGCCAGGAAATATACACTATATTTTGTACCTGCAGTTACATTTTTTACAGGAACCTGAAGTGTAGTCTTACCATTTGTGCCCTGTGTAGGATTCTTCTTTTCTGCCCACTCATCTTTGCTGATAGTGTGAGTGAACACAATCTCGTTGTTGGCATCAACCAAGTAGAATGTACCACTTGTTACATCAGACTCTGCAGCTGTTGCGGCAAGATCATTTTTTAATGAAGTTCTTGTACCATTGCTGTTAGGAGTCTGAATGGTCAATGTCATGTAGAACTGATCTACCTTAGCCTGACCTGCTTTGTTACCATCCAAATCATCATTACTGCTGCAGCTAGTGAAAGACAAAGCTGCGGCTGAAACCAAGCTCATTACGAGCAAATTCATTTTTTTCATAATCTTTTTACTTAATACAAAAAAAGTTATACAATATATTTAATTAATTCTTATTCTCAAAATTAAGTTTCGCACATATTGGCACAATCCGCTGAAAACAGATCGTATTTAATATCATCTTTTAACTTATACTTATATAATTAGAAAGTACATACTTACTTTAAAGCGCCTGGTTTACCTTATCCAGGTTTTCCTGCGCCTCCTTCAAACCAGCGGCAACAGCTTTCTCAAAGTATTGCTTGGCTGTCTGATAGTCTTCCTTCATGGCAGCCAGACAACCGCGGGCATTGTTTGCCTCGGCGCTGTCGCCTGCTTTCAGGAGATATTTCTCTGCACTCACCTTGTCGCCACGTTCGATGGCTGCTGAGGCTGCATTGAGATTGGCAAGCTTATCTTCAGGGAACATTCTTACAGCTATGTCGAAAACATTGTTGAATTCGGCGCTACCCTTAGGATAAGTCTGGGCTACCAGATACATCTCCTGGAGAGAGAGTTTCTGAGGACGGGTTTTGATAACCTCTCTAGCCTTTTCTACATTGAATGCCTGAACATCATATTCTATCGTATAGTCGGTACGGCGAAGTGATGGCCATACATTCTGCAGGAGATAGTGATAAGCCTGAGGAGCCTTCTTGAGCAATGCTTTCTCTTTGGCATCTGGCTGCATGTTGCTGTTGATAATCTCAAGTGCAGCTTCCTTCTGAGGAATATCATTCTCATTTACATACTTGATGGTTCCCGCCCAGTCCTCTGCTGTAGCTGTGGCCGCAAACAATTTTGAAGAAATAGGATAGATCTTCAGGATATGCTTCAAAAGCGCCTGTGTACGGTTATGCGACAACTTGTTGTTGTTGGCATATCCGCCATCTGGTGATGCATAGCCGTGGAGGGTTATCTTGGTGATAGTAACATCCGAATCGTTCTTCACAAGGTCGAGAGTCTTGCGGATATTATCCAGTTCGTTGGCATTGTTGCCCATATCGTACAGGATATCCCACTTGTTCACCTTGAAGTTCAAACGGGCAGAACCATTCTCCTTTCTTGCCTTTACGGCTTCTGCCTTAGGCTGGACATAAGCGTTGAAGAGATTCTTCGGAGTAGAGAATGCACGTCCTTCCGGATTCAGGATACCTTCGTCGAGAAGTTGCTGGTTGCAACCGCAGGCATCATTGCTGATGGCGAAGTTTGAGTTCTTCATCCAGTCGCTGAACGGAGCGGCGTATTCATAATGAAGCGTCTGTGCTGTCTTGTTCTTACGGAGTGCCACGATGAGTGGGTTTGCCGTAGCCGTTTTCTGGTTACGCTGATAATAAATATATCTCTTTTTACCCATCACCTCAACACTCGGCATGAAGAGCGTATCCTCTTCGTTGAGGATCATTGGGGTATAGATGAGACCTTTGTTGCTGGCAAGCTGAATTTGGTCGAGGTTCAAGTCCATAGCCACTTTCACCTGGTTGCCAACCTTTCTGATTGCCTTATTCTGGATTTTCAGATTCTTGTAAGCCTGCTGGGTATTATCGGCTGCTATAGGAAGAGCGATAAGCAAGGCTCCGAACATACTACCTATTATGTTATATGTATTCATCACTGATTCTTTTTAAAAAACATACACTAAGTTGAGGGCTGTTTTCGTCGGGCCCACATAGTTGTGTGCCTTGTCATCTTCAAGTTTATCTCCGCATTGAGCACAGTTAAACTTATCTGCCTTAGAGTAGATATAGCCTACACCAAGTTCAGCTTCCAGATTCCAATGTTTCGAGAGAGCCCAAGCGTAGCCGTAAGCTACACCTGCACCTATAAACCATCCTTCATACCGATAGTCTTTCAGCTTAGAGAAATCAGTGCCCAGGAACTTGAAGTCAAGATCCATGCCACCGATGTTGTGCGATCCACCCAAGGCATGGAAGCCGATGAATGAACCCATCATTTTGTTGCAGAACCAGTATCTGGCCTCTGGCTGAACGAGCCAGTGTTTCCATTTCTTGTTCTTTGAAAACGTCCAAGGATTGTAGTTTCCGGATACGTCAAGTGTCCATTTGGGAGAAAGACCGAATTCAACACCCAAGTTCATGGTTGTCGTTGCATCATACAGCAAGTTGGTCTTTACCGCAGTTTCCTGCGCTAGAGCAGGACAGATTAGGCTGCCGAGTGCTACTAACGCAATAAAAATCCTTTTCTTCATACCTCAATTAATCTTTTCTTTTTTAAAAACACATTGAGTGATTTAGAATCACCTTTTACTTTCTTGCTACTCTTTTATAATAATCACCAATACCTGAATCTACTGAGAACTCTTGTTTCCTGAAGTTTACTTTCAACTGTTCTTTTTCTCCTTTCAGTTTACTTTCAACTTACTTTTTAGTTCGTCTGTATCTCATATCGTTGGTTTTCTGGCGCAAAATTAGAACGAATATTGGATACAACCAAATTTTTAAGCACTGAAAAATACTGAAAAATGCCCTTTTTAACAAAATAGTACACTGATTTATGCTTAAAATCGTTAAAGTTGTACGATTTTCTGATAATTGAACAAGGATTTCTTATATTATTTGTAATTTTGCAGCCGGAATCAATAAATCCCTAAAAAAATGGCAATTTCCAAGAAAAAGAGCCGTTTGACTTACGAAAGCATAAGCAAGATTTAAGAAAATAACCAAAACGAAATGAAACTGAAGAATGACATTGTAAACCTGATAGTGAGGGTAGAGCATCATTTATGCCCTCAATATTGTGGTGTGGTAGATCGCCGACGCGTTATCGCCTTTCTACTTCTGACGATAAGCGAGCTGATTATCATACCTTATCATATTATGCTCTTTCTACTTGTGAAAGAACCTTATGGTTTAAGCCTCTGTGGCTTGCATACATTCGTGTTCTGCATCCTGCAGTTCCTGGTCTGGAAACGGAAGATAGCTTTCGTGAAAGGTATTTCTTCTCTTTACTTTCTGATGTTCGCCAAACTGGCTCTTGATAGCGTATTTTGCATCAATTTCGGTTTTGCTAATGATAATTTGAGCGTTATCTGCAACCTGTTTGTCGTCTTTATCCTGGCTATTACAGCGTTGAGCCAAACCTTATATAAGACTTGTATCATCATCACGGTGGGTATGATACCGATGTTGCTGATATACCTGTTCAGCACTCCGCTTGTGCCAGCTCTGTTCAGTATGAAGACGATTTTTCTGGGTTTCATGATGCTGGTTTATGTGGCAGTATATAATATGAGTATTGTAACCAAGGGGTTGCGCCAGCCGAAACGGATGGCTCGGGTTGAAAACAAGGCGTTGAATATGCTTGCCGATTTGAAGGATAATGAACCGGAAGCAGCAGAAAGCCTGATGAAGCGTCTGACTCCTGATGTCCGGGAGAAGATTATAACCCATGCTTCTGAACATCTGTTTAATGAAGAATTGGATAGAGTGGCGTGGGATCAGGTTTGTGATGGGCTTACGTTCAGCGAAAAGGAAATATGCAAGCTGATTCTTCAGGGGCATACTTTAAAGGAAATTTGTGCAGAACTCAATAAGAGTGAATCAAATATCACCAGCCAGCGTTGCCATATCCGCAAAAAGTTGAATATGGACCGTCGCGATGATTTGAGGAGAACCTTGGAAGTAAGGTTCTATGATGCGCAGAAACAAGTAAAAAAGTCAGAAGCCGAGAACTCCTGACTTTTATGGATATTCTTATTTCTTGATAATTATTCTTCCAATCTGAGAAATGCTTTCGGAAGATACTGGATAATGTCGCTGGCGATGAGGCTCTCTTTGCCCAGATCTTTGGCAGCAAGATCGCCAGCCAGACCATGAAGATGCATACCCAGGCGACAGGCATCTTCCTGTTTGTATCCTCTAGCCAGAAGGCCGGTGATGATACCTGTCAGCACATCACCGCTGCCTGCTGTAGCCATACCGCTGTTGCCCGTACTGCAGAAGTCAATCTTTCCGTCAGGGTGGCAGAGTGCAGAATAATGTCCTTTTAATATAATGTATGCCTGGAGTCGTTCAGCCAGTTCGCTTGCCTTCATCAGTCTTTCGGTACAGCTGCTGCTCGCATTGCCGGCAAGCCGGTCGAACTCCTTCGGATGAGGTGTCATGATGATATTCTTTGGCAACTGCTGCATCCACGCCCTGTGGCTGGAAAGAATATTGAGCGCATCGGCATCAATGACGAGCGGACAGGTAGCACGGCGCAGTTGGGCGATGAGGGCGATGGCTGTTGTCTCGTTCTGTCCCAATCCGGGACCTACGCCTAGCGCATCGAACATCTCTGTATCTACCGGTTCGCTGAATATGGTTTCTTCTGCATCCATCTGCACTACCGCTTCAGGTACCGAAATCTGCATGATTTCATAATTCCGCTTTGGGGTATGCGCTGTTACCTTGCCCGCACCGGTTCTCAGACAAGCCTTGGTGGCTAATACCGAAGCGCCGCTCATGCCGTAACTTCCCGCTATGAGCAGCGCATTACCCATGCTGCCTTTATGGGCAAAGTCGCTGCGCGATTTCAGGAGCGGACGGATGTCGTTCTCTTCGAGTATGCGGCACTGGCACTCCGTATTCTGGATGAATTCCTGGGAAAGTCGGATGTCGAGAACGCGCAGTCTGCCCAGGTACTGCTGGTTATCCGCCATCAGCATCGACAGTTTCTTCTGCTGCAGGGTAAGGGTCAGACTGGCACGGATGATGTTGGCATGGATATTATAGGAATTGTCCTCGGTCATCAGTCCCGAAGGGATATCGATGCTTACTACCTTGGCAGGACTCTGGTTGATATATTTCACCATCGCGGCGAATCCGCCAGCCAATGGTTTGTTGAGTCCGCTACCAAAGAGTCCGTCTACCACCAGCGTTTCTGCATTGAGCTTAGGAGGGTCCAGGTTAGTGATAATCTCAGTAAATTTCACTCTCTTTGCATCCAGCAGACGCTTCTTGTTGGCAAGACAGTCTGCCGACAGTTTGTTCTGTACATTAAAGAGGTATACACTTACATCATATCCATCCTCGCCGAGCGACAAAAACTGAAGAAGAAAGCGCATCGCCGCCGTTATTTCCCGGACCGGCGAAAACAACCACTGGAGTGCGGTTAGACCATTCCTCTTCTATGGCGCGTGTCAGCGCTTTGGCTGCACGTTCCATCAGGTTGAGCGAACTGATAGGTTCGTGCTCAATGGTGTATTTATCCAACTCATGAATCTGAGCGCTTGTGAAAATCTTCATATTATCTGATAATCTTAGTATTATCTGCGCGAACTGTCGTGATAATTTGTCAACTCATGCAGATAAACGGTTATTTTCATGCAAAAGTACAAAAAATAGTTGATGAAAGCACGAAGTTTCATGTTTTTTTCGTAATTTTGCAGAAAATATTATTATAGAACAGACTATGAGCATAGTAAAGATTAAGGATAAGAGCTTCAAAACATCGATTCCTGAGGCTGAGATTCTGAAGAAAGTACAGGTCGTAGCAGACCGTCTGAACAAGGACTATGAAGGCAAGACCCCCGTGTTCTTGGCAGTATTGAACGGCGCATTTATCTTTGCAGCCGACTTGATGCGAATGATTACCGTGCCAAGCGAGATTTCATTCGTGAAGTATGCTTCTTACGAGGGTACCTCCTCTACGGGCAGCATGAAGACCCTGATGGGTTTGAACCAGGATTTGGCAGGCCGCCACGTGGTTATCGTAGAGGACATCGTAGATTCCGGTTTCACCATGGCTCACATGATTGAAGACCTGAAGAAGATGAACCCAGCCAGCATCGAAATTTGTTCCCTCCTCGTGAAACCAGGCAACTTGAAGGTTGATCTTGATATCAACTATGCTGTTATGGAAATCCCTAACGATTTCATCGTGGGATATGGATTGGATTATGACCAAGAAGGCAGAAACCTCCGCGACATCTACACCATTGTAGAAAAATAGGAGGACATAAAATGGATGCATTATTTTTCTTAGGCGTTGTAACAGTTCTCTTTGGAATTGTTTTTGCAGTTCTTTTGTCTCCAAAGGGGCAGAAGTGGGTTAATAAATATAGTTAAGTTTCTGACACAACATAAATATTTTATATATATATTAAGGTAAAAATGAAAAATATCGTAATTTTCGGCGCTCCAGGTGCAGGTAAAGGCACACAGAGCGACAAGATGATCGAGAAGTATGGTCTCGGTCACATTTCTACAGGTGATGTACTTCGTAACGAAATCAAGAACGGTACAGAACTTGGCAAGACAGCTAAGGGTTATATCGACAATGGTCAGTTGATTCCAGACGAGTTGATGATTGACATCCTCGCAAGTGTATACGATAGCTTCGGTAAGGATCACGCTGGTGTAATCTTCGATGGTTTCCCACGTACCACTCCACAGGCTGAGGCTCTGAAGAAGATGCTTTCTGAGCGTGGTCATAAGATTGCTGCGATGATTGAGTTGGCTGTTCCTGAGGATGAGCTGATGGCTCGCCTGATTAACCGCGGTAAGGAAAGCGGCCGTTCTGATGATAACGAGGAGACTATCAAGAAGCGTCTCAATGTTTATCATACACAGACTGCTCCGCTCATCGACTGGTATGAGAAGGAAGGCATTCATCACCACATCGAGGGTCTCGGTACTGTAGATGAGATCTTCGCACGTGTTTGCAATGTAATCGACAACTTGTAATCAAGATAAAGAATCTTCCCCGCTATGGTGGGGAAGATTTGTTCATTAAATAAAAAGAAAAGAATAAATGGCTGAATCCAATTTCGTAGACTACGTAAAGATACAATGCCGCTCTGGTAAGGGTGGCAAGGGCTCCATGCACCTGCGCCACGTAAAGTACCAGCCTAACGGCGGTCCTGACGGTGGCGACGGCGGACGTGGAGGAAGCATCTATCTCCGCGGCAACCATAACTACTGGACGTTGCTGCACCTCAAGTATCAGCGCCACTTCTTTGCCGAGCATGGTGGAAATGGTGGCCGTGATAAGTGTCATGGAACCGATGGCAAGGATATTTATATCGATGTGCCTTGCGGTACCGTGGTTTATAATGCCGAAACAGGCAAGTTTGTATGCGATGTGGCTTATGACGGGCAGGAAGTTCTGCTCCTCAAGGGCGGTCGTGGCGGATTGGGCAACTTCCAGTTCCGTACCTCTACCAACCAGGCTCCTCGCTATGCACAGCCGGGCGAACCTATGCAGGAGATGACCATCATCATGGAGCTCAAGCTCCTTGCCGATGTAGGTCTGGTAGGTTTCCCTAATGCCGGTAAGTCAACTTTGCTGAGTGCCGTATCAAGTGCCCGTCCTAAGATTGCAAACTATCCGTTTACTACGCTCGAACCATCGCTGGGTATCGTAGATTATCGCGATCACCAGAGTTTTGTCATGGCTGATATTCCTGGCATCATCGAGGGCGCGAGCGAAGGAAAAGGTTTGGGCTTGCGATTCCTCCGCCATATTGAGCGCAACTCTCTGCTGCTCTTCATGGTTCCGGGCGATACTGACGACATCAAGAAAGAATATGAAGTATTGCTGGGCGAACTGAAAAACTTCAATCCAGAGATGCTCGACAAGCATCGCGTGCTGGCTATCACCAAGTGCGATCTGCTCGACGAAGAACTGATTGAAATGCTCAAGGAAACTTTGCCTACCGATCTTCCGGTGGTCTTCATCTCCTCTGTTACCGGACAGGGTATCCAGGAACTGAAGGACGTGCTCTGGAAGGAACTCAATTCAGAGAGCAACAAGCTTCAGGAGATTACTGCCGAAGATACGCTTGTTCACCGTGACAAGGATATGTCTCGTTTCCAGCAGGAACTGGCTGCAGAGGGCGAGGATGTAGTAGAATATATTGATGAGGATGAAATCGAGGATGTTGACGACCTCGATGATTTCGAATACGAATAAATGTTATGATCAAAGAATATCAGGTAGCTTCTGGTGTCATGGCTTTCTCTACTACCCGCAAGGGAGGAGTGAGCCAGGGCAACTATGGCGAATTTAATATCAACGAATATTGCGGCGATTTTGCCGAGCATGTTGCAGAGAACCGCAAGCGTCTGGCTGCTGAGCTCGGTGTCACTACTGACCATATCATCATGCCCCATCAGGTGCATGGAGTAGAGGTGCGCAATATTGCCGGTGAGTTTCTCACCATGCCTGAGAATATCCGCAAGATGGTGCTCGAAGGTGTAGATGCCGTGATGACTGACCAGAAAGGTGTATGCATTGGTGTTTCTACTGCCGATTGCATCCCTGTGCTTCTTTATGATGAGGAGCATCATGCTGTGGCTGCTATCCATGCCGGGGCGTGGCAGTGCCGCAGGCAGTATCGTGGCCTATCTGCTGCGTATAACATTCAGGAGATGGCGTTTACCTATCATACCGACCCGAAGAAGTTGAAGGCGGTGATAGGTCCGGGCATTTCGCTCGACCATTTCGAGGTGGGCGATGAGGTTTACGAGGCGTTCGAGCAGGCAGCTTTCCCTATGGAAGAGATTGCCGAACAGCGTCCTAATGCCGCCTTCTCGGTTGATCCTGCTGAGCGTGAGCGTCTGGCTGCTGAGGGTAATATCGTGCAGCCGCTGAAATGGCATCTCAATCTTCCGCTCTGCAACAGACAGATTCTTCTGCATTGTGGAGTGGCCGAAGAGAATATCCAGGATTGTGGCATCTGTACCTTTGCCCATAGCGATGAGTACTTCTCTGCCAGAAAGCTGGGTATAGAGAGTGGCAGAATCTATACAGGCATCTTGTTGAAGTAAAAGCCTGGTAGCTGGTAAGTATCAGATAGTTTTCAAGATAACATCCATTTTTCCTTTTCTGTAAGAACGGAGAGGGAGAAATGGATGTTTTTCAGTTAATAGTTTATAGAATATTTTGAAAATCGGAAAGAAAAAGTAAATAATGAAAAGAATGAAAAAAGGATTGCGGCTATTGGCTGTGGCAGGACTCATGGTGTTCTCGCTGAGCAGTTTTATGCCCGCTAAAAATGTATTCACGGCAGCCGAACAGCAGCAGGTGAGTATTGCAACACCCGGTCTCTTTGCCCAGAGTCAGGCATTTAATGTAGACTTTGAGATATTCCGTGCTAAGGAATATTCCTTCCCGCTTCCTGTGGGCAAAGCAACCCTTCTGAACAATCATGTGTTGCGTATCTCTACCTCTAAAGGCGATGCTGTCAAGGCGATGCTCGAAGGTTATGTGCGACTTTCCAGAAAGTCGGAATCAATGGGTAATGTCATCGTGGTGCGCCACGATTGCGGTCTGGAAACCGTTTATGCCAACAATGCCGAGAACCTGGTTAAGGTAGGACAGCATGTAGATGCCGGACAGACGATTGCCATTGTAGGCTCTAAGGAGGGTGAAACTTATTGTGACTTCTCTATCATGGTGAATGGCGGTAGGTTGAATCCGGAAACTTTCGTAGAGTTGAAATCGCATAAGTTGCGCCGCCAGACCGTGCAGTTCCGCAAGCATGGTGCCCGTGTCATTGCTTCGGTTATCGGTGGCAAGGATTCTTCTGTAGGAAGAAATGCTGAGGCTGACAAGGAGGCATCTGGCAAGAAAAAGGGTGGAATAGGAGATGGAATGACGCTCGATCCTGATGAGGTTAATGATCCGTTTACCATTACCAATACTTTCGAGCTTGATTTGGAGAAGATAGAAAAGACAGCCTGGGCTTATCCTTTGCCGGGTGCCAAGGTAATCAGTCCTTATGGTGGCAAGCGCCGTCATTCGGGGGTTGACCTCAAGACGTGCCCGAATGATGAGATTGTGGCAGCCTTTGACGGTACGGTTGTTGCATCAGGACCCTTCTATGGCTACGGAAACTGCATCCGTATCAAGCATGCTTATGGTTTCGAGACGCTCTACAGTCATCAGAGTAGGAACAAGGTGAAGAAGGGCGATAAGGTAAAGGCTGGTCAGGTAATCGGTTTGACGGGCCGTACCGGTAGGGCTACAACAGAGCACCTCCATTTCGAGGTTAGCTTTGGCGGTAGACGACTGGATCCAGCTATCATTTATGACCACGCCAAGCATCAATTGAAGCCTGTAACCCTTCATCTAACGAAGGGCAGGGGCGTAAAGAGTGTAAAGAACCAGTAACCGTTTAAGAAGAACAGCCCACTGGCAATACGCTTGCTAGTGGGCTGTCTTACTTATACCAGTATGCTGTCTTTCGCTTGCCAGTACTCTATTCATGTTTTCCATTATCAGAAAACAGTTCGCCCGTGCGCTGTTATTATACAGCACACGGGCGAAACATTTATTTATGATAGAGAAGTATTATTTCTTCTTCTGGGATTTACGATTGGCTCTCTGCTGGCGATACTTTGCCTTCTGACGGGCAGAGCCACTACCGTGAGCACCCGTTATGTACTTTTTCTTCTTAGCTTTGGTCTTCACCTTGTCGTCGTCATCCTTCTTAGGACCACCGCCGCCCTTGAAGACCATACCGCCCATGATAATATCGTCAATGTCACTCATATACCTTAATTATATAATAAATTAGTGATGGAAGAGGCGAACGTGAGTAAACGCCATAGCGATGCCGTACTTGTCGCAGGTATCAATAACATGATCGTCACGGATACTACC
>ERZ773221.2606-NODE-2606-length-13634-cov-9.087341_pt1 | contig 13634 bp, 7 predicted proteins | sample MGYA00580994_ERZ773221 | MGnify/ENA primary metagenome ERZ773221 (study PRJEB29015, sample SAMEA2737758) | human gut metagenome | biome: human gut; feature: human-associated habitat; material: faeces | place: China | collected 2012 ... | reverse complement strand
CTCGATCTTGCAGGCGTCCTCCTCCGCCACCTTGGGGTCCACCCCCAGAGTGATGAGGAAGCGGGTCAGAGTGTGGTGCCGGTCCAGCATACTGGCGGCAATGGCCATGCCGGAGTCCGTCAGGGTGATGAACCCCTCCCGGTCCATGGTGATATAGCCGTTTTCCCGCAGCCGCTTGGTGGCGTAGCTGACACTGGGCTTGGTGACACCCAAATGCTCCGCCACATCGATGGAACGGATATAGCCGTGCTCCTGCTGCATCATCAGCATGGCCTCCAGATAGTCCTGAGAGGATTTCTGTATCTTCATGGCAAACTGCACCAACCTTTTTCGGGTATTTCTTATAGGTTAACACAGACTAACCAAAAATGCAAGGAGAGAAAAAAATTTTCCAAATCCCCTTGACAAAGTTGGTTAGAGCGGTTAAACTTAGTCGATGGTTAGGGTAACTTAACTTTAATTTTGGCACAGAGGTTAGCGGGTGCTAACCGTTTGGTTGGGAGGAATGATGTGATGATGCCTTTGGCACTGGCCAACCCCGGCGAGGAGAATCTCATTCGGAAGGTGGGCGGAAGCCCGGAAGTAAAGAAGCATCTGGAGGATCTGGGCTTTGTAGCCGGCGGTACGGCTACGGTAGTGGCTACGCTGGGCGGCAATATCATCGTGAAGATCAAGGAATCCCGTATCGCCATCAGTGAAGAGATGGCACGGAAGATCATGATTTGACAAAAAAGGAGAGAAAAGTATGAAAACACTGCGTGAGGTCAAGATCGGCGAGACCGTCAAGGTGGTAAAGCTCCACGGCGAGGGCCCTGTCAAGCGCCGCATCATGGACATGGGCATCACCCGCGGCACCGAGGTATTCGTCCGCAAGGTAGCCCCTCTGGGCGATCCCATGGAGGTCACCGTCCGTGGCTATGAGCTGAGCCTGCGAAAGGCCGACACCGAGATGATCGAGGTCGAGTAAGTGTCCCGTTGCGGATGGAGCGAACCCGGCCTTCATAGGCCCTGATTTTTGTTAGTGATAAGTTAGAGAAATCAAACCAAAAGGAGCAAGCATCAATGGAGAAGCAGATCAAAATTGCCCTGGCGGGCAACCCGAACTGCGGTAAGACCACGCTGTTCAATGCGTTGACGGGCTCGAACCAGTTTGTTGGTAACTGGCCCGGTGTTACCGTGGAGAAGAAGGAAGGCAAGCTGAAGAAGCACGAGGATGTGGTCATCATGGACCTGCCCGGCATCTACTCCCTGTCTCCCTACACGCTGGAGGAGGTGGTGGCTCGTAACTACCTGATCGGTGAGCGGCCCGACGCCATCCTCAACATCATCGACGGCACCAATCTGGAGCGTAACCTCTACCTGACCACCCAGCTTACCGAGCTGGGCATCCCCGTGGTCATCGCCATCAACATGATGGATGTGGTCCGCAAGAACGGCGACCAGATCAACACCGGGGAGCTGTCCCGTGAGCTGGGCTGCCCGGTGGTGGAGATCTCCGCCCTGAAGGGTACCGGTGTCATGGAGGCCGCCGAGGCCGCCGTGGAGGCTGCCAAGAACGGCAAGACCATCCCCATGCACACCTTCTCCGGCCCCGTGGAGCATACCATTGCCCACATCGAGGAGGCCGCCGTACATACCATGCCCGAGGAGCAGCAGCGCTGGTACGCCATCAAGATCTTCGAGCGTGACGACAAGGTGCTGGAAAAGCTCAGCATCCCCGCCGACGTGATGCAGCACATCGAGACGGACATTCAGGCCGCCGAGAAGGAGCTGGATGACGATGCCGAGAGCATCATCACCAACGAGCGCTATGTCTACATCGCCGAGATCATCAAGGGCTGCTACAAGCAGAAGCGCAAGGGTCAGCTCTCCGCCTCCGATAAGATCGACCAGATCGTCACCAACCGCTGGCTGGGCCTGCCCATCTTCGCTCTGGTGATGTTCCTGGTGTACTGGATCGCCATGGTGGCCGTGGGCGCCCCCGCTACCGACTGGGCCAACGACGGCCTGTTCGGCGACGGCTGGCACCTGCTGGGTATCGGCTCCAAGGCCTATAACGAGGTCAACGACGAGTACACCGCCTCCCTGCAGGCTGTGGAGGCCTTTCTGGGCATCGAGATCGATACCGAGGCCGATGACTTTGATCCCTCTGCCGTCACCGCTCAGATGAACGGCTTCACCGCCAGCAGCAACGCCACCGCCACCGTGGACGTGGAGGATGAGGAGACGCTGGCCATCAACACCATGACCGCCTACTACGACACCATCCCCGAGGGTGCCGACGAGGACAGCACCGTGGGTGTCACCTATGTGGACGCCGTGGCCTACCTCAACGAGAACGGCTTTGACGCCCCCGATCCCGCCGACTACGGCGTGTGGGTCCCCGGCGTGCCTGTTCTGGTGGAGAGCGGTCTGGAGTCTGCCGGCGCAGCCGATTGGCTCAGCGGCCTGATCCTTGACGGTATCGTGGCCGGTGTCGGCGCCGTGCTGGGCTTCGTGCCTCAGATGCTGGTGCTGTTCCTGATGCTGGCCTTCCTGGAGGCCTGCGGCTATATGGCCCGTATCGCCTTCGTTCTGGACCGTGTGTTCCGCAAGTTCGGCCTGTCCGGTAAGTCCTTCATCCCCATGCTCATCGGCGTGGGCTGCGGCGTACCCGGCATCATGGCCTCCCGTACCATCGAGAATGAGCGTGATCGTCGTATGACCATCATGACCACCACGTTCATCCCCTGCGGCGCCAAGGTCCCCTTCATCGCCATGATCGCCGGCGCCATCTTCGGCGGCAGCGCATGGGTGTCCACCTCCGCTTATTTCATCGGCATGGCCGCCATCATCATCTCCGGTATCATGCTGAAAAAGACCAAGATGTTCGCCGGCGACCCCGCTCCCTTCGTCATGGAGCTGCCTGCCTACCACTGGCCCACACTGGGCAACGTCCTGCGCTCCATGTGGGAGCGTGGCTGGTCCTTCATCAAGAAGGCCGGCACCATCATCCTGCTGTCCACCATCTTCGTGTGGTTCACCACCTACTTCGGCTGGGTGGACGGTACCTTCCGTATGCTGGATGAGTCCGAGATCGACTCCTCCATTCTGGCTGCCATCGGCGGCGCCATCTGCTGGATCTTCAAGCCCCTGGGCTGGGGCAACTGGCAGGCGACCGTGGCCTCCATCACCGGTCTGGTAGCCAAGGAGAACATCGTGGGTACGCTGGGCATCCTGTACGGTGGCGGCGACGGCACCGTGTACCAGAACATCGCTCAGGCCTTCACCGGCATCACCGGTTACAGCTTCCTGGTGTTCAACCTCCTGTGCGCCCCCTGCTTCGCCGCCATCGGCGCCATCAAGCGTGAGATGAACAACCACAAGTGGACTTGGTTCGCCATCGGTTATCAGTGCGGCTTCGCCTATCTCGTCGGCCTGATGATCAACCAGTTCGGCAACGCCTTCACCGGCAGCCTGAACATCATCGGCCTGATCGCTGCTCTGGCTGCGCTGGCCATGATCATCTATATGCTGGTGTGCCCCTACAAGGAGGCCACTAAGCTCAGCGCCAAGGTGTAAGCAGCCGATCCATCTTTTCACATCGGTACGCAAGGCCAGCGGTTCCGTCTCCTTCGGGAGACGGGACCCACGCCGCCCTATCGGGCCGGTGTTCCAACATTTTCCAAGTATATCAGAAAAGGAGTGAGTTTCCATGCTGCAATGGATCAGCGAGAATGTAGGCACCATTTTGATTTGTATGGGACTGATCGTCATCGTAGCGTTGATCGTCCGGAGCCTGATCCGGCAGAAGAAGCAGGGGAAGTCCTCCTGCGGGGCCGGATGCGCCCACTGCGCCATGCACGGCCAGTGCCATAAGGACTGACGGGCGCAGAAAATGCCATAAGGGAAGGGACACGGAAGCACCCCGTGTCCCTTCCCTTATGCGCTCTCCTGTATGCTGCGGGCGTCCCTCTCGGCGCAAGACAATGGAGCGGGGCAGGAGAGGGCCTTTCCCACGGGAGAGACCCTCTGCTGATTCTAACAAGGGCGGATCACAGCCTGCAAGCGGCGCATCACGGCCCGCAGGTGGCAGATAAAAGGCGGGACCCTTACGGGTCCCGCCTTTTCGCTTATGCGGTTATGCCTTGCGGCAGGTGGTCATGCGTCGGAAGGTTTTCCCTTATCCACGGCGCTTCTTGCCAACCAGCAGGGCCGCACCGGCCATGGCCGTGATCCCCATCAGGGAGACCCACAGCACCAGACGGCTCTCGTCGCCGGTGGCGGGCTTGGTGGGATCGGTGGGCTGGTCGGGTTTACCGGGCTGATCGGGCTTGCCGGGATCCACGGGATTCAGCTCAGCGCCGCAGGTATCACACTTGCCGTCCTTGTCCGCATCCGTATGACCGGTGGCGGGGAGCACACGGGTCTCCGTCTCGCCGCAGAGGCAGGTGCGGGTCTCCACGCCGTCCTCGGTGCAGGTGGCGGGAGTGGTGACCTCCCACTCACCGAACTGGTGGGTGTGGGCGGTGCAGATGATGTCGGCACGGTTGCTGATGCGGATACGGGGCGCCATAGCGGTGCCGTCAGCCAGCACGAAGGTGTTGTCGTAGGAGGCCAGACCCGTGGCGGAGATCTCGCAGCCCTGCTCCAGGTTCTTTACCTCATCGTTGGGGCAGATGTAACCGTCGATGAACACACGGGACACCACACCGGCGCTGTCACGGACCAGAATGGTCTGCACCAGACCGTTGGCCATCTCGATGCCCACCACATAGCCCTTCAGGGTGATGAGCTGGCCCAGCACGGAGCCGTCGTTGACCTGGGTGGAGGTGACCTCTCTGGGGGTCACGGCCTCACCCTCGCCCAGCTTGACGATATCGGTGACGGCCAGCTGGTGCTCACCCTGATAGGAGCTGGTGGTGCCGGACACACGCACCCGGTCGCCGATCTTGAAGTCGCCGGCCACGGGGAAGCAGTTGATGCCGCCGGTCTCGTCCTGCACGTAGATGCAGTCGAAGAAGGCCGTCTCCTTGTCGTAGCCGGAGGCGTTGGAGGTGACCACACCCTCAATGGTGTACTTGTAGCCATCCTCGGTCTGGGCCTGTACCTCAGCGATGGGCGTGATCTGCACGGGGTTGATGAGCCGCAGCAGATTCTCGCAGATCTTGTAGTTGGAGTAGTTCTTCTCGGAGCCGTTGTCGCTGATGCTGGCCTGCACCTCAAAGTTGGACATGAAGGCCGCACCGGAGACCACCACCATGCCACGGCCCTCCAGCTGCTCGGTAGCCATGACCATCAGGCGGCTGTCGTTTTCGGCAAAGGCGTACTTGGGCGTACCGGCGCCGCCCAGACCGTCCTGATCCACGTCCACGGAGTAGGTGGTGGCATGGCCATACACCACGGGGGACACGGCAGCGGGCAGCGTGGAGGTGGCATTGCCGCTTGCGTCCACGGCATAGATGGAAGCGCCGCCGTAGTGGCTGAAGCGCTCGGTGTAGAGCTTGTCATAGGGATGGTCGGGATCGACCTCCACGCCGTCCATCAGGGGGTTGTCCATGTTGTAGGAGCTGAAGTACAGCCGCCACTTATCCACGCCGTCGGCGGCGCTGCGAACGTCGTCATAGGTGGCGTCGTCGCTGATGCGGAGGCTGGAGCCCAGGGCCGCCAGCACCTCATTCTGGGTGGCTGCCATGTGCTTGATGGCGGGGTTGCTCTGAATGACGTCGTAGTTCTCGTAGTTGTCGGACCAGCCCGCCAGAATGACGGTGCCTCCGGCTGCGTTGAAGGCGTCGATGGCCGCCAGCTCGTCAGCGCTGTACGTCTTGGGATCGGCCTGAGCGGCCTCCAGACGGCGGCTGGGAGCGGTGAGGATCAGAGCCTTGAACTTGGGATTGCCACAGGCGGCGATGAGCTCCTCGCTGGAGTTCAGCTGCACGGTCCGGACGCTGTACTTAGCGGCCAGATTGCTGAAGTTGCCCATGGAATCCTTATAGTTGCCCGCCACATACTCGTTGTAGTGGGAGGCGTCGATGCCGATGTACACCAGTGCATCCGCATTGAGCACATCCAGATCGATGGTTTTGGTGAAGGTGTACTCCTTGCCGTTCTGCTCCACCACGGCGGTGACCTGAACGGTGAACACACGGGCGGCGGTGGGGGTGTAGTGGAAGGAGACATCCAGCGTGCTGCTCTTGCCCAGCGTGTAGCCCTTGTCGCCCTCGCCCTTATCCACGCCGATGACGGTGCCGCCGATGGTGTAGGTCAGGGACTTGATGGTGGCGTCGGTGTCCTCGCTGTTGAAGAGGGTGGTGGTCAGGGTCAGCTCCTCGTCGGTGACGGGAGTGGCGGTGCCGCAGACCATGTTGGAGATGCCCAGCTTCAGGCTCTCACCCACCCACACGGGGGAGGTGACCGCCAGATCGCCGTCACCCTCGGTGACACGGATGAAATAGTAGCTGTAATCCGGATCCAGCGTCACGGACAGGCTGCCCTGATTCAGCTCGGCGGGGTCGGACCAGGTGTGGACCACCTTGCCGGAGTTGACCACCACCTCCACCTTGGAGATGGAGTCGCTCTTGTCGGGATCGTTGACGGTGACCCCCAGATTCAGCTTCTCGGGGACCTCGGTGATGCTGGAGCCCATCATCTGACCGTTGACGGTGTAGCCCAGCTCCAGGTTCTTATCCTCGGTGGCGTACATCCGCAGGGCCCGGATGGCCTCGTAGATGCCATCTTCGGTGAAGTTGTCGGTGAGGATAACGTCACGGGCGTCGTTGGCATTGCCCCAGCGGCCCTTGTGGTTGTCCTGGTTGTTGGTGGGAGCCAGATGCCAGCCCTTATCCAGCGCCATGATGTACTGCTCATAGCTGGGATAGTAGCCGCCGGCGCCGATCTGGCCCTCGCCGTTACCCACCTCCACCATATACATACGGCTGTCAATGACGGGATCCCAGTAGGAGAAGTCACTGAAGTTGCCGAAGGTGGTGCCGGGATGGTTGAACTGGCTGATGGAGTCCACGCCCTCGGCCTGACTCAGCAGAGCGTAGTAGGCCTTCATACCGGCGTCGTCGGTCTTGTTGTTGAGGGTGGTGTTGTTGCGGGAGACCACGCCGGGGGTGTTGAAGGTGTTGATGTGGCCGGGGCCGCCGGACCATGTCATCTCGAAGCCGCCCAGCGCCACGATGGAACCGGCGTTCTCGGCGTTGAAGGCGTCGATGGTGCTCTTATAGGTGCTCCAGCTGTGGTTGGCGTCGGAATCCTTCACCAGAGAGGTGTCATACAGAGCGCCCTCCACGTTGGCATTGGTCTTGGAGTCGAAGTAGTTGGAGTGGTCGGTGAAGGCTACGAACTGCACGTTGGCGCTGGCGGGGATGCTCTTGATGTAGTCCAGCGCAGAGGTCAGCGTACCGGAGCCGTCGGAATACTGGGTGTGGCTGTGGAGCTGACCGAAGTACAGCTGATACTGGGTCTTGCCTACGGTGAAGAACCAGTTGAAGCTGGCCTCCTTGCCGTCGGCACGCTTGGCGGTGACCACCACCTCCGTGCGGCCGTCGGTGAGGTCGGCAGCGGGCGTGTAAGTGACACGGCCGCCTTCATACACGGCGTCCGCGGTCTTGCCGTTCACCGTCATGGTGATGGTGGGCTCCGTCCCGGCATTGGCCAGCGCCACGGAGATGGCGGGCCGCTTGTCGCTGCCGGTCTGAGCGCCCCGCATGGGCGTGGGATCGGAGAACACCGGCTCGTCCTTCACGGGGATCTCCACCGTGCGGGTGATGGCCTTGCCCTGATTGTCCACGCCGCTGATGGTTACGGTGAGCTTGTCGCCCGTCACCTTCTCCACGGGGATGGTGACGGTGTAAACACCCTCCTCCTCGGTGACAGTCAGGGCCTCGCCCGCCAGCGTGGCGGTCATGTCGCCCTTGACACCGAAGGGAGCATCCACGGTGAAGCTAAAGGTGTAGGCCTGCCCCACATAGGCGTCATACAGGTGGTCGATGACCACGGCGGGCATATTCACGATGCCGCCGGTCAGCTCCGTCCCCTCCGCCACGGGATAGAAGGAGAAGGAGTAGATGGTGTAGTCCAGATCACCGGTGGAGCTGTACATACTGTACACCTTGAAGCTGTCGCTGTAATACTCCAGCCACTGGCTGTATTTGCCGTTATACTTGGCGGTGCGGCTCTCCATTTCGTAGCCGCCCACGTTGCCGGAGCACTCCCGGACCAGCCAGTCGGCGTCCTCACTGGCGGTGAGGGAATAGAAGGCGTTGTTGCCGGTGCCGTTGGCACACAGATAGCCGTAGGTGTCGTTGCGGAAGCGATAGTACTCGCCGCTCTTTTCCACGGTAAAGACCACGGCGCCGTTGGAGCAGACAGCCTTGCCGTTGGCAATGGTGGCGGCCGCCTTGTTGATGGCGGGGCTGTCGGTGTTGTCATTTTGCTCCGCCAGAACCGCCTCAGCGTTCTGGTTGTAGATGACCACCTGATCGCCGGCCTGAGGCAGCTGGCCGGTGGTGGGAGGCGTCACGTTGGTGACGTAGTCGCTGCTGGCGCCGTTGCGGAGCTGATAGGTGCCGTTGTAGGCGGAGCAGCAGGCGTACAGGGCCGTGACATCGGCCTCAGTAGTATTGGCAGGCAGCGGCACACCCTTGAAGAGCTTGGTGCTGCCGGTGGCGTCGGTGACGGGGGTGCTGCCGGAAGCGTTGTAGGTACCCAGTGTCACGTCCTTGATGTAGACGTACTCACTGAGATAGTCGGCGCCCATCTGGGAGACGGTGATCTCCTGTGCGGGGATGGCCTCCACGCCGGCCTTTACCACCTCCATGGCAGGGGACTGCATCTGAGGCACGCCGCCGTAGAGGCTAACGGTACCGGTGACTTTCACCACGTCGCCTACCTTATAGTTGGCGTGGTTGGCGTAATCATAGATCTGGAAGCCGTAGATCTCACCGCCGATGACATCCTCCAGAATGATGGAACTGATGCTGGCGGCGCCGTTATAGGCGTTGCCGTAGTGATATACCACCTGCCCCACCACGGAGACATTTTCGGTCTTGGTGGTGATGGTCCCGGCCTCCTTGACGGTGAGCGTCCCGTCGGGGATCATGTCGTCCGTAATGGGGTCATTGACGGAACCGGCGGCCCGGATCTCGTCGGCAACGGTGTTCCGCAGCTGCAGGGTACCGTTGTTGGTGCCTACGGCGGCGGTAACATCTACCTTGTCGCCCACGGCAAAGGCCCAGCTGTCGCCGTTCTTGGGCAGAACTGCCTTATAGAGCTGGATGGTCTTACCGTCGGCATCCTTGAAGGTGACATTGGGGCTGGCGTACTGACCGTTGTTGTCATAGATCTCGGTGATCTCCAGCCCCTTCAGCTGCACATAGGTACACACATCGTCGGCGGTCAGGGCGGCGATGGTGGTGGGTTTGGTGTTCAGGGTCAGGCCGCTGGACTTGACGAAGGTGCCGCTGCCCAGCTGCGCCATGCCCCTGAACTCGGCCCGCTTGCCGGTACCGATGATGGTGTCGCCCAGAGCGATCTCATCGGTCTTGGCGGCCAGCCGCAGACAGATACCGCCGGTGGCGTCCTGCAGATAGTAGTTCTGGCCGTCCACCAGTGTCACAACGCCCTTGACGGTGAACTCGGTGTCGGTGGCGCCCTCCAGCGCCGTGCGGATAGGTACGGTGGCGGGCTCCTCCGGATCAGGCTCCGTGGTGGCGTCCACATACTGCTTCTCCTGCGTCAGCTTGTAGAAGGTCATGCCGAAGTCCGCTTCCTTCAGCCGGTCGGTGCTGGTGCAGTAGGCGGAGAACTCGGTGAACTTGGCGAAGTATTCCAGGTAGACCTTGCCGTACTGCCCGGTGACGCCGTTGCCGGAGAGGTAGTAGGAGGCGTTCTCGGCATTGCAGGTCTCCACATCCCAGCGGGTGGTGCCGTTGGCGGCCACGTTGAGATGGAACTTGCCATTATTTTCACCCAGCGTCAGCGTCTTGTCGTTCTGGGTGAAGGTATAGGTGCCGTCATCGTTGGCGGTGACATCCCAGACCAGCGCATCCATGGCGCCGGCAGTCAGCACGTTATTTTTCACCGTGGCGGCCACGGGGGTCAGGTAGTAATTGCTCATCACGGTGGAGCTGACGGCAAAGCCGTTGCCGGCGTTGAAAATGACCACCTTGTCGCCGCCGGTGAGGGCAGCGGTCTTGACGTACTTGTCCACCAGACGATAGGCCTTGTAGGTGAACACGACCTCCTGACTGTCGGTCATGCCGTCCTTCACAGCCTTGACGGTGATGGTGCAGGAGGCGGTGATGGTCACAGGGCCGGTGTAGTCCTGATAGGCGCCGTCATCCACCTTGTACCGCAGGGTGGCATCCGCCGTCTTGCAGGCAAAGGACACGGTGTCGCCCACCTTCACATCGCCGGAGGCGGTGCCGGTGGGGGCAGCTACCTGCTCCAGCCCGCCGCCCAGCTTATAGAGGGTGAAGTGGCAGGGGTAGCCGCCGGGAGACTTGGTAATGGTTTCATTTTTGTAAGCACGGAACTTGTTCTGGGCGCTGGCGTTGCTGGCCAGCTTGACCGTGTCATCGCCCTGTCCGGCGAAGGTAAAGGTCCCGTCGGTGGCATCGAAATCCACGGCCCACTGATAGCTGTCGTTCTTAATGCCGTTGTTGTTGCCGCCTTTGGGAGCAATGGCCTTGCCGTTGGCGTCACTGAGAATGGTACCATTCTTGTCCACGGTCAGCGTCCAGACGCCGCCCGTGGGATCAATGACCTGATCGTTGGCAGCTGTCACGGCCACCGCCGTGACCCATGTGCCGTCCAGCACACCGGGGGCGTAACCGTTGTTGGCTACCATCACGTACTCGCCGGTGACCAGCTCATCGGCGGACGTGACCTTGGTGTAGGTCTTTGTCGCTGATTCGTCTGCCAGAACTGCTGTGGGCAGCAGCGAGAGCAGCATCATCAGCGACAGCAGCACAGACATGATCCGACTGCTGAGTCCTCTCTTCTTCAATGAGATCCCTCCTGTTCAATATTACACGTTTACACGGCGGCCTGCTTCTGTCCTTCCGTCCCCCCGGAGATAGTACAAAGCCGCCTGACCCGCATCCGGCGGGCAGACGACCTTCCACAAGCTATCCTGTTATTGGCACGGAGGTGACGTCAAAGGTTCCGACCGGCCGGGACAGGCAGACTGTGGGGGATACCGTTGAGCGAAAACAAACCTTTCGTGTATCGTGCTGCCGGTCAAAACCGTGTACGCCGCTTTTGGCCGTACATACCGCCTTTGACCGATGATAACAGTCTATCATAAAGCTACCCAAATGGCTACCCCTTTTTCAATGATTTTGTCAGAAACGTGCAATAAGTTTGTATAATATCTGCAAAGTCTATTGACAGATGTAGCTGACTAGTGAACACTATTGACATCAGGGGCGGAAGTTGCTATGCTGTAACCAAATATCATTGACGGAGGAAACGCCCATGAAGCGGAAGAAGGGGAATGCGGACCGGCTGACAGCCGGGGCCTGGTGGAGCAGGAACCGGTGGAGCTGCGTCATTCTGGCGGCGGCGCTGGTGCTGTTCATCGTCGTGCGGATGGCGGCTGTGACCTTTGAGCAGCCCCAGCCCCGAGGGGATGAATATGCCGAGTACGAGACCGGCGTCGTCACGGATATCCTGTCGGACAATACCGAGGCAGATACCGTGGCCGACGGCGGCTATCGGGGGGAGCAGCTGCTGCTGGCACAGGTGCGCTCCGGCCAGTACGAGGGCGAGACCATGCAGGTGTATAACTATGTGGGGCCGCTGTACGGCCAGCCCCTGAAGGTGGGGCAGCGGGCGGTGCTGCTGATCTCCACTTATAGCGACGGCAGCCATACCGCCACGGTGTACGAGTATGACCGGGCGGTGGGTCTGGCGGTGACCGTGGGCCTGTTCCTGCTGGCAACGGTGCTGGTGGGCGGCAAGGTGGGAGCCAAGTCTCTGGTGGCGCTGGCAGTGACGCTGGTGTGCCTGTTCTGGATCCTGATCCCCCTGCTGATGAAGGGAGCGCCCACGCTGCTGACGGTGTTTCTGGTGTGCGCCTACATCACCGTGGTGACGATGGTGATCTTGGGCGGCGTGTGCCGCAAGACGGTGTGTGCTGCGCTGGGTACGGTGGCCGGTACGGCGCTGGCGCTGCTGTTCGGCCTGCTGTCCCAGAGCCTTCTGCGGATCGACGGCCTGCGGCTGACGGATGTGGAACCGCTGCTGCAGCTGCGGCAGACGGGTACGCCCTTGGGCCTGCGGGGCCTGCTGGTGGCGGGGGTAGTCATCAGTGCGCTGGGCGCCGTGATGGACGTGGCCATGAGCATCTCCTCTGCGCTGACGGAGGTACATACCGTGGCCCCGGACCGGGACGGCCGGGCTCTGTTCCGCTCCGGTATGAATATCGGCCGGGATATGGTGGGTACCATGACCAACACCCTGATCCTGGCATTTTTGGGCAGCGGCCTGTCCTTCATCATCTATCTGTATTCGCTGGGGCTGGATCCCCGGCAGCTCATCAGCTCCCCCTATATGGCCACGGAGGTCATCAGCGGCATCGCCAGCAGCATCGGCGTCATTCTGGCGGTCCCCCTGACGGCGCTCATCACCTCGTTCATTTTGGTGAAGGATAAAAAACCGAAGGCCCCCTGCGGATCGAAACCGGAGGATAAGAAGCTTCCCAAAGAGGTTCAATAAGGGAGGCACCACCGGCGGCTGGACAAAAAGGCGTCCAATGCTGGACAAAAGCTGGACAAAAACCGGGACGCTCCAAGGTCAGAAAATGGGGCAGTAACTGGACAAAACCGGCGGATGCAGACCGAAAAAACGACAGCGCAAAAACCCAAAGGGATAAAAACAGCCCCCTCTGAGATCCAAAAACGGAACACCGGCAGAGAAAAAACTTCCAGGCACCGGACTGCTATCGATTCCGGAAAAGAGAAAATACCGGCATATGATCGGCACCGAAAAGAAGCAAGAGCCGAGATGATAGCAGCGCCGGGAAAAGGCGGGATCCATGCCGATGACAGAGTCGGAAACGGGGGAATATCGGGCCGATCAAAGAAGCCGGAGAAGTGCAAAAGCCGGTTCGGCAGCAGTGCCGAAAGCGCAGGTACCGGAACGATAGCAGAGCCGTGAGAGCGAAAATACGGAGCAATGACAACGCTGAAAATACGAATACCGGCAGAATAGAAAAACAGCAAAAAAAGGCGGGGAAGGCAATTTTGCCTTCCCCGCCTGCTTGCCGCCGGATGCGGCTGTACAGGAGGAGAACTCACCTGCTTGCGGCGCAGGGAGGAATGACCTATACACCTCCCAGTATATACGAGATCAGGAGAAATAGCAATGATTTTTCGGAAAAATTTTCCTGCTGGGAGCATGAATTTTTTGAATATTTCGCATGGAGAAAATACTGAGGCGCAGAAGGGTCACAGAGCCGCTCCGGATTTTTCGATTCTGGCAGCGTGGCGGCATCAGGGAAAAGTGGCATCAAAAATCGAATCGTATCAGAAGATGAAACGGTATCGAGAAAATCAGGAAGCAGCGGGAAATCAGGCGACGGCGGAGAAGCCGGGTGGTTTCGGAAAAGCAAAAGGCGGAGGGGGGACCCTACTGGGTCCCCC
>ERZ773221.2593-NODE-2593-length-13731-cov-6.756508_pt1 | contig 13731 bp, 13 predicted proteins | sample MGYA00580994_ERZ773221 | MGnify/ENA primary metagenome ERZ773221 (study PRJEB29015, sample SAMEA2737758) | human gut metagenome | biome: human gut; feature: human-associated habitat; material: faeces | place: China | collected 2012 ... | reverse complement strand
CACCGTTGAGGTTCAGCGTTCCCTGCGCGTGCTGGACGGTTCTGTGACCGTTCTGGCTGCTAAGGGCGGTGTCGAGCCGCAGTCTGAGACCGTCTGGCGTCAGGCTGACGAGTACAAGGTCCCCCGTATGGTGTACGTCAACAAGATGGACACCATGGGTGCTGACTTCTTCCGCTGCATCAAGATGCTGCACGATCGTCTGCACGCCAACGGCGTGGCCATCCAGCTGCCCATCGGTCAGGAGGATACCTTCCGCGGTATCGTTGACCTGGTCGATATGAACGCTGAGGTCTACTACGACGACATGGGCAACGATATGCGTACCGAGCCCATTCCCGAGGATATGCGTGAGCAGGCTGAGGAGTATCACAACATCCTGATCGAGGCTGTTGCTGAGAACGACGAAGAGCTCATGGAAAAGTACCTTGAGGGCGAGGAGATCACCCGTGCCGAGCTGAAGGCTGCGATCCGCAAGGAGACCATCGCTAACACGCTGGTTCCCGTTGTCTGCGGTTCTTCCTACAAGAACCGCGGTGTGCAGAAGCTGCTGGACGCTATCGTTGACTATATGCCCGCTCCTACCGATGTCCCTGACATCAAGGGCGTGAATCCCGAGACTGAGGAAGAGGAGACCCGTCCGTCTTCCGACGACGCTCCCTTCGCAGCTCTGGCCTTCAAGATCGCTACCGACCCGTTCGTTGGTAAGCTGGCATACTTCCGTGTTTACTCCGGTAAGGTTGAGGCAGGTACCACTGTCTACAACTCCGTGAAGGACAGCAAGGAGCGTATGGGCCGCATCCTGCAGATGCACTCCAACCACCGCAAGGATATCGACTGCTGCTATGCAGGTGATATCGCTGCTGTTGTCGGTCTGAAGAACACCACCACTGGTGATACTCTGTGTGATGAGAATCATCCCATCATTCTGGAGTCCATGAAGTTCCCCGAGCCCGTTATCCGCGTTGCCATCGAGCCCAAGACCAAGGCCGGCAACGAGAAGATGGGCATCGCGCTGGCAAAGCTGGCCGAAGAGGATCCGACCTTCAAGACCTACACCGACGAAGAGACCGGTCAGACCATCATCGCCGGTATGGGCGAGCTGCACCTGGAGATCATCGTTGACCGTCTGCTGCGTGAGTTCAAGGTTGAAGCAAACGTGGGTGCACCTCAGGTTGCTTACCGTGAGACCATCCGCAAAGAGGCCAACCAGGAGACCAAGTACGCACGTCAGTCCGGTGGTAAGGGCCAGTACGGTCACGTTAAGATCAAGATCGAGCCCAACGAGCCCGGCAAGGGTTACGAGTTCGTCAACGCCATCGTTGGCGGTGCCATCCCGAAGGAATACATCCCGGCTATCGACAACGGTATCCAGGGTGCTATGAAGTCCGGTGTTCTGGCTGGCTATCCTGTCGTTGATGTCAAGGTCACCCTGTGGGATGGTTCTTATCATGAGGTCGACTCCTCTGAAATGGCCTTCTCCATCGCAGGTTCCATGGCATTCAAGGATGCTATGCGCAAGGCTGATCCCATCATCACCGAGCCCATCATGAAGGTTGCTGTTATCGTTCCCGATGAGTATCTGGGCGATGTTATCGGCGACCTGAATGCACGCCGTGGTCAGATCCAGGGCATGGAAGCTATGGCTGGTACTCAGCGCGTCAATGCATTTGTGCCTCTGGCTCAGATGTTCGGCTACGCTACCGACCTGCGTTCCAAGACTCAGGGTCGTGGCCAGTATGTTATGGAGCCCTCTCACTACGAGCCGGTTCCCAAGAACATTGCTGACCAGATCATTGCTGGCCGTACCAAGGGCTAAGCGCTGAAAAGCATAAGAATTTTGCCGGGGTAGTGTAACTCCGGCAAAATTTCCTGTAAAAGCACTTGATTTTACAGGGTAAATTTAGTAGAATAGCCTTGCAGTACAATCTTGTACAAGCAGGGTTGTTGTAACCAATATCAAAACCTAAATTAAGGGAGGATATTCCAATGGCTGAAAAGGCAAAGTTCGACCGTTCTAAGCCGCATGTGAACATCGGCACCATCGGTCACGTTGACCACGGCAAGACCACTCTGACTGCCGCTATCACCAAGTACCTGGCTCTGAAGGGCGACGCAGACTTCATGGACTACGCCAACATCGATAAGGCTCCTGAGGAGCGTGCTCGTGGTATCACGATCAACTCCGCTCACGTTGAGTATCAGACCGACGCTCGTCACTATGCTCACGTTGACTGCCCGGGCCATGCTGACTACGTCAAGAACATGATCACTGGTGCTGCTCAGATGGACGGCGCTATCCTGGTCGTTGCTGCTACCGATGGTCCCATGCCCCAGACCCGTGAGCACATCCTGCTGGCTCGTCAGGTCGGCGTGCCCTATATCGTTGTGTTCATGAACAAGTGCGATATGGTCGACGACGAAGAGCTGCTGGATCTGGTCGAGATGGAGATCCGTGAGCTGCTGACCGAGTACGACTTCCCGGGCGACGACACCCCGATCATTCGTGGTTCCGCTCTGAAGGCTCTGGAGTCTACCTCCACTGATCCCAATGCTCCCGAGTATGCTTGCATCAAGGAGCTGATGGACGCTGTTGACACCTATATCCCCAACCCCGATCGTGAGGAAGACAAGCCCTTCCTGATGCCCATCGAGGATGTCATGACCATTTCTGGCCGTGGTACCGTTGCTACCGGTCGTGTTGAGCGTGGTATCGCCAAGGTTGGCGACGCTATGGAGATCGTCGGCATCAAGCCCGATCGTCTGAACACCACCATCACCGGTCTGGAGATGTTCCGTAAGTCTCTGGACTTCGCTGAGGCTGGCGATAACATCGGCGCTCTGCTGCGTGGTGTTGATCGTACCCAGATCGAGCGTGGCCAGGTTCTGGCTAAGCCCGGCACTGTGCACCCCCACAACGTCTTTGAGGCTCAGGTCTACGTCCTGACCAAGGACGAAGGCGGCCGTCACACCCCGTTCTTCTCCAACTATCGTCCTCAGTTCTACTTCCGCACCACCGACGTGACCGGTATCATCACTCTGCCCGAAGGCACTGAGATGTGCATGCCCGGCGATAACGTCATGATGCACGTTGAGCTGCTGACCCCTGTTGCTATGGAAGAGGGCCTGCGTTTCGCTATCCGTGAGGGTGGCCGTACCGTTGGTTCTGGCGTTGTTGGCAAGATCATTGAGTGATTTTGACCCTTCGCGCCTTTCCTAAGGCTAAAGGTTAAACTTACGAGAGACCTTCCCATTCCGGAGAGTGGGAAGGTCTCTTTTTGTTTTAGATCCTCTGTCTGTAAGGGCAGGGGATTTTTTTTTGCGGCATGTCACAACTCTTTGTTTACAAAACAAGGTTGTTCTGGTATACTGAAAAAGGAAATGCTGGAAAAGTCCTATCGGCTGGTGCTGAGGGGATTCAGCAAAAAGAAGCAGCATGAACTTCTGGATGGGGTGAAGAGTAATGCCGTTTGATTATAAGAAAGAGTACAGGGAATTTTATCTCCCGCCGAAAAAACCGCATCTGATTACGATACCGCGTATGAATTTTGTGGCAGTGCACGGCAAGGGCGACCCGAATGCTCCGGGTGGAGCCTATCAGGAGGCTATGGGAGTGCTGTACGGCATTGCTTTCACCATCAAAATGAGCTATAAGGGCAGCCACAAGATGGACGGCTATTTTGAATATGTGGTTCCACCGTTGGAGGGCTTGTGGCATCAGAAGGGCGTGGATGGCGTTGACTATGCACATAAAGAAACATTTGAGTGGACATCCATGATCCGACTGCCAGAATTCGTGACGCCGGAAGCGTTTGATTGGGCCGTACAGGAAGCAACGGCAAAAAAGAAAAAGGATTTTTCCAAGGCGGAATTCCTGACCTATGATGAGGGACTTTGCGTTCAGTGCCTGCATATCGGCCCTTATGATGAAGAACCGAAAACGCTGGCGCAGATGGATGCCTTTGCCGTAGAGCAGGGGTATAGGCTTGATTTTTCAGAGACACGCTTCCACCACGAAATTTATCTGAGTGATCCTCGCCGCGCTGCACCGGGAACACTGAAAACAGTTCTGCGGCATCCCATACGTGAAAAATAAAAACAGGAAAATTCACAAATGATGTCGCTTTTATTTGGCAGATGTGCTATACTGATTTTATCTGTAGAAACACATTGAATGGATAAGGGAGGAGAGAACTTCATGCAGCATGAAACTGTCATCGTGCTGGACTTTGGCGGCCAGTACAATCAGCTGATCGCGCGCCGCGTCCGCGAGAACAATGTCTACTGTGAAATCTATTCCTATAAAACCGATCTGTCGGTTATCAAGGCAAAGAACCCCAAGGGTATCATCTTTACCGGTGGCCCCAACAGCGTTTATCTGGAGGATTCCCCCACGATCGACCCTGAGATCTTCAACTGGGGTGTGCCTGTGCTGGGCATCTGTTACGGCAGCCAGCTGATGATGCATCTGCTGGGCGGCCATGTCTGCCGCGCACCGGAGCGCGAGTACGGCAAGACTGAGGTGTTCGTGGACACGAACAGCAAGATGTTCACCGATGTGCAGCCCTCCACCATTTGCTGGATGAGCCACAACGACTATATTGAGCAGGCAGCGCCCGGCTTTAAGATCACTGCTCACACGGTCAACTGCCCGGTAGCTGCGGCAGAGAACGCTGAGAAGGGCCTGTACGCGGTCCAGTTCCATCCGGAAGTGCTGCACACTGCGGAAGGCAAGAAGATGCTGCGCAACTTCGTGTACAACGTCTGCGGCTGCACCGGCGACTGGAAGATGGACTCCTTTGTGGAGAACAACGTCAAGGCCCTGCGTGAGCGCATCGGCGATGGCAAGGTGCTGTGCGCCTTGTCCGGCGGCGTGGATTCCTCCGTTCTGGCAGCTATGCTGGCTAAGGCCATCGGCAAGCAGCTGACCTGCGTGTTCGTGGATCACGGTCTGCTGCGTAAGAACGAGAAGGAAGAGGTCTGCTCTGTATTCGGCCCGGGCAATGCCAACGGCTTTGATATCAACTTTATCTGTGTGGATGCCCGCGAACGCTACTTTGCAAAGCTGGCTGGTGTCACCGAGCCGGAGCGCAAGCGCAAGATCATCGGCGAAGAGTTCATCCGTGTGTTTGAAGAGCAGGCCAAGAAGATCGGCAAGGTGGATTTCCTGGCACAGGGTACCATTTACCCGGATGTCGTTGAGAGCGGTCTGGGCGGTGAGTCCACTGTTATCAAGAGCCACCACAACGTTGGCGGTCTGCCCGACACCGTGGACTTCAAGGAGTTGGTGGAGCCGCTGCGCAACCTGTTCAAAGACGAGGTGCGTCAGGCCGGCCGTGAGCTGGGCCTGCCCGAATATCTGGTCAGCCGTCAGCCGTTCCCCGGCCCGGGCCTTGCCATCCGCATCATCGGCGAAGTGACCCCGGAAAAGGTGGCTATCGTGCAGGATGCCGACGCGATCTGGCGTGAGGAGATCGCAAAGGCGGGTCTGGATAAGGAGATCAGCCAGTACTATGCAGCCTTGACCAACATGCACAGTGTGGGCGTCATGGGCGACGAGCGCACCTATGATTACGCTGTGGCGCTGCGTGCTGTGACCACCACCGACTTCATGACTGCAGAGAGCTATAATATGCCCTGGGATGTTCTGGGCACTGTCACCAGCCGCATCGTCAATGAGGTCAAGCATGTGAACCGCGTGTTCTATGATTGCACCGGTAAGCCGCCGGCAACCATTGAGCTCGAATAATGGAATTACGCGAACTTTCAACGTTGCTATGAGCAAAATCGAAAGAAAAATCGCGCTGTGACATTAGTTTGACATTAAGCCGCGAAAAAGCACACAGAATTATAATTCAACGAGCCTTCGCGGTTTAACATTTGAGAATAATTTGAAAGACCCCTGAAAGTGACGAGAAATCGAAACTTTCAGGGGTCTTTTTGACATTGTTGACATTAAGAAATGACCGTGACATTATCGAAAATAAGGCGCTGTTGCCTGACAGTGGGGTGATAATGGATCTTGAATCCGGCGGCACGGGCAGAGCATCAATGTGTAGCACGATTGCACAGATGAATGAGGAATTTTCCTTCAACGGAAAGCTGGAAGAGCACCTGCGAATCGGCTTTAATTTGGAATTTTTGAGCGAGGCTTTGAAGTCGATGGAAGGAGACGAGGTCAGCGCATGGGTGGTCGGTCCTCTATCCCCCGTAAAGCTGATTGAGCCGCAGTATGAGGCGCTGGTGCTTCCTGTCAAGGTCAAGGAGGAAGCATGATGCAGGGTAGAACATTTCGTGGGCAGTCCCCAGATGGCACTTGGCATGAAGGATTTTTCATTCGCTCACCGGGCGTGAAGAACAGCCGACCGGGTGAGGGCTGGTACATCAACTCCGAGCAAGAGCCGGCATACGCCCATCTGGTCAAGCCATTTACAATCGGCATGAGCACTGGCGTAAAGGACATGGAAGGAACGATGGTCTTTGAGGGCGACATCATCAAAACCACCGGCCCCAACGAGCGGATTTTCTCTGTGGAGTTTGGTGAGTACATTGCCTATGGCGTGGGCCATATCGGGTTCTACGCAAAGATTGCCGGCAAGAACTCACGCGACTGCAGCCCGTGCTGTCTTCGGGCGTTGCTCTACATTGGAAAAGTGGTTGGAAACATGAGCGACACGCCATACCTGATGAAAGAAGCTGGAGAGGAGCAGAAAAAATGAAATGGACTGAAACAATTACCCCGAAACAGGCGGCTGAAGAGCTGGGAGTACCTTATCACGGCTGGATGAGGGAGATGGATCGGGCATGGATCAGCGAAGACCAGAAGTACAGCGTGATGTCTCGTTTGCTCCGCACGGAATGGGGCAAGGTCGAACACGTCACGATTACGGCGGCAGAGGGCGTTGGCCGGAGTGACGGCAGCGGGGATATCCCGTGGGCCGTCAAGATGGAAATTAAAAACGACCTGTTCGGTGATGAACGCCGTAAGTGTGAGCAGGAGCGTATGGATGCTGAGCGGCTTCTGTCCAATATCACAAACATCACCGTCAATGGAGCCGACCTGATACTTGACCGCGTGTTTGACAATGTCGGATTCAGCCGCATAGATGATGGGATATTCCGCAAGCTGGTTAAAGCGCGTTTGTCTTATCCTGCGAGCAAATCCGCCACAGTGGAATATCTCAAGAATCATTTTGACGATGATGTAAGTCTGTCAAAGGTTTACAGGTATCTTGACAAACTCAGCGACAGTCAGCACCGCATCGTTCAGGAAATAAGCGTAGAGCATACCCGGAAGATATTGGGTGGTCATATCGGGGTGTTGTTTTACGACGTTACCACACTTTATTTTGAGTCAGATTATGAAGATGAGTTGCGCAAGACCGGCTTCTCCAAGGAAGGGCGGCACAAGAACCCTCAGATTATATTGGGTCTGTTGGTGAGTATCGGCGGTTATCCATTGGCCTATTGCATCCACGAGGGCAACAAATACGAAGGGCATACGATGCTTCCGGTCGTGACTGAATTTGTCCGCAAATATAAACTGGAAGATTTTATCGTTGTGGCAGACTCCGGTCTTATGAACTCCGATAATGTAGCCGATCTCGAAGCCAACGGCTACAAATATATAATAGGCGCGAAAATAAAGGCCGAGAGCAAGAAGATAAAGGAATGGATACTCAGCCAGCCGAAGAATGACTGTCAGATGATTGAATGCGACAAAGGAGAAGGTAAAAGGCTGTTGGTCGGATATACCTCAGACCGTGCCCGCAAGGACGCGTACAACCGCGACAAGGGTGTACGCAGGCTTGAAAAAGCCTACCGCAGAGGATCTCTCACCAAAGAGCATATCAACAAGCGTGGCTACAACAAGTTCCTCTCAATGGAAGGAGATGTAAAAGTAACTATCGACTACGACAAACTTGAATCCGATGCGAAATGGGACGGTCTGAAAGGTTATCTCACCAATACAGACATACCGGCCTCAGATGTGTATGCAGCCTATCATAACCTGTGGCACGTGGAGAGGGCCTTCAGGATATCCAAATCCAATATCGAGATACGACCGATGTTCCACTTTACACGGCGCCGCATCGAGGCACACGTCTGCATATGCTTCGTAGCTCTGAAAGTATATAAGGAACTGGAACGACTGCTGAAACTGGCCGACATCAATATGAGTGTCGACAAAGTGCTGGCACTTGCTCAGACCATCGTGACAATACAACTGACTTTGCCGCAAAACAAGCAAACCATCTCCAGAACAATGCTCATGAAACGACATCAACGTATCGCCCCATTATTTGAAGATGATTTTTGGGTGACACGTTGACGAAGTCAGGAAAAAGTCATGAAAAAAAGATTTACTATCGACGGCATGATGTGTGGTCATTGCCGTGCACACGTTGAAAAAGCACTGAACAGCATCGACGGTGTAAAAGCAATCGTAACGCTCGATCCTCCGGAAGCGACAATCGAATTCACAGATAAAGAATTTTCTTTAAACGAGTTACAACAAGTCATCCAGAATAAAGCCGGAGACTATAAATTACACGATTTGGAATAATGTACGCGCCAATCGCATGAATCCTCTAAAGTACCAGGACAATTCGGACAACCATTTATTATTATTCAACGATCCCCTTCAACGCCGAAGGTATGCCTGTTCGCTGATCATGATACTACTGATGACAGGAGTTGCCGAAATCCTGCATGAGAAAGAGATTATCTTTCCTGAAATAGCAGCTCTTATCATCGGCATGTGGATTGTCGATAAACGGGTATGGCATATCGAAGCCGGACAAATGTTATCGTTAATGACTCTTGGCGCCTGTACCGGTGTTCTCCTGGTGCTTTACTCCTCATTTCCTTTGGTGGTCAACGTAGCGATCGCTTTTCTGTTTGCAGGGCTAAGTCTTCTATTCACCCGGACTACATTATTCCGATGATATCCGTCTGTGTACTTCCCGTGTTGTAAAAAACCGAAAGCTGGGTCTATCCGGTATCCGTTTTCGTGATGACCTTGATTATCCCTGTCGCTCAACGCTGGATGGAGCACCTCGGCTTATGGCAAAAAAAACCATAAATTCCCGGCTACTTTCAAATCAAATTTTGCTTCCATCGGTCTTTATCTTATGTATTCGGCTTCAATAATGTCCTATCCATTGTTATGATACGGCCAACGGAAAAAACGGAAGAGTAACCTTCATACCCCAACAGCTCTCCTTTACAAACCTAAACTATATCTTGTTTTTATGTTTTAAAAACCGGTTCGCCAGATATTTCCTTACCGGTATGTCATAAAATTTCAGGCAACCATAAGCTAAAACGATACTACCTATAACGACTCCTAAAGCACCGGGAAACTATGGATAAAATAATAATGTTATCCGGTATGCAACTTTAATTTTATGGAACCGGCCATATGTCCCTTTCCCGTCAGTCCACCACAACATCTTTTGAAGGCACTCCGATCAATCCCATCGCCCCCCCCTCTGATTACAATGTCGTAAAACCGGGCAGATCTTAGCAATTCAGGCCCGATATCAGGACCAGGAAGGTACCGTAATGCCGACAATGTAACAGCCATTGCTTACTTCAACTCACAATGGGAAATTAATACCTTGATATCACTCCCAAACAGTACCGGGACGACTGGATGAGACCGGCATTTCGGGGTAATAATAAGCATATGAACGATTTCCCGATCAGAGTTTCTGTTTCAAATGTCCGGCAGAGATTTCTATAGTATTTCCTGCCAGAATTTTGTCGTTTGAAACATTGTTCGTAACTTTGCGAACAATAAAACTGATTTATGGGGAAGACTAAAGATTATACAGACGAACAAGAACGAATAGCCCGCTACGCTAAAGCAATGGGACATCCGGCCCGAATGGCTATCCTGCAATTTCTGGCAGGACGGGAAACCTGCTTTTTCGGAGATATCCATGAAGAATTACCGATAGCCAAAGCAACGGTTTCACAACACTTGAAGGAATTAAAGGAAGCCGGATTGATACAGGGAGAAATAGAGGCACCGAAAGTGAAATATTGTATCAACCGGACCAATTGGGAGGAAGCCAAACGATTATTTTCAGTTTTTTTCTGTCATTGTAAAGACAAAAAATCTTGTTGCTGAAAACAGCAGGCTTTTTTATGCGAATATTGTTCGTAATTCTACGAATTACAAACAATAATAACAAGAATCTTGTATGATGAGAATTATTCACTATTTAATATTTTGAAACGATGGAAATTAAAGTATTAGGAACAGGCTGTGCAAGTTGTAAAGCACTTTATACAGCAGTAATACAAGCTGTATCGGAAACCGGTATTGAAGCGAAGGTCGTAAAAGTAGAGGAACTGACCGAGATTATGAAGTATAACGTAATGAGCATGCCGGCCTTGGTAATCGACGGTAAAGTGGTATCGAGCGGCCGAAAGCCGACCGTTAGTGAGGTTAAAAAGTTACTTGTAAAATAAACGACCATGCGACTCACAACTTTATTGATTACATTGACTCTATTCTCCGCCTGCAGAGAAAAGCAAAGCAGAAACTTGCAGCTACAGGAACAAACCGTAACCGGCGACCGGGTGGAGGTAATTTATTTTCATGGGAAACAACGTTGTATGACTTGTAAAAGCATCGAGGAACAGACAAAAGAATTGCTGACAGGAAGTCTCGCAGAAGCAGTGAAAACCGGACAGATCGTATACCGGACAGTAGACATTTCGGATAAAGAAGGAGAAAAAATAGCGGATCGGTATGAAGTCACCTGGTCATCTCTGTTTGTAAATCGCTGGAAAGATGGGCAGGAACAGCGAAACAATATGACAGAATTTGCTTTTTCGAAGGCAACAAGCGATCCCGAAGGATTTAAAGCAGGATTGAAAGAAAAAATTGAAATATTGATGAAATAATGGAATCTCCGGACATTTTGATGAATAGCGGTCTACCTGTCGTGACAGCTTTCGTACTGGGTTTACTGACCGCAATAAGCCCCTGCCCTTTAGCAACAAATATAACGGCTATCGGTTTTATCAGCCGGGATATCGGTAACCGGAAACGAATTTTTCGAAACGGGTTACTTTATACCTTGGGGCGGATTATTACCTATACACTCCTGGGCCTGCTGGTTATCCCCATTTTACGGGAAGGAGCAAGTATGTTCGCCATACAAAAAGGAATCAGTCAGTGGGGGGAATGGATTATTTCACCTTTACTATTGCTTACCGGTGGATTTATGCTATGGGGGCAACGGTTGAATCTTCCGAAATTCGGTTTTTCGGGAGACAATGAAAAACTGCAAAACCTGAAAGGTGGTGTAGGTAGTCTGACATTGGGTATATTATTTGCCTTGGCTTTCTGTCCGACAAGCGGGATTTTCTACTTCGGTCTGCTGATACCGATGGCAGCGATCTCAACAGGCGGGATGTGGTTTTCTGTTGTTTTTGCTGTAGCCACAGCTTTACCGGTAGCGGTAGTGGCCTGGCTGCTGGCCTACAGTATTGCAGGAATCGGACGTTTCTACAATCGCCTACAGGTGTTCGAACGATGGATGCGAAGGATTGTCGGCTGGTTATTCACCGGCACCGGCCTCTATTATCTGATCAGGTTATTATAAAAATCGGAGGAAGGAATGAAAAGGCAACTGATAAAAACAGGAATAACGGTTACTTTACCTATAGTTATCCTTATAGTTCTCTTTGCATTACAGGATACTTTCATCCGGCTAGGTTCCACCCGAATGAGCCGGATGCAAAACGAAACGACGGCAGCAAGCATAGCAGATAGCATACAAATCTTGTACAACTACAAAGACCGACGCGATACAGGACTGCAATATACTTTTCTGGAATTCGGAGCGATGGGTTGTATAAGCTGCCGGAAAATGGAACGTGTCATGGAAGATATCCGAACAACATACGGCAAAAGGGTTAAAGTTCGGTTTATGAATGTGTCGAAGCAAGAAACACAGGAATGGACGAAATATTTCGGAATCGCCGCCATTCCTACACAAATCATATTAGATAATAACGGACATGAAATATTCCGGCACACAGGCTTTATTTCAGCAGAAGATCTGGGAACGGTATTCAAATAATTTTATAATGACAAGAGAGAAGTAAACAATTCGATTATGATACAGAAATTTGCAGATTGGTTGGTCTACGGGATTTTCGGCCTAGAGGCAAAAAGTCATCTGGGAGAAGCCGTGAATTTCTTTTTTTACGATACGGTGAAAATCATCCTATTATTATTTTTAATCAGCGTAGTGATGGGAGTAGTAAATGCTTATCTCCCGATCGGGCGGTTACGTCACTATCTAACTACCCGCCGGTTATATGGGCTGGAGTATGTATTTGCCGCTTTGTTCGGAGCGATAACGCCATTTTGCTCATGCTCATCCATTCCGTTATTCATCGGCTTCGTCAAAGGCGGGATTCCCCTGGGAGTTACGTTAAGCTTCCTGATTACCTCTCCGCTGGTAAATGAGGTAGCGGTAGCCATGTTCCTGGGTACATTCGGAGTGAAAATCACAGTTGTATATGTGGTAAGCGGTATTTTATTGGGAATTATCGGCGGAATCGTTTTGAACCGTTTCAGGTTAGAACGTTACCTAAGCGATTGGGTGAAAAGCATTCAGCAAAATTCGGAAACAGAAAGTGAATCCTGGGAAAATACCGGAACGCCTTTTATGAAACGGTTACCGGTCATTCTGCGTAATGCCTGGGGTATTGTAAGAGGTGTATTGCTATATGTGATCATCGGTATTGGCATCGGAGCAGCCATGCATGGATTCGTCCCCGAAGGATTTTTCGAAACTTATATGTCGAAAGAACACTGGTATGCAGTACCGTTGTCGGTCATTCTGGCAGTTCCCATGTATGCCAACGCTGCAGGGATTGTTCCTGTCATTCAGGTTTTTGTAGCCAAAGGAATCCCGGTAGGAACAGCCATTGCGTTCATGATGGCCGTAGTAGGGCTTTCATTACCCGAAGCGACACTTTTAAAGAAAGTGATGACCTGGCGGCTGATCGGGATATTCTTCGGCACAGTGGCCGCTTTTATTATCCTATCGGGATTTATATTCAATATGATCTTATAGACCGCTATTTCCCTGCAATCCGATCTGATCATTTTTTAGCCAGGTATCCGAAAACCTGCAGCCTGGCTAAAAAATGCAAATTCATCCTCCAGGCTATGACCGACAGAATGCCACGACTTAGAGCATAAACCGAAGAACTCTTTTTTTGTATTGTGTTCCAAGCCATCTCATCTTTAATCCGATGATAACCATGTACTCATATATAACGTATTCCCTATCCATCCTGTCGGACAACTTTCCGACACAAACAATCCGTCAGATGATCGTCGATAAACCCTGAAGCCTGCAAATGGGCATAACAAATCGTAGTTCCGAAGAATTTAAATCCACGCTTTTTCATATCTTTACTCATGGCATCGGATTCGGGTGAAGACACCGGAATTTCACTCAATGACCGAAAAGCATTGATAATCGGCTTCCGGTCAGGAAAAAACGACAGTGTATAATCATAGAAACTACCGAACTCCTTTTGTATGGCAAGGAATAGCCTTGCATTGGTGATTGTCGACTTAATTTTCAAACGATTTTTCACAATACCGTCAAACTGCATTAACCGTTCGACATCTTCATCGGTCATTTGTGCAACCAATCCGGCATCGAAATTGTAAAAAGCTTTACGATATCC
>ERZ773221.2591-NODE-2591-length-13744-cov-3.155892_pt1 | contig 13744 bp, 14 predicted proteins | sample MGYA00580994_ERZ773221 | MGnify/ENA primary metagenome ERZ773221 (study PRJEB29015, sample SAMEA2737758) | human gut metagenome | biome: human gut; feature: human-associated habitat; material: faeces | place: China | collected 2012 ... | reverse complement strand
GCCTTATCTGCGTCGTTTTCGTCAATAAGAACAGAAACCTTGATTTCGCTTGTGCTGATCATCTGGATGTTTACCTGTGCATCGTAAAGAGCCTCAAACATCTTTGTAGCAACGCCTGCGTGGCTTTCCATGCCTGCGCCGACAATTGAAATCTTAGCTACGCTCTCGTCAACGAGGATTTCTGTACCGTCAAAGTTCTCAATGTAATCTTTGAGAGCCTCGGCAGCTTCGGCACCTCTTGACTTAGGAACTGTAAAGCTGATGTCTTTCTTGCCGTCGTGACCGATTGACTGAAGAATAATATCTACATTGATATCCTTAGCAGAAAGTTTTGAGAAGATTTTAAAAGCAAGACCTGGCTCGTTAGGAATACCTGTTACAGAAATTCTTGCAACATCTGTATCTTTAGCAACGCCGCTGATTAACATTTTTTCCATTTTTGTTTTCTCCTTTACTATTGTACCCGATGCTCTTGTCATACTTGAGAGGACTTCAAGCTCGATGTTATATTTTTTAGCCATTTCAACTGAACGGTTGTTGAGTACCTGTGCGCCGAGTGTAGCAAGCTCAAGCATTTCGTCATAAGAAATTTCTTTGAGCTTTCTTGCGTTTTCAACTTTTCTTGGGTCGGCTGTATAAACGCCTTCTACATCTGTGTAAATCTGACAAAGGTCAGCGTGCATTGCAGCTGCAATAGCTACGGCGCTTGTATCGGAACCGCCTCTGCCGAGAGTTGTAATATCGTCTGTTTTAGCAAGGCCCTGGAAACCGGCAACAACAACAATTCTCTTTTTGTCAAGTTCATGACGGATACGGCTTGGGTCAACCTTTTTGATTCTTGCGCTTGTGTGAATGTTGGTTGTTTCAAAACCTGCCTGCCAACCAAGAAGTGATACAGCAGGGTAACCAAGCTTTTCGATAGCCATTGCAAGAAGTGAAATAGAAATCTGTTCACCTGCTGCAAGAAGCATATCTTTTTCTCTCTTTGAACCATTTGGATTAATTTCTTCGGCTTTTGCGATAAGATCGTCTGTGGTGTCGCCCTGTGCAGAAACAACAACTACAACATCGTTGCCCTTAGCGTATGTTTCTGTTACGATTTTAGCCACATTCATTACACGCTCAGCATTTGCTACGGAGCTACCGCCGAATTTCTGAACTATCAAACTCATGTCCTTTTACTCCTCTTTCAATTATAAATCACCTATGCGGATTTTTGAAATAACCTTTGCACCTCTGCTTTCGAGTGCTGCGATTTTTTCAATAATTTCACCATAGGGTAATTGCGCTGTTACAAAGGCAATCTCGCCCTCTGGACTGTCAGCCTTTTCAATTTTATCTATACAGCCAAATACTTCCTGAGCAAGCTCGAATGTTGTGTTTGCTCTGATGTACATTGCTGTTACCGACTCCTCATAAGGAAGAATATTGTCGCCGTTGCCGTCTGCCCAGAACAAGAACTTTCTTGTCTTTAAGTGTTTGCAGCAGTCAACTACATCGGCTACAACTGCGCTTGCTGTCGGGAGCTTACCTGCGCCCTTGCCGTAGAATACTACATCGCCTGTGCAGTCGCCTCTTACCATAATGCCGTTGAACTCATAGTCAATGTTAGCAAGCTGGCTTTTGTTTGGTACAAACATAGGAGCAACGATTATATCAATCTTGCCGTCGTCGAGACGCTTAACTCTGCCGATAAGTTTAATAACGCAGTTGTAAGCCTCTGCATATTTTACATCTTCAAGAGTAATCTCGGTGATGCCCTCTGTATGTACAAAGTTCGGATAAACATGCTTACCGAAAGCAAGGGAAGCAAGAATACAGATTTTACGGCAAGCGTCGTGACCTTCAATATCTGCAGCAGGGTTTCTTTCGGCAAAGCCGAGATCCTGTGCAAGTTTGAGGGCAGCGTCAAACTGCATACCGTCCTCAATCATCTTTGTGAGGATGAAGTTTGTTGTGCCGTTTAAAATACCTGCAATTTCATCAACAATATTTGCTACAAGGCACTGACTGATTGGGCGAATAATCGGAATACCGCCGCCAACCGATGCCTCAAATAAGAAGTTTACATTTTCGTCTTTTGCAATCTGTAAAAGCTCTGCACCGTGAGCCGCAACTAACTCTTTGTTTGATGTTACTACGCTCTTGCCGGACTTAAGGCACTTCTTTACAAAGTCATATGCAGGGTTAAGACCGCCCATAACCTCAACAACAACTCTTACTTCTCTGTCGTTTAAGATGTCATTAAAGTCCTTTGTAAATCTGTCGGCCAAAGGGCTGTCTGGAAATTCACGCAGGTCAAGAATGTGCTTTACATAAATTTCTTCTCCGATGCTTGCAAAAAGCTTCTGCTTGTGTGTTGTAAGAATTTCGGCTACGCCTGAGCCTACAACGCCGTGGCCCATTATTGCTACTGAAATCATATTCTAAATCCTTTCCTTTCAGTTTGGAATTTATAACTCCCTTATGTATTTAATGAAGAACTGCCTGTAAGCAGACAGTTCTTCAAGATAAACTGACTTAAGCTCCCGGAGCAGATACATTTCCTCCGCTTTCTTCAGGCTTAGGCTCTTCGCCGCCCTGGCTTTCGGCAGATGAGGTATCTCCGCCGCTTTCTTCAGGCTTAGGCTCTTCACCGCCTTGGCTTTCGGCAGAAGAAGTATCTCCGTCGCCACCGCCTGAGTGATTTTCGTCACCGGAATAAGAGCTGTCTGAATAATTAGATGATGAATCGTAATTATAATCATCGTAATCATCGGAATCGCTTGAGTCGTAGTAACCGTCCCAACCGCCGTTTGAAGGCATATTGTCCTCTGTGTAATAACCGACATATTTGCCCGAAACATTTTCGGTTGACACAATAAGACCCGAATAAGGGCTGTACTGTGCTTCAATAAGGTTAGACGGGAATTTGAAGTCCTTGTGCTCCATACCGCTTAAGTACGAGCTCATAACCTTGTTGAATGTGCTGGTTGCCACTGTTGTATTTGAAATTGTGTGTGGGTTGTCAAAACCTGTCCAAATTGCAAGAGTTGCGTAAGGTGACATACCGCAGAACCATGAGTCCTTGTCGGCATCGGTTGTACCTGTCTTACCGATAATATCCCAACCGCTGATTCTTGCCGAACCTGCGTTTGTATTGACTGAATTGGTTACATTGTAGTGGAGAAGTCTGTTCATAATAGCGGCTGTTGTCGGAGAGTAAGCCTGCTTTGGAACAGCGTTTCTGTTGTCGATAATAATATTGTCTTCGGAGTCTGTGATGTAGTAGTAGGTATATGGGTTGTAGTAAAGACCGCCGTTGCCCATATAGCTGTAAGCTGATGCCATTTCACGGACTGTAACACCGCCTGTAAGACCGCCGATTGAAAGACCGCCCGAGTTGTAAGCGTCCTCTTCGCTAAGGTGTGAAAAGCCCATTTTTGTAACTACCTGCTCGTAAGCCACGCTTGGACCGCCAATCATTTTCATAGCCTGTGCGGCTGTACCGTTTGAAGAAATTTCGATAGCGTCAGGTAAAAGCATTGTGCCCTTGTAACCTGCGTACCAGTTCTTAGGACCCGATACAAGTTCGCCGTATTCGTTGGTTTCGTACTTTTCAAGAGGTGCGTCCTCAATTTGAGATGAGAAGTAAAGCATCTTGTTGTCGATTGCATAAGGATAAACTACAACAGGCTTGATAGAAGAACCCGGCTGGAGAGATGACATTGTCGCTCTGTCCCAGCTTAAAGCCTCTGTCTTTTTGTTTGAGCTGCCTACGGTAGCGATTACTCTGCCGTCAAACCCCATAAGCGTCATAGCTATCTGTAATTCGGGGTCGTTGCTTTTGTCAATGTTTTGAGCTGCATTTTCCATCATTTCCTGTGCTCTTATATCCATAGCGCAGTAGATTTTAAGACCCTCTGTGTAAAGCTTATCGGACGCAGCGTCCTCACTGATGTTGTAGTATTGTGCAAGGTCCTTTTGAGCGTCATAGAAAAGCTCGTCGATGTACCAGTTCTGAATGTAGCCGTCGTCGTTGTCGTCTTCATCGTCACGATCGCTTGTGTAGCCTACAAAAGTCATATTTGCAGACTCTTTCATAGCGGCATCATATTCGTCCTTGGTGATTTTGCCCTGGTCATACATTTCGTTTATGATGATTTCTCGTCTGATTTTATTGTTTTCCGGATAAGAAAGAGGATTCCATTTTGACGGGTTTTGAGTAATGCCTGCGATAGCCGCACATTCTGCGATAGAGCAGTTTTCAATGCTCTTGTCAAAATAAAGCTGTGCTGCCGACTCAACGCCCTGACAGTTGTTGCCGAAGTTTACAACATTGAGGTAAGCCTCAAGAATTTCGTCCTTTGTATATTCGTTCTCAAGCTTGAGCGCTTTGCAGATTTCACGCATTTTTCTTGTGAGAGAAACTTCGTTGTCGTCTGTTATATTTTTGATAAGCTGTTGAGTAATTGTAGAACCGCCGTAAGAATCTGTGCCCGAGGCAAGACTTACTACGGCAGAGAGGGTTCTTGTCCAGTCAACTCCGTGGTGGTCAAAGAAACGCTTGTCCTCAATGGCAACAACGGCGTCTTTCATAGCCTGCGGAATCTTTTGGTTGTCAACCCAAATTCTGTTTTCTGTGCTGTAAAGAGTCTGATACTGTTCAAACTTGCCGTCTGAATTTTGTACCATAATAAAACTTGTCTGGTTAAGCGATTTTGCTCTGAGGTCAATGCCTGTCGGTTCGGATGCAAGGCTCGCAATGTAAATTCCGAGCGAAATAACTGCGATAAGACCCGCAACAACGCATACCGAGAAAATTGTAAAAATAAATTTACCGAGTGCCTTGAAAAATCTTTTTATCGGATTTACCTTGCGAACGGCAGGGTTAATCTCCGGCTGAATATCTTTATATTGACTGATGTCTGTTTCACGCTTGTTACGCATAATTTCTCCTTCTTTGACAAAAACAAAGTTAATCTCTTAAATTTTATCCAAAAACAAAAAAAAATATCAGTTAATGATTATTATACCACTTGAGAATAAAAAAATAAATATAAAAAGCCAAATTTTTCTTAAAAAATAAGCCTTTTACAAAGGAAAATTTTATATAATATAATGTAATATATGTATAATAATACAAATAAGCGGAAATATATAGTTAAAACAGTTAAAAATAAAGCTGAATTTATTGCCGAGAAAGTATTGAATTTAGCAAATTACAGGGAGTTTTTGATGTGAAAAAGCTTATTTGTGCAACAGGAATCATATTAATAGCTTGTGCGGTAACGGGAAATTTATTTACCGCAGGTACAGATGCGTCGGCTCAAACCGTACAGCAGAGCAATACCGAGGATAAGTGTGAGGAAGATGTTTTTATCCTGAAAATAGAGGACGGCTATCTGAATGTTTATTATAAAGAAAGCGGTAATATTTACCTGAAAACGGGAACTATGTCCTCAAATTTGCCGAAAAGTGATGTAATGCAACTTAAAAAAGGTGTTGAAATTATAGGGAAGGAAGCGCTTAGAAGAGCAGTGGAGGACTATTGCAGTTAAAGATTTTTAAAAGTTATTAATAAACTATGTGGATTGCCAATAAAAATAAAAAAGATTAAAATTGCTTGTTGATGTAAACTACACTATTTTGCATTATGTGTATTGACAATTTATGTAATTTGCGGTAGTATTTAAACAATAGTGTAAAACTGCAATTATGAACAAATGTTGTTTTGCGTTATGCTCAAAAACACAAAGCAGACGCAGAAATACAAAAAAGGAGAATGTACATATGATTTCTACCGTTATTGATAAATCACTCGGTCTTGAATTTCCTATTTTTCAGGGCGGTATGGCTTGGGTAGCAGACGCTTCTCTTGCAGCCGGTGTTTCAAACGCAGGCGGTCTCGGCCTTATTGCCGCAATGAATTCAAACGGAGAACAGCTCCGTGCCGAAATAAAAAAGTGTAAAGAACTTACAGACAAGCCTTTCGGTGTAAATATTATGCTTATGAGTCCGTTTGTCGAAGAGGCGGTTCAGGTTGTTATCGAAGAGGGTATAAAGGTTATTACAACAGGCGCAGGCAACCCCGGTAAGTATATGCAGAGGTGGCTTGATGCAGGTATTAAAGTTATCCCTGTAGTTCCGAGCGTTGCTCTTGCAAGAAAGATGGAAAAGTTAGGTGCATTCGCAGTTATCGCAGAGGGCGGTGAGTCAGGCGGCCATGTAGGCGACCTTACCACAATGGCTCTTGTTCCGCAGGTAGTTGACGCGGTAAACATTCCTGTAATTGCAGCAGGCGGTATTGCAGACGGCAGACAGATTGCTGCGGCATTTATGCTCGGCGCTGTAGGTGTACAAGTAGGCACAAGATTTTTGGTTGCCACAGAATGTACAATCGCACAGGAGTACAAGGACAAAATCATAAAGGCAAAGGATATTGATACAGTTGTAACAGGTAAAAGACTCGGTCATCCTGTTCGTGCTATCCGTAATTCCTTTACCCGTGAATATACAAAGGCAGAATACAACTCATCGGAAGTAAGTGACGAAGAACTTGAAAAGATGGGTGTCGGCAGATTAAGACTTGCTGTAAGAGAGGGCGATGTTTCGCACGGTACGGTTCTTGCAGGTCAGGTTGCCGCAATGGTAAAAAAAGAACAGCCTGCAAGAGAAATCATTACAGAAATGTTTGCTCAGGCTGAAGAAGTATTGAATGGAGCTACAAAATGGGTAAAATAGCATTTGTTTTTTCAGGCCAGGGCGCACAGTACAGCGGAATGGGCAAGGAACTTTACAACGCTTCCGCCGCAGCCAAAAGCGTATATGATATGGCAGACGGTATCCGCAAAGGTACATCTGCACAGTGTTTTGAGGGTACAACAGAAGAACTCTGCAAAACAGTAAACACACAGCCTTGTGTATTTACGGCAGACCTTGCTGCTGCGAGATTTCTTGAAGAAAAGGGTGTTAAGGCTGACTGCGTTGCAGGCTTTTCACTCGGCGAAATTGCGGCTCTTGCTTTTTCGGGTATTCTTTCGGACGAAGAAGCTTTCAAACTCGTTTGCAAGAGAGGCGAGCTTATGGATAAGGCGGCGACCGAAAATCCGGGTGCGATGGCTGCCGTAATGAAAATTACTCCCGAAAAAGTTGAAGAAGTTTGCAAGGGCTTTGACAAGACATATCCTGTAAACTATAACTCGCCTGCACAGACAGTTGTTGCTACAACAAGCGAAAATGCAGAGACTTTCTGCGAGGCTGTCAAAGCAGCGGGCGGCAGAGCAAAATTGCTTGCGGTAAGCGGTGCTTTCCATTCACCGTTTATGGCAGATGCGGCAAAGGGTCTTGCGGAGTATATGCAGGACATTGAGTTTGCACAGCCTAAAGTAACAATTTATTCAGACTATACAGCAAAGCCATACGAGGGTGACTACAAGGAACTTGTAAGAGCACAGGTAGAAAATCCCGTAAGATGGCAGACAATTGTTGAAAATATGATTAAAGACGGTGTTGACACATTTATTGAAATCGGTGTCGGCAAGACTTTAACAGGACTTATCAAGAGAATTGACAACAGCGTTAAGGCTTTCAAGGTGGAAACACCCGCTGATTTTGAAGCACTTGACCTTTGATTTTGGAGGATATTATGAAATTTGAAAACAAGACAGCCGTTATTACAGGCGGTTCAAGAGGTATCGGTCTTGCAATAGCTAAAAAACTTGCAAGTCAGGGCGCAAACATTGCTATTCTTTATGTTGGTGATGAGAGCGAGGGCATTGCCGCAAAAGAGGCTCTTGCAGAGTACAACACAAAGGTTGAGCAGTATTTCTGCGATGTTTCCGATTTTAACGCATCAAAAGAGGTTGTTGACAAGGTAATCGAGGAATTCGGCGGAATTGATATTCTTGTAAATAACGCAGGTATCACCCGTGACAAGCTCGTTCTCAATATGGACGAAAAAGATTTTGACGCAGTAATCGGCGTAAACCTCAAGGGCACATTCAATATGATTAAGCACACCTACAAGCACTTTATGAAAAAACGCTACGGCAGAATTGTAAGCACATCTTCTGTTGTAGGTATTATGGGTAATGCGGGTCAGGCTAACTATTCGGCATCTAAGGCAGGCATTATCGGTATGACAAAGTCTGTTGCCAAAGAGCTTGCAGGCAGAGGTGTTACTGTTAATGCCGTTGCTCCGGGTTACATCGGCACAGATATGACAAACGCACTTTCAGACAAGGTAAAAGACGCTATGAAGGCCCAGATTCCTGCAAAGCGTATCGGTACACCTGAAGATGTTGCAAATGTAGTTGCGTTCCTCTGCTCTGATGACGCCGCCTATGTAACAGGCGAAGTTATCAAAGTTGACGGCGGACTTGCAATGTAATCGGAGGTGCTTTAATGAGAAGAGTAGTAGTAACAGGTATGGGTGCAATCACCCCTGTAGGTAACGATATAGATACAATGTGGGCAAATATGCTCGCAGGTGTAAACGGTGTTGAAAAAATCACATCATTTGATACTTCTGACCTCAAAGTTCACCTTGCAGGTACTGTAAAGAACTTTGAGCCGGAAAAATATATTGAAAAAAGAGAGTTAAGAAAGCTCGATATTTACTGTCAGTACGCTATTGCGGCAGCACAGCAGGCTGTAGACGACAGCGGAATCCTCGGTAATATTAACGAGGAGCGTTTCGGTGTGTACATCGGCGCAGGTATCGGCGGACTTCACTCATTTGTAAACAATGTAACTGCACTCAACGAGGGCGGCCCGAGAAAGGTATCTCCTTTCTTTATTCCGATGATGATCGGTAATATTGCCACAGGTAATGTAGCTATCCGCTTTAAAGCAAAGGGTGTTTCACTTTCGGTTATGAGCGCTTGTGCAACAGGTACACACTCAATCGGCGAGGCTTTCCACGCAATTAAGGACGGTTATGCAGACGCAATCATTGCAGGCGGCACAGAGGCGGTTATCGCTCCTCTTACAATCGCAGGCTTCCAGAATATGAAGGCTCTTTCCACAAATGAAGATCCCGAAACAGCATCACGCCCGTTTGATAAAAACCGTGACGGTTTCGTAATGGGCGAGGGCGCAGGTATGCTCGTACTTGAAGAATATGAGCACGCAAAGGCAAGAGGCGCTAAGATTTATGCTGAATTTGCAGGCTACGGCAATACTTGTGACGCTCACCATGTTACAGCTCCCGACCCTGAGGGTGCAGGACTTGCAAGAGCAATCAAAATTGCTATGGCAGAGGCCGGCACAACAGATGACGATCAGCTTTATATCAATGCTCACGGTACTTCAACCCACTTAAACGACCTTACCGAAACAATGGCGTTCAAGTCGGCTCTCGGCGAAAAGGCTTACGATGCAAATATCAGCTCAACAAAGTCAATGACAGGTCATATGCTCGGCGCAACAGGCGCAATCGAAGCTATTGTTTCTGTTCTTACTCTCCGTGACGGTATGATTCCGCCAACAATTCACTTAAATGAGCAGGACGAAGAACTTGACCTTAACTACACACCGAACAAGGCAGTTAAGCGTGATGTAACAGTTGCCGCATCTACAAACCTCGGTTTTGGCGGTCATGACGCTTGCGTAGTATTTAAGAAAATCTGATTCGGAGGGCTGTATTTATGTATTCTAAAAACGATGTTAAAGAATTTATCGAAATGCTTGAAGGCTCATCGCTTTCGGTACTTGAAATAAAAAACGGTGACGGTTCGGCTATCCGTCTTGAAAAGGCAATTTCTGCCGCTCCTGCCGTTGTAATGCAGGCAAATGCTCCTGCATCGGTTAACGAATCGGCTCCTGTGGCTGCTCCTGCAGCACCTGCCGCTCCGTCGGCTCCTGTTGCCGAGGGCAAAACAATCAATTCTCCTATTGTCGGCGTATTTTATGCCGCTCCGTCACCTGACAGCAATCCTTATGTTTCTGTGGGACAGAAAATTTCAAAGGGTGACACAATCTGCATAGTTGAAGCTATGAAGTGTATGAATGAAATCCAGTCAGAGCTTGACGGCGAGGTTACAGAAGTTCTTGTTAAGGACGGCGACCTTGTTGAGTACGGTCAGCCTCTGTTCAGAGTTAAATAAGGAGTTACAATGAATCAGGAAGAAATCAAAAAGATATTACCGCATCGTGACAATATGCTGCTTGTTGAAGAGGCAGAAAAAATCGACGATGTTACCTCAAAGGGAAGATATACAATCAAGGGCGACGAGTTCTTTTTACAGGGACATTTTCCGGGCAATCCTGTTGTTCCGGGTGTTATTCTCTGCGAAATGATGGGACAGTCGGCTTGCTGCCTGCTTGCGGGCAAGGTTGAGGGATGCACACCTTTCTTTACAAAAATGAACAATGTAAAGTTTAAAAATCAGGTAAAACCCGGCGATACACTCGAAAGTGTATGTACTCTTACAAAGAGCAAGGGTGTGTTCTATATATTTGATGCAAAAGGTTATGTTGACGGCAAGCTTTGCGTAAGTGCCGAGCTTTCTTTTGCTCTTATTCCAAATAATAAGTAACTTATTGCAAATTTTCTTTTGGAAGTGATAAAATGTTTTCAAAAATACTTATAGCCAACCGAGGAGAAATTGCAGTAAGAATTATTCGTGCTTGCCGAGAAATGGGTATCAGTACAGTTGCAATATATTCTGAGGCGGACAAAAACGCAATGCATGTTCAGCTTGCTGACGAAAGCTATTGTGTTGGCGGCAGCAGAGTTGCCGACAGCTATCTTAATATGCCTGCTATACTTACCGTTGCCATTGAAAGCGGCGCACAAGCCATTCACCCCGGCTATGGTTTGCTCTCGGAGAATGCAAAATTTGTTTCTCTTTGTGAGCAATGTAACATAAACTTTATCGGCCCTACATCAGAGATGATAAAATTACTCGGCGATAAGGACAATGCAAGAAAAACAATGCGTGCGGCAGGTGTTCCCGTAACACCCGGCTGCGATATTATAGAAGACCCCGTAAAAGCAAGGGAAGAAGCTGAAAAAATTGGTTTTCCGCTGCTTATAAAGGCTCGTTCGGGCGGCGGCGGAAAGGGTATCCGCAGAGTAGACTGCATTGAGCAGTTTGACGAGGCTTTTGCGGCGGCGTCTTCGGAGGCACAGTCTGCTTTTGGTGACGGCGCATGTTATATGGAAAAGTTCATTCACCCCGTAAAGCATATAGAGATGCAGCTTTTGAGCGACAAATACGGTAATACTATCTGTCTGGGTGAAAGAGAATGTTCGGTCCAGCGTAAAAATCAGAAGATGATTGAGGAAAGCCCAAGCCCTGCGCTTGATGACAGAACTCGTAAGGAAATGATGAAAGCGGCTGTAAAGGCTGCAAAGGCTGTAAATTATGTCAATGCAGGTACTGTTGAGTTTTTGCTCGATATGGACAATAACTTCTACTTTATGGAGATGAATACTCGTCTTCAGGTTGAGCATGGCGTTACAGAAATGGTAACGGGTCTTGACATTGTTCAGTGGCAGATAAGAATTGCGGCAGGCGGAAAGCTGACAAGAACACAGGACAGCATTTTTACACATGGAAATGTTATTGAGTGCCGTATAAATGCCGAAGATCCTGAGCATGGTTTCAGACCGAGCTGTGGCAGAATAAAGCGACTTCATATTCCGGGCGGTTCGTTTGTGCGCTTTGATACAGCTATATTTCAGGATTATTTTATTCCGCCTTACTATGATTCTATGATAGGCAAGCTCATTGTTCAGGCAAGAAGCCGTGAGCTTGCGATAAGAAAGATGAAAATGGCTCTTTCGGAGCTTACCATTGACGGAATTGACATCAACCGTGACTTGCTTGCCGAGATTTTGTCGGACGAGCAGTTTGTCAGCGGAGAATATACTACTGACTTTATGCTTGATTTTGAAAAAAAGCATAAGGACGGAAAGAAGTAATAGGCTATGGATTTATTTGCTTTTGTAAAACCGAAAAATGAGCTTGAAAGCAGACCCGAGGAGCAGACCAATGTACCGTTTGTTCCCGAGGAAATGTGGACAAAATGCCCTAAGTGCGGCACTATGCTCCTTACAACAGATATGGAAGAAAACTTCCGTGTCTGCACAAAATGCGGTCATCATTTCAGAATGAATGCAAAACAGCGTGTGGCACTTCTTGCCGATGACGGCAGTTTTTGCGAGCATGACGCCAATATGGCAAGCAAAAACATTCTCGATTTTCCAGGCTATGACCAAAAGCTTGAAAAAGCAAGAGCCACAGGTTCAAAAGAATCCGTAATGTGCGGTGAATGTAAAATCGGCGGTATTGACGCAGTGCTTTGCGCAATGGATTCCGATTTTATGATGGGCAGTATGGGTACGGTAACAGGTGAAAAAATCACCCGTGCTTTTGAATATGCTACCGAAAACGCACTTCCGGTTATAGTTTGCACTGTATCGGGCGGCGCTCGTATGCAGGAGGGTATTCTTTCCCTTATGCAGATGGCGAAAACTTCCGGTGCGGTTAAGCGCCACAGCGACAGCGGACTTTTATACATAACAGTTCTTACCGACCCTACAACAGGCGGTGTTACTGCGTCTTTTGCTATGGAGGGCGATATTATCCTTGCCGAGCCTGATACTCTTGTAGCTTTTGCAGGCCCGAGAGTAATTGAGCAGACTCTCCGTCAGAAACTCCCAAAGGATTTCCAGACATCGGAGTTTGTAATGCAGAAAGGTTTTGTTGACGCTGTTGTAAGCAGAAACAACCTGAAAGCTACACTTGTAAAATTGCTTAAGATGCACGGATACGGGGAGGTGTCGGAATAATGTCTGCTTATGATAAAGTTATGGCGGCGAGAGATGCCAATAAAATTACAACTGTTGATTACATAAATCATATGTTCGGCGACAGCTTTTTTGAACTGCACGGCGACAGGAGATATTCCGACGATAAGGCAGTTGTGGCAGGACTTGCTATGTTGCACGATATGCCTGTAACCGTAATCGGAATTGAAAAGGGCAGAAATACAAAAGAGCGTATGGAGCGCAATTTCGGACAGGCTCATCCGGAGGGCTACAGAAAAGCTCTAAGACTTATGAAACAGGCTGAAAAGTTCCACCGCCCTGTTCTTTGCTTTGTAGATACCAGCGGTGCTTACCCGGGAATCGGAGCGGAAGAAAGAGGTCAGGGACAGGCTATTGCCGAAAACCTTATGGATGACTTTAAAAACACCCGTGCTTACAATTGTTGTAGGTGAGGGCGGCAGCGGCGGTGCGCTTGCACTTGCTGTTGCAGATGAAGTATGGATGATGGAAAATTCTGTTTATTCCGCAATTTCTCCGGAGGGTTGTGCGTCTATCCTTTGGAAAGACAGTTCCAAAGCTCCGCAGGCCGCAGAGGCACTCAAACTTACTGCGCAGGATTTATTTGACTTGCATGTAATTGAGCGTATTATCAGAGAGCCGAGGGCAGAGGATGCCGCTATGTTTGAAAGTCTAAAACTCTTGATTCAGAGAACTTTTGAAAAAAATCTTGCACTTACCGACGAAGAACTTACAAATGCCCGTTATGAAAGATTCAGAAGAATAGGTGCCGATTTATAATTCTAAGTATAACCGTCTGCTTTGCAGGCGGTTTTTTTGTGGAAATTTTGAGAAGTTGTTTGAATGTAGGGGTGTGGATTAACTTATTTTCGGTCGGGTAACAGAGGCAGAAAAGAGCAATGTTTCTGTCACGAATATAAAAGTTTGGTCAACCTTTTCAAAGGTTGTGGGTGTGGGCAACGCCCA
>ERZ773221.2583-NODE-2583-length-13796-cov-14.522233_pt1 | contig 13796 bp, 10 predicted proteins | sample MGYA00580994_ERZ773221 | MGnify/ENA primary metagenome ERZ773221 (study PRJEB29015, sample SAMEA2737758) | human gut metagenome | biome: human gut; feature: human-associated habitat; material: faeces | place: China | collected 2012 ... | reverse complement strand
TCTCGGCCTCCAGAGCCACAATCTGGCGCGCTAACCAACTGCGCCATAGGCACCATAGAATGCGCCCGAAGGGACTTGAACCCCTGGCCCACTGCTTAGAAGGCAGTTGCTCTATCCACCTGAGCTACGGGCGCGCACGGGTCAGTTCCTGTTGTCTGGGAACATGCTGCGTGAATTATAATATCACATGGGGCGCATTGTGTCAATAGTAAAGTTCAATTTTTTTGAACTTTTTTATTTGTGTTTTTATCGGGGCTTTCTGCCCGGCTTTTAATAGATTCCTGCCGGGGCCTGGGTGTTTACGAAATACAGCTCGTACCACAAAATAAAGGAATAGAAGCTCCAAATCTTGGTCATGTTCTTGGCCTTGCCCGCCTTATGATCATCCAGCAGGCGCATGATTTCGTCCACATTAAAGAACTTTTCGGCAACGGGGCCAGTGAACTTTTCCTTTACCATATTATAGTACTTATCTTCCCGCAGCCAGTCGTTCAGCGGCACGGGGAAGCCAAGCTTTTTGCGATGGGCAACGCTTTCCGGCAGCTGCTTCATGGCGGCACCGCGCAGAGCGATCTTGGTGGACTCTTTGCCGGAGCGGTATTTCTGCGGGATGGACAGTGCCACATCCAGCATGTTGCGGTCCAGGAAAGGCACGCGCAGTTCCAGGCTGTTGGCCATGCTCATGCGGTCGGCTTTCAGCAGGATATCATACAGCATCCAGGTGTGCATATCCACCCACTGCAGCTGGGTGGGTTCATCCAGACCCTGCACTTTATCAAAATAAGGCTTAAAGAACTGTTCCGGGCGGGGGCTGTGGTAGTTCTTTTTCAGGCAGCGGTCACGTTCAGCCGGGTCCAGGAAAACATAGTTGGCGCGCATATAGCGCTGCCAGGGTTCTTCTGCACCGCGCACCAGGAAGTGCTTGCCCTTAAAGTCCGGCAGTTTGGATGCCACTGTGCCTGCGGCCTTACGCAGCGCTTTGGGCACCTTATGCTCGTAATCCATAAAGTGAACCGCCTGGCAGTATATGGGGTAGCCGCCAAACAGTTCATCGGCACCTTCGCCGGAAAGCACAACCTTGACGTACTTGCGGGCGTTCTGGGCCAAAAAGTAAAGCGGAACTTCCGCCGGGTTGGGCATGGGTTCATCCAGGTACCACTGGATCAGGCGGTTGGCTTCAAAGAACTGTTCGGCATCCACCTTATTGGCAATGCTGGGCACACCGATTTCCTTACTGAACTCCTGGGCATACGGCAGCTCGGAGTATTTTTCCTCCGCATAGCCGACCGAGAAGCTCTTGACATGCGGAGTACCCTTAGCAACCTCGTTGACCACAAAGCTGGAATCCACACCGGAAGAAAGGAAGCAGCCAACCTCAACATCGGCAATCTGGTGGGCGGCAACGCTTTCGGCAAAGGTATCGGTGATGATTTTTTCCCACTCTTCCAGGCTCTTGGAATCGTCCACATGGTACTTGATCTCATAGTAGCGTTCCACTGTCAGCTCGCCATTTTCCCAGGTGAACATACATCCGCTGGGCAGCTTGTAGACATTTTTGAACATGGTTTCCTCATTGGGGATATACTCAATGCTCAAATATTCCGGCAGGCGTTCCTCGTTTAGTTCCTTTTTGAAACCGGGATGAGCCAGAAAGCTTTTGATCTCGCTGCCAAACAGGAACAGACCATCCTGATTATAATAATAGAACGGTTTGATACCGAAGATATCCCGCGCACCAAACATGGTTTTGGTTTTCTGGTCCCAGATCACGAAGGTGAACATGCCGCGCAGTTTGCCGGGCAGCTGATTGCCCCACTGCTCATAGCCATGCAGCAGCACCTCGGTATCGGACCGGGTGGCAAAGGTATGGCCTGCGGCGATCAGTTCCTCGCGCAGGGTCTGGAAGTTATAGATCTCGCCGTTAAAAATGCAGACAAGACTGCCATCCTCATTGAACATGGGCTGCTTGCCGCCCTCCAGGTCAATGATGGAAAGGCGGCGGTGGCCCAGTGCTACCTGGTCGTCCACATAGTAGCCTTCGCCGTCCGGGCCGCGGTAGGTGATCAGGTCCGCCATTCCTTTTACAATGCGGCGGGCGGTTTCCGCTTTATGGTTGCGCTCAGCAAAGCCGGTAATGCCACACATAGGCGCTTTCCCCTCTCTATATTATAATGGTTTGTTTTGTTACAGGCTGGCGTTTCTATGATTGCCAAAAGGGCGGCGGGTGCACAATGTGCGCCCCTACGGGGGCCAGCGATTTTATTTATAGTGTGTGATAGCTTTTAGGCAACACCGCACAATTCCCGCCTTACGGCTTAAGCACCGCTCCGGCGGCTGCGGCACGGCATCTGCGTTGCCAAAATGCTCGATAAGACATCCAGTATTATCTGCGCTTTTGGCTTAGCAGCTGCCGCACCTCGCTCGCCGTATCGACACTTAGAATTATGCGGTATTGCCTTTATTCTATCATCAATCCCGCAGGCCCTTATTGCCATAGTAGCGGGCTGTTTTGCGGTAGTAGTTCAGCTGGCTGCGGATGTACCAGAGCCAGCGCTTCAGGTTCCAATCCTCTTTGCAGAACAGCTGGTGGGCACATTTGCCCTCTTTTTTCAGCTTATCCGCACGAGCCAGCAGATCCGGGTCCTTCAGGTATTTTTTGATCACGCCGTAGGGGGCAATCATCCACAGGCTCTTGGTATCGGCAATGGTCAGGCCAAGTTCCTTGTGCTCCAGCACATCCTCCACCAGCCACTTGGACAGGTTATACCCTGCCGCGGTGACAAAGTAGCTGGAACGGCCCTGACGGGGGTTCATCTCAAACATCTTGTACTCGCCGGTGCGGGCGTCGTACTTGATGTCCATATTGGCAAAGCCTTCCCACTGCATATCTTCCAAAAAGTTTTTCAGTTTTTCCAGCAGGGCAGCATCATTGTATTCGGGGTCAGACAAGATGGCCGCATAGTTGCCAATGCCTTCAGGGGTCTGCTCTTCCAGCAGGGGGCGGCCCAAAGCCATCAGCTTGACTTTGTGGTCCAGGCCGCAGTAGGCGTTCAGCACACGCATGCAGTTGTCATCGCCGGGGATATACTCCTGCAGAATCAATTCGTCCTGGTAGCTGCTGCCGTAAATGGCGGCGGTGATGGCGTCAAATTCTTCGCGGTTATTGGCAAGGAACACCTTTTTCTTGTGGGGGAAGGTGCAGTTCCAATACGCCGGGGAATTGCTCGCCTTGATGATAACGGGGAACGCAAACGGCAGTTCTATATTTTTATAGTTCTGCGCATTGCAGGTTGCCGTTTTGGGGTAGCTCAGGCCGTGTGCTTCGCAGGCACGGTAAAAGTTTTCCTTAATATCCAGGTCCAGCACGGTTTGCAGTTCCGGGCAGGCAAAGTGGTAATAGGGTTTCAGGGCATCGCGGTGGCGGCCCATCAACACGGTGTAACCGTCCGCGCAGGAAACCAGCACCAGCGGCTTGTCCGCATGGGCTTTTGCGTAATCGGTCAGCGTTTTTACAAACGTTTCATCGTTTTCCAAATCAGGTTCCAGCACGGCAATTTTTACAAGATTGGTGTTGGAAGTTGCAACCAGCGCACCCTTGCAGATGGCGACGCTGCGCACGCCATACTGCTGGTAAAAGCTGCGTGCCATACCATAAACATTGGCATCGCTGCCAAGAAGTACCGGTAAAAAATCAGACATAATACCAAACCTTTCCCATTTTGGTTATCCTTTATTTTACCGCCATTGCCACCACATGTCAAACGGCAATATCGCCTGCTTTGGGGGTGCGGGCACGGCGTTTTTTGTCTGCGCGGGCGAAAATTCCAGCAGCATTCGCCGCAAAATGCTTTTCTTTACGGCGCGAACCGTGTATAATAGGGCATATCGTACAAACAGTACCGGTTCCCGCCGGGGCAAGAAAGTAATAACCTGCGGTTTGTTTTTAACTCCGCAGCCAGTTGAGGATTATAACCATGTGTGGAATTGTTGGCTTTGTCGGCGCACGCGCCGACATGCAGGAAATTTTGCAGGGCATGATGGATGCCATCGCCCACCGCGGCCCCGATGGCCAGGGCCAGTTTATTGAAGGCCCGGCAGCCCTTGGCCAGCGCCGCCTTTCCATCATTGACCTGGAGGGCGGCAAACAGCCCATGTTCAATGAGGACCAGAACCTCGCCGTCATCTTTAACGGCGAGATCTACAACTTCCAGGAGTTGACCGCCGAATTGATGCGCGCCGGGCACACCTTCGCCACCCGGTCCGACACCGAAGTTTTGCTGCACGGGTACGAGCAGTGGGGCAAGGAGATGCTGCAAAAGCTGCGCGGCATGTTCACTTTTGCCATCTGGGACCGCAAGAACGAAACGTTGTTCTGCGCGCGCGACCATTTTGGCATCAAGCCGTTCTATTATTACCAAAACGATGCCGGAGAGCTGCTGTTTGGCAGCGAGATCAAAAGCTTTTTGGCCCACCCCGGCTTCAAGAAAGAGCTGAACGAAGAGCAGCTGCCGCTGTACCTCTCTTACCAGTATTCCCCCGGGGAGGATACGTTCTTCAAGGGCGTCAAAAAGCTGATGCCCGCCCACTGGCTGGAATGGAAAGCCGGGCAGCTGACGGTGCAGCGCTACTGGCAGCCCAAGTTTGACCCCGATGATTCCCGCACACTGGAAGAGTGGGAGGACGAGATCAGCGCGGCGATGAAAGAGAGCGTGCAGGCACACAAGATCGCCGATGTTGAGGTTGGCAGCTTCCTTTCTTCCGGCGTGGATTCCAGCTACATGGCCGCGCTGGCCCATGTGGACAAAACATTCACCGTTGGCTTTGCCAACAAGCAGTATGACGAAACCGACTATGCACAGGAATTTTCCAAGCACATCGGGGTCAAGAATTACGCTTACCGCATTACGCCGGAGGAATACTGGGCCAACCTGGGCAAGATCCAGTACCACATGGATGAGCCTCTGGCGGATGCCGCTTCGGTCGCGCTGTACTTTGTCAACCGCGAAGCATCCAAGCAGGTCAAGGTCTGCCTGTCCGGCGAGGGCGCCGATGAATTTTTCGGCGGGTACAACATTTATAAAGAGCCGTTTACCGTAACCTGGTATGACAAGATTCCCCTGCCCATCCGCCGGGCCATCGGCGCGGTGGCGGACCTGCTGCCGCCGGTGCATGGCATCAACTTTTTGGTGCGCCGCGGCAAGCCGCTGGCGGAGCGTTACATCGGCAACACCAACCTGATGGATGAGCACCGCAAGAAAAAGCTGCTGAAAAACTACCACCCCGGCAAGCTGCCCACCGACCTTTCCCGCCCGTACTTTGAGCTTTCCAAAGGGCAGGACGCTGTGACCCAGATGGAGACCTGCGACCTGAACCTGTGGATGGTGGGCGATATTCTGCTGAAAGCCGACAAGATGAGCATGGCCAACAGCCTGGAGCTGCGCGTGCCGTTCCTGGACCGCAAAGTATTTGAACTGGCAAGTCATATTCCGACCAAGTGCAAGGTGAACGCCAACCAGACCAAGATTGCGATGCGCGGTGCGGCAGAAAAGACCATTCCCGCCAAAACGGCAGATAAAAAGAAGCTCGGCTTCCCTGTTCCGGTACGCGCCTGGCTGCGGGATGAGCAGTATGCGGGCGTTGTGCGCAAGGCATTTAACACCCCCGCTGCGGAGCAGTTTTTCCGCACAAAAGAGCTGAATGCCATGCTGGACCAGCATATTTCCGGCAAGCGGGATAACTGGCGGCAGATCTGGTGCATTTTTATGTTCTTAGTCTGGTACGATGAATACTTTGTAAAACGCTGAGGTGATAACAACATGCTGTTAAAACAACTGCTGAAAAATCTGGACTATACACTTGTTCAGGGCTGCCTGAATACCGAAGTGACTGACATTTACTATGATTCCCGCAAGGTAACGCCGGGCGGTCTGTTTGTCTGCATCGTCGGCACCCAGCGGGACAGCCATGATTACGCCGCGGACGTTGCCGCCAAAGGCGCCGCCGTGCTGGCCATCCAGCACGACCTGCCCGCCGAGGTGCTGGCCGCTTTGCCGGATGTGACCGTGGTCAAGTTCGAGAACACCCGTTACGCCATGGCGCTGCTTTCCACCGCCTATTTTGGCCGTCCCGCGCTGGAAATGACGATGGTTGGCGTGACCGGCACCAAGGGCAAAACCACCACCACCCACATGATCAAGGCTGTGCTGGAAGCCGCAGGTCACAAGGTCGGCATGGTCGGCACCAACGGCGTGTATTACCCCGGCCACCACTATGACCTGAACAACACCACTCCCGAGAGCTATGAGCTGCAAAAGATCCTGCGCCAGCTGGCGGATGCGGGGTGCGATGCCTGCGTGATGGAAGTTTCCAGCCAGGGCATTATGATGGACCGCGTGGCGGGCATCCATTATAAAGTGGGCGTGTTCACCAACCTGTACCCGGACCACATCGGTCCCGGCGAACATTCCAGCTTTGAGGAATACCGCAGCTGGAAAGGCAAGCTGTTCCAGCGCTGTGATGTCGGCGTGGTAAACGCCGATGACCCCAACACCGAAGCATTGCTGGAAGGCCACACCTGCAAGCTGGTTACCTATGGCATCCACGCCCCCAAGGTGGACTACCGCGCCAGCGAGCAGTACCGCCTGCTGCGCAACAAGGAGATGCTGGGCGTTGAGTTCACCCTGACCGAGCCGGACGGCCACACGCTGGACGTACAGGTGGGCATGCCGGGACTGTTCAGTATTTACAACGCCCTGGCCACCATCGGCGTGGGCAAGGTGCTGGGCCTTGCGGATGCCCCCATCCATGAGGGACTGAAAAAGGCGCTCGTCAAAGGCCGTGTGGAGCTGGTACCCATCAGCCACAAGTTCACCATCCTGATCGACTATGCCCACAACGAAGCCGCCACCGAAAGCCTGATTGAAACCCTGCGGGAGTACAACCCCAACCGCCTGGTCGTGGTGTTCGGCTGCGGCGGCAACCGCAGCAAGCTGCGCCGTTACGGCATGGGCGAAGTGTGCGCCAAGTTGGCGGATTTCAGCATCCTGACCGAAGACAACAACCGCTTTGAAAAAGTGGAAGATATTATCGCAGACATCAAAACCGGCATGGCCAAGGGCAACCCGGACGCCAAGTATGTGGAAATTCCTGACCGGCTGGATGCCCTGCATTACGCCATTGACCACGCGCAGGAGGGCGACCTGATTGCCGTAATTGGCAAAGGCCACGAAGCCTACCGTGACCGTGAGGGTGTTAAAACGCCGTTTTTGGAGCGCGAGCTGATTGAAGAGTACGCCGCTGAAACTGGGGTAGAATAAGCAATTTTGCAGGGCTATGCTTTGCCTTTTGCTGCTTTGCGGCAAAAGCGGCACGGCCCTGCTTTTCTTTTGCACAAAATTGTGGTATACTGTCTGTGTATGCTAAAAAGTATACACAAAATTCAAACCGAACCAATGCGGAAAGGAGGCCGGTTTGATGACCACACAACCACCTGACCGGCTTTTCCGCCCGGTCAGCCCAGCAGCACAGGCCAAGGGCGAGCGTGTGTTCTGCGCTGCTGTGGCGCTGCTGCTGGTTTTATCGGAGGTATTCAGCTCCAACATTCAAAACACACTGCCCACATTCAGCCATGTGTGCCGCATTGCCTTAACCGTTACGGCGGCGGTGCTGCTGGTTGCAAAAAGCCTGCTGCTGACCCAGTGGCAGACCAAACAACAGGCGCTGACGGCTGCCGCGTTGGCCGCTTTTGCGGTGTTTACCACCGCATACGGGCACGACCAATGGTTTTTGTTTGCCGTTTTGCTTGGCATTGGTGCCAAGGATGTTGATTTGCGCCGGGTGCTGCGGGTCTACCTTGCCGCAGCGGCTGGCGGGCTGCTGGCGGTGCAGCTGCTGCACGCCGCAACGCCACTGGTGCCCTACCTGTACTACTGCCGCAACTGGGATTACGGCTATGGCCATTACAACGGGTACGGTGCCCGGCTGGCCGGTGTGTTTTTTGCCTGGGGCTGGCTGCGTTGGCCGCGCCTGCGCTGGTGGGACTGGGGCGGCTTGGCTGCCCTGGCAGCCTACACGCTGCTGGTGCCCGGCTGCCGCGGGGCAGGCATTGCCATGGTGCTGCTGCTGGTTTTGTTTTTGCTGCAGCGTGCCCTGCCCGCCTTTTTTGAAAGCCGCATCTGGCACGGCATGGCTCTGGCTGCCGCACCGCTGGCGCTGGGGTTCAGCCTGTTGGCCGGGCGGCTGTTTGACCCGGATCATCCCACCGCCACCCCGCTGCTGGACAAACTGAACAGCCTGCTTTCCGGCCGGTTCGAGATCTGGCACCATGTGTTCTGGGGGTATCCCCTCTACCACCCGGAGCAGGACGGGGTGCCCGGCTGGTACCATGATACCATGCCCAAGGCCGTTACCCTTTTGGGTGGCCTTGCCACTGATGGAGACGAACACCACGCCATTGATAACTCTTTCCTTGCCATCCCGATGAACAAGGGTGTGTTGGGCGCTGTGGTGATTGGGGTCATCTTCCTGTTGTTGATGTGGCGGCTATGCCAAAACCGCTGCACGGGCGAAACTTTGTTTTTGACGGTGATCCTGGTTTACTTTTTGATGGAAAACAAATGCTTTTTGTTCTCCGCCGACCCGTTCATTCTGCTGCTGCCCGCAGCGCTGTTTCCCGCAAAGGGCAAGCCTCTGCCGGTCGTCTGCCCGCCGGTAACACGAGGGTGTATCTGAAAAGAATAGAAAAGCTGCCTGAACCTGTTTGCAGTGTGCAAACGATCCAGGCAGTTTTATTTTTATCCAATTTGTTCTTTGTCAAAAGCGGGCTTATCTCACAGCTCGCTGAGGATATTGCCGTCAATGGAAATCGTCACGACCTGCCACGGAATGAACTTGCCGCTGTTCTGCAAGGCCACCTTGGCGGCGCGTTCCAGCCCGCCGCAGCAGGGCACTTCCATCCGCACCACCGTCACGCTCTGGATGTTATTTTCGCGGATAATCTGGGTCAGCTTTTCGCTGTAATCCACATCGTCCAGCTTGGGGCAGCCCACCAGCGTGATATGGCCGCGGATAAACTTTTGATGGAAGTTGGCGTAAGCATAGGCCGTGCAGTCCGCTGCAATCAGCAGTTTGGCCCCATCAAAGTAGGGGGCGTTGACCGGAACCAGTTTGATCTGCACCGGCCATTGGGAAAGCTGAGACCGCAACACCGGCATGTCCTCCCCTGCCGGTTCCGGCTTATGCTGCATCTGGCGCATCTGGCTGCCGGGGCAGCCGTGGTGCATCTGCGGCACAGGCTGGTGGAACACGCTGCGGGCCGCGCTGCCGGGGCAGCCGCCCAGCGGCTTTTGGGCGGCTGCAGCTTTCTGGCGCTTGTTTTCCTCCACAGCCTTTTCATCATAAGCGGCGGCTTCGCGCTCCACAAAGGTGATAGCGCCGGTGGGGCAATGGGGCAGGCAGTCGCCGAAGCCATCGCAGTAGTCATCCCGCATCAGTTTGGCCTTGCCGTTGACCATGGCGATAGCACCTTCGTGGCAGGCATTGGCGCAGGCACCGCAGCCGTTGCATTTATCGGTATCGATCTGGATAATTTTGCGAATCATAGAGGGTGTTCCTTTCTCCGCGCCGTTCAATGCCGTGCATTGCTGTGCGGCGCGCTGCTCTTTTCTTTTTGCTGTGCTTGTATTATAATGCCATCAGGCCAATAAATCTGTGGTTATAACCACAAAAAGCGAGGAATCCCATGGAAAAAACAGCCAGCACCCCCATCCAGCTTTTCCGCGGCATGACGGCGGACGAACTTGCCGCCCTGCGCGCCGCCCACTGCATCCGTGTGCAGTGTTATGACAAAAACGCTCTGATCTACCATGCGGGCCGTGTGGTACATGAGATCGGCATTGTACAAAGCGGCAGCGTAAACGTAGAATCCAACGACCTGTGGGGCAACAAAAGCATTTTGAGCCATGTGGAAGCCGGGCAGGCGTTTGCCGAAACTTATGCCCTGTGCGGCGAGCCGCTGATGGTGGATGTGGCCGCCGCGGAGCCGTGCGAAATTTTATGGCTGGATCTTGTACCCATGCTGCAGCAGCAAAACACTGCCGCCAGCTGGTACCCCAAGTTTTTGCACAACCTGTTACTGCTTTCTATGCAGAAAAACCTGGCGCTCTCCCAACGCATCCGGTGCACCACACCAAAAAGTACGCGTGGGCGGCTGCTGACCTATCTTTCCGCGCAGGCAGTGCGGGCGGGCAGCACGCATTTTTCCATCCCGTTTGACCGCCAGCAGCTGGCGGACTACCTGAACCTGGACCGCAGCGCACTTTCCAAGGAGCTGGGCAAAATGCGGGACGATGGGCTGATCCGCTGCCGCAAAAACGAATTTGAGCTGTGCGGAACGGAATAACGCCCCCTTATCCCCTATCCTTAAGGCAACACCGCATGCGGCCTGCTTCGTCCAGCTTGTTGGCTTTTAACAGGCGGATCACTTCGGGGATATTGGTCTGGATGGGGCCCCCTGCTGGCAGCGCGGCTTTTTGCAGCCCAGACACTGGTTGGCTTCGTCCATGACATGTAGTGCCATTGTTTTTCCTCATTTCGCAACGATTTTGCGTGTTAAAAGCGCAACAAAGTTTCAACTCCGCGCACTTTTTATCCATATCTATATTATAATAGCACTACATGCGCTGTGTACGCAAGCCCCATGGGCTGTATTTTGTACCGGCAAAGTAACGAAAAATCAACCGCTTTGCTGTGCATATCAGCAGCAATTTGCAGTTTTTGGTCCTGCCCCGCCAAACCCGCAAGGCTGGTGCCCGCCGGAATTTTTGCGTGCTTTAACAGCGGCAGCGCGCTGCGCTTTGCCCCCAGCACCAACAGGTACGGCGGCAGCGCGGGCAGGCCCGCGGCGGGCACATCCAGCACAGCATCCAGTACCAGTCGCCGCAGGCGGGCCGTGGGGTAGCGCTTGGTTTTCAGGCGGTCATACAGATCATTTACCGTTTCTGCTTCGCGGGCTGCGGCATACAGGCGGTTTTCCAGCCCTTCGCCCGCGCCGCGTAAGGTACTCAGCTGCTCCGACGTTTTGGTGCGCAGCAAAGTCAGCACTGCGGTGCTGAACTTTTCCGGGTCCGCCAGCTGACCTTCTTCCGCGGCCTGGCGGTACAGCTCCATGGCTGCCTGCGGCACAAAGGGGCTGGCAGCCTTGATTCCTTGCGTATGCACCAACTGCCGGATATGGGAAGCCGAAGCCAGTGCCTGCCCCTGCACCTGGCCGGTCTGGGCGGTGCCATGGGCTGCGCCCAGACGCGGCAGGGGCAGCAACTGCATGGCTGCCTCCTGCCGCAGAATGGCCTTGCAGTATTCGATCCCCAAAATGTTGTTGGGCGTTTGCAGCAAATCCGCAGCACCGGGGCACAATGTTTCGGCGGCTGCGGCACGGGCGGCGGCAAAGGGCAGGCCGCTTTCCAGCTGGCTGCGCAGCGCCGCCGGGAACGCCGCACTGCACAGCGCGGCAGCCGCTGCCTGCAAGGGGACGGGCTCCGGGGTTTCGGCACCGAACGCAAGGGTATCGCACCCCAGCGCGGCCAGCAGATGTACCCCGGCAGCGGCAAACTGTTCTGCGCTGGCGTTGGCATAGGGCGCAGGCAGCGCCACCACCAGGTCCGCCCCGGCAGCCAGCGCTGCGCGCACCCGCACAGCTTCCGGCAGGATGGGTACCCCACCGCGCTGCACAACGCCGGTGCTCATGCACACCGCGATGGTACTGGCCCCCCGCTGCCGCAGCATGCGCAGCTGCAATGCGTGGCCGCTGTGGAACGGGTCATACTCTGCAATGATGCCGACAAAATTCATATCGTCTACCCCTGATTCTCTGCAAATTCTGTTCGCTTATGCCGAAAAGAGCCTTGCAATGTTTTCTGCTTCATTATATAATAAATTTGTCTGATACAAAAGGGCCAATACAAAAACCGGGTCCCGCCCGGCATGGTTCTTAAATTTTGAAGGAGGACAAATCCAATGAAGATCCTTGTTATCAACTGTGGTTCTTCCAGCCTGAAATATCAGCTCATTGATATGCAAGGCGAGAAGGTGCTGTGCAAGGGCCTGTGCGAGCGCATTGGCATGGAAAGCAGCATGATTACCCATGAAGCCAACGGCAATAAAGCCACCACCCCGGCCATCTTCCCCACTCACACCGAAGCATTTGCTGAGGTTGTGAAAAAGATGACCACCGGCGATGGCAAGGTCATTGATGATGTCAGCGAGATCAACGCCATCGGCCACCGCGTGGTCCACGGCGGCGAAAAGTTCCAGGCCAGCTGCCTGATCACCCCCGAAGTGATCGAGACCCTGCGCGAGCTGAGCCCCCTGGCCCCGCTGCACAACCCTGCCGGCATCCTGGGTATCGAAGCCGCCAAAAAGGTCTTTGGCGATATTCCCAATGTTGCCGTGTTTGATACCGCTTTCCATTCCACCATGCCGCCGAAGGCTTTCATGTACGCCATCCCGTATGAATATTACGAGAAGTACGGCGTGCGCCGTTACGGCTTCCACGGCACCAGCCACAAGTACGTCAGCTACCGCGCTGCCGAATATCTGGAAGAGCCCATCGACCGCCTGAAGCTGATCACCTGCCATCTGGGCAATGGTTCTTCCATTGCTGCAGTTGACCAGGGCAAGGTTGTGGATACCTCTATGGGCATGACCCCGCTGGCCGGCCTGATGATGGGCACCCGCTGCGGCGACCTGGACCCCTCTGTGGTCAACTACCTGAAGTACACCCTGAACATCACCGGCCACCAGCTGGACGAGATTCTGAACAAGAAGTCCGGCCTGCTGGGTGTCTCCGGCGTTTCCAGCGACAAGCGTGACGTTGAGGCAGCAGCCGCCGCCGGCAACCCGCGCGCACAGCTGGCCAGCGATATGCTGAACTACCAGATCAAGAAGACCATCGGCAGCTACATTGCCGCTATGGGCGGTGTTGACGCCATCGTGTTCACCGGCGGTATCGGCGAGCATGACGCTGACTCCCGTGCCAAGATCTGCCACCACATGGATTGGCTGGGCATCCGCGTGGATACCGACAAGAACGCCAACGCCCACAAGCAGAACAAAGATGTTGTGGAAATCACCGCTTGGGGTGCCAAGGTTCGCACCCTGGTCATCGAGACCAACGAAGAGCTGATGATTGCCCGCGACACCAAGGAAGTTCTGGGCAACGAAGGCTTGCTGTAATTGCACCTATATTCCAGCTCAAGCGCCTAAAACTGAACTAAGCTAAAAAATCCGCTCCTTTTGCAAAAAAGGGGCGGATTTTTGTCAGTATATATTACTTAAAATGCGTTCATTATTTATGTTTTCTACATCCGTTTAGTATACGAAATCTTCACAACTTATTTGGACATTGCAATAAGCGCAATATACTATACGCTGGTATACACGTTTCATATTATTATCTATCCACCAATAGTAATCCGCCTCTCTAATCACTGTATAAGTCTTGTCTCCATGTTTATTTACCCCATCGCATTTTATATATCGTGCATCTGCTGTCATTGTTTCTTCTAAAAAATCATTAATCTCTTCTATCGAATAAAACATCCCCTTGTAGTTTCCATCACTATCATATAGACCATACTCCTGATAATTTTCTGCTAATGCAGGAACTGCTAAAAAGATGTTCATAGCCAGCATCATACTAATTGCTATTATAATTTTTTTCATTGTTATTGCTCCTTTACAAAGCTATCGTATCCCCTGCAAAATCTCCACCACTTCCGCTTTATCCTGCCAACGGTACA
>ERZ773221.2582-NODE-2582-length-13803-cov-3.431190_pt1 | contig 13803 bp, 6 predicted proteins | sample MGYA00580994_ERZ773221 | MGnify/ENA primary metagenome ERZ773221 (study PRJEB29015, sample SAMEA2737758) | human gut metagenome | biome: human gut; feature: human-associated habitat; material: faeces | place: China | collected 2012 ... | reverse complement strand
CCCGCCGCAAAGCTTAAAAGATATGGAAGTGCCGGGGTTATAATCCCTGCCGCAAGAATAGTGATAACCGCCGCTATAGGTTCTACCACACCTGACAGGTAACCATACAGAAACGACTTACTTCTGCTAAGTCCCTCTGACCTTAAAGGAAGTGATATTATAGCCCCCTCCGGGAAGTTCTGTATAGCTATTCCTATTGCAAGCACAAGGGCTGCCATCGCTGTGATACCAGTATTACCTGATATATAGCCTGCATACACAACTCCGACTGCCATTCCCTCCGGTATATTATGGATAGTCACTGCAAGTACAAGCATTGTTGTTTTTTTTAAATGTGCCTTCGGCCCTTCTGTCTCATCACTGTTCATATGAAGATGAGGTGTTATATGGTCAAGCAGCAGTAAGAAAAGCATACCTGCCCATAATCCTGTAAGTGCCGGCACAAACGACAGTCTTCCCATAGAAGCTGACTGTTCTATTGATGGTATAAGAAGACTCCATACAGATGCTGCCACCATAACGCCTGAAGCAAAGCCCATAAGAAGTCTTTGCACTTTATCTCCTATCGCATTTTTCATAAAAAACACGCATGCTGCGCCGAGCGTTGTTCCAAGCAATGGTATCAGCACACCATATATGACCTCAATATTCATATCCATCCTCCATTCTATGACTATTCATTTTTTATTTAATCACGAATTCTTTTAGTCTGAATTTCTATTATTCATCAGGCTCTGTACCCATTATACCCTGATTTTATCCTTTACTTTCTATCTGCTTCTTTTCCTTTTTCGTAAGTATTACATGGCGTATAGCTGCAGCAGGATGGTGAAATATCATTCTTGGTCCTGAATATCTCATAACCTCCCTGATTTTTTCTCTCATTTCCGGCTTATAGCAGTGAACCTTACAGTTAGAACAAAATGTCTTTGTTTCCATAAATGGGCACTTATCACTTCTCATATTGGCATAATCTGATAGTACCTGACATTCACTGCACATCTTCCCTTTAGTGTGATGCTTTCCACGACAATACACCTGTATCATCTGCGTAACCATCTTTTTCTCCTGCTCACGCTTTTTATTAATGTCCGTTTTTTTCATAATCTGTATTTCCATAAATAAAATAATAAGTTATCTGTAATATATTTCTAATGCCTTATCCACACATTTATCAGCTCATTCGTCCATTTTCAACTGAATATATCCTGTCAGCTATCCTCATAGTTGACTGTCTGTGTGATACAAGCACTACTGTCTTATCAAGTCTTTCCTTTGCAAGTGACTTAAGTATCACAGCCTCATTAAGGCTGTCTAAGTTACTTGTAGGCTCATCTAAAAGTACAAGGTCTGAATTATGAAGAAATACTCTTGCAAGACCTATTCTCTGCTTTTCACCGCCTGAAAGTGTATCGCCAAGTTCTCCAACCGGAGTGTCATATCCTTCTGGCAGTGTCATAATAAAGTCATGTATTGCTGCTTTTCTGCATGCATTTTCTATCCCTTCATCTGTAGCATCAAGTCTTGCTATTCTGATATTATTTCTTATACTGTCACAGAAAAGATGTGTATCCTGTGTCATAAAGCTTTCCATATCACGCAGGTTGGTAGTATTAATATTCCTTATATCCCGACTTCCTATTCGTATACTTCCGCTGTTTACATCCCAGAACCTCATAAAAAGCTTAAGAAGTGTAGACTTTCCACTTCCACTCTTTCCAACTATTCCAGTAACCTCGCCCTTGTGTATATCTATTGTGAAGTCATCAAGTATTTTTTCATCTTCATATGAAAATGTAACATTTTCTGAGCTTATGCCTTCAAATGCAACGCTGTCTTTGCCTGTAACGTCCTCAACAACCGGCTCCTCCTCAAGTATGTTAAGCACTCTGTTTCCAGCTGCAAATGTGCTCTGTAATGTACTTCCAAGCGCTGCAAGTGCTACAGCAGGACCAAATGATGAGAACAGCGCAACTGTTGTAAGAAGCACACCATCAAAGCCGATAACACCATCTGCATAAAGCTTAGAACCTGTCATAAGCATAATAAGGTCAAATATGAGTATGCAGACATTAGTAACTGCTGTATTAACGCCTGACACATCCTTCATACGCTTTGCTGATACCGAAAGCTCATCTGTCTGCTTATTCATATCCGCAAGTCTTTTACTTCCTGTACCATACTGGATTATCTGCTGTATTCCTCTTAAGCTGTCAAGTACGAAGCTGCTGAGTTCTCCCGACTTTGTACGAAAGTCCATTCCGTCACTTCCGCTAACCTTTGATATTATGAGTGGAATAACTACTCCCGTAACAATATATGCAGCAAGTGCCACGATTGCTAATATCCAGTGAAATGAGCCTATATATATGCACATTATTATTGTATACAATATTGCTATGGCTATAGGTGATATTGTATGCGCATAGAATACTTCAAGAAGCTCTATATCAGATGTTATTACTGATATAAGATTACCTCTGTCCCTGCCCTCAAGCTTTGCAGGACACAGCTTTCTGAGTGCCTTGAACACCTTATCTCTTATTATTGCAAGCAGCCTGAAAGCAATAAAGTGGTTGCAGGACTGCTCTGCATATCTGAAACCTGCTCTTACAAGTGCAAATAAAATAACGCTCACAAATATAAATGTAATTGAAAATCGGGTATCATAACCTATAACATCAAGTATTGCATATCCACCAAATATTGTTATAAATGAGGCGCACAGATGTCCGGCAAGTCCCATCAGTATAGCTATAATCATATAACCAGCAAGCGGTTTTACAAGACCTATAAGCCTTAACATAACAGTAAGACCGCTGCGTTGCTTTATCTCATTTTTCATACTAATCTCCATTCTATCGTTTTCACATATGTATGATGTATACTAACTCCTATAAAAGCTATATTCTACGTCTTTTTATTTCTTTTTCGGTATTAGGCGGGTCACAAGTTCAAAAGTCTTTTATGGCAAGCATTAACGACTTTTCGACCTTTTATCCCTGTCATCATATGCATATTACTATAGTGTCTCAAGCTCACACTGTGTATTCCATAATCTGCTGTATACACCATTCTTTTCTGTAAGCTCACTATGGCTGCCTGACTCTGCAACACGTCCATCCTTTAACACATATATGTTGTCTGCTTTCACAACATTTGCAAGTCTGTGTGATATAAGAATGACTGTCTTTGTCTTTGCAAGGTTATGAACCTCTGCCATAATGTCATCTTCACTTTCAACATCTATGTTAGATGTAGCCTCGTCAAATATGTATATGCTGTTATCCCTCATAAGCGCCCTTGCAAGCGATAATCTCTGTCTTTGTCCGCCTGACAACTCCGGTGGCCACACGTGAAGCTGTTCTTCCTGCAATTCCACTTCTTCCATCATTTCACATAAAAAATCATGTTGTTCTTTCTTGTCAGAAAATACTTTATGTATTTCCAATGGCTCTGCAAGGATCTTCTCTACCTTCATTTTCTGGTTTAAGGAAGATGTTGAATCCTGAAAGATCATCTGCCGCTCTTTTTGCAGTCTTCTCGCATTTTTCTTTTTTGCTTTTTTATCAAGAAGATTTATCCCATCATAAGAAAATGTTTCTGCTTCCGGATTTAGAATTCCCATCAGACATTTTCCAACCGTTGACTTTCCAGATCCTGACTCACCTACCAGTCCAAAAATCTCGTCTCTTCTTATCTCAAAGGACACATCTTTCACCGCTTGAAACACCCTTTTTCTATCTAAAGGATAGAAGTAGGACAAATGTGAGATTTCTACCAGTTTTTCATGCAATTCTGATTCACTTATTAATTTTGATTCATTTCTATGCATATAATAAGGATGATCATGAAGCAATTTCTTTGTATAAGAATGTTTTGGAGCTGTGAAAAGCTGTTTTGCTTCTTCCAATTCCACGATGTTTCCATCCTGCATGACTGCCACCCTATCTGCGATCTGAGCAACAACTCCGAGATCATGTGTGATAAACAGAATACTTAAATTCAATTCTTTCTGTAATTTTTTCAACAGTTTCAGAATCTCTGCCTGGATTGTCACATCCAGCGCTGTTGTCGGTTCATCCGCAATTAAAAGCTTTGGATTTGAGGCAAGTGCTATTGCAAGCACACATCTCTGACGCATTCCACCTGAAAAATGATACGGATACAGATCATAGCGCTGCTCTGCGTCTTTGATCCCAACAAGCTCCATCAGTTCGATTGCCCGCTCTTTTGCTGATTTCTTCTTATTTTTCTCGAAATCTTTCTCTCTTTTCTTCTGATTTAAAGCTTTTTCATGCAGCAAAATAGCCTCTTCCATCTGACTTCCAACTGTCATCGTCGGGTTTAACGTACTCTGTGGATCCTGAAAGACCATCGCGATTCCATGTCCTCGGATCTGCTGCATCTCTTTTTCATTATATCCGATCAGGTTCTGATCTTTATATTGAATGGCTTCACCTGTCACAGACGCACTCTTGGGCAGTAATTTCAAAATTGATCGGCACAGTACAGTCTTTCCACATCCTGACTCTCCAACAAGAGCAAGGACCTCCCCTTGTCTTAACGACAAGGAGACGTCCTTTACTACTTGTTTCTTTCCATCTGAAGTTTGAAATTCAACTGACAAATGCTTCACTGCCAGTATTTCTTCTATTTTCATTCGATCGTCCAATCCTCTACATTCCAGAAAATTCCAACACCATGATGGCCAAGAACTGTATCCTTTGTAATTCCCTGGATTTTCTTATTCGTCACATAATCTACATCGCAATAACAGAAGAATGTATATGCCGGATCTTCTGCAAGTGCAACCTGAAACTTTGCATATGCTTCTTTACGTTCATTCTCATCACTTGTCTGTCTTGCCTGTGTCAGATAAGTGTCTACCTGTTCATTGGAATATCCACTGTAATTACTTCCTTTATCTGTACCAAACACTTTATATGTATGGTCATCAGCATCAAACGGGCTTCCCCATCCGATCAAAAATGCTTCCTGATTTGCCCAGTCGATTTCTGACTGAACCTGTGCTTTTGCATCAACTCCAACTTCTTTCAGCTGCTGACATGCGATAGCCGCAAGATCTGCGCGCACCTGATCACCTTCCATCACATTGATTGTAAAAGAAAGCTTCTCTCCGTTTCTCTCATAGATTCCGTCATCTCCCAATGTCCAGCCAGCCGCTTCTAACACTTCTTTTGCTTTCGCCGGATCATAAGAGTATTTCTCTACATCTTCATTATTATATTTATTTCTCTGAAGCGGACCATAAGCTACAATTCCTTCTCCCAGAAGAACACTGTCTACCATCTTCTGACGATCGATTGCATAGCTGATTGCTGGAATTGCATCTTTGTTTCTCTGCCAGAACTCATTATTAAAGTTATAAAGGATACCTCTGTAATCTGCTGTCTTCATATCATATACTGTAAAAGTATCATCATCTGTGAAATTCTGTGCATCCTTCGGTGTCACCTTTGCCAGATTGATCTCACCGGATTTTAACTGAAGTGCCTTTGCATTATCATCCGGTACAATCTTAAACACAATTGTATCAATCTTCGGAGCTCCTTTATAATAATCCTCATTCTTTACAAGTGTAATACTCTGTCCTTCATCCCACTCCTGAATCTTATACGGCCCCGTTCCGATTGGATTATGGAAATATTCATCTGTCTGCATATCTTTGCTTTCCAGTAAGTGTTTCGGAAGGATACCAATTGTCATATAGTCGAGAAATGCCACATTCTTATCCCGAAGTGTAAAAGAAATCGTCTTATCATCGATCACATTGATTGCTGTAACATCCTCATAATTAGAAGCAATCTCTGATTCATTGTCCGGATCCATGATTGCTTTGATCGTAAACTCAACATCATCTGCTGTAAATTTCTCTCCATCATGCCAATTTACATCATCCCTAAGATGGAATGTATAAGTATTTGTCGCGTCATCCAGCTCCCATGATTCTGCCAGTCCCGGTACCACCTCATTATTCTCATCATGTGCTGTCAGACCATCAAACAGAAGCAGATTAATCTCTCCATGCTCATCAATAGCCGGATTGATTCTTGTGTAATCATTACTTCCATAGATTAATGTAGACCCGCTTTGTGTAGTCTCTTTATTTGCATTGTCTGACTTACTTCCACAGCCTGTAAGTACACAACCTGCCAACATGCAAGTAGTTAATACTGCTGCAATAGCTCGTAGCAATTTTCTTCGTTTCATCGTTTTCTCCTCACGTTGTCTATTTTCTCTCACTGCTACTTATTTTATTAAAAATAGAATGTTACCGCAAGCCTAGTAGGGGGATATAGATTTTTTAATCACTCAAAAAAGAGAGGACTTCGTCAAAAAAGTCCTCTCATCTCTTACGAATCTTTCCGTGTTACTGTTTTCTGAATTTCACCATTCTTGATTTCTGTTCCACTTCTTGATTCTTTTTTATTATCTTTTTCTTTTTTTCAGTACAACAACAATTGCTGCCATGGAAAGAATAACACCTGCTGCCGCCGGAATGATCGGTGTAACATCACCTGTCTTAGTTGCTTTTCCGTTTGTTCCGCTCACTGTGTTTCCGCCATTCTGCTTACCTGCTGTTGTTGCCTGATGTTTTCCATCAGAACCTGATCCATTATTCTTGTCAGATCCTGTAGCACCGTTTCCATTTCCACTTCCCGGTTTTGATGGGTTCGACGGTTTTGATGGGTCGGATGGTTTTGATGCATTATCTTTCTCATCATTCAAAGCTTTCATTGCGTTCTGCAGATCAAGAACTGCTGCGTCAACGATTGGCTGTTCGTAAACTGAAAGTTCTTCGTTTGCCATAACTGCTTCTGCTTTAGCAAAAGCTGCATTGAACAGTGCAACATTTTCTGCGCTATATCCTGTCAGATCCATTGCTTTTGCTTTTCCAATGATTTCCTCCAGTACAGACTTATCTGCTTTGTAGCGAAGTCCTGTCATTGCTGTTGTAAGAACTGCTTTTGCCTTGTCTACATCTTCCTGTGTTGCGGACTCATCTGCAAGTACTTTCTTTGCTGCTTCAAGTGCTACTTCGAATGTATTCCATCCTGCGCTGAGATAGTTCTCTTTCTTGTAATCAGCTGTGGAGTCTACCAGTTTCTGAAGAGATGTCTTATCTCCCTTCTTAACAAGTGCTTCTGCTGCATCAAGAAGTTTCTGGTCTGCTACTACAACATCCTCTTCTAATGCATCTCCATCTACAAGCACTTTTCCTGCATTCTCAAGTGCCTCTACAAATGCATCTTTCTCTGCTCCATCAATATACTGATCAAGATCTAATGCACTGTATAATGTATAGTGATTCTGCAGATCTGTCTTATCTCCAGCCTTGAATCCAAGCTTCTGGATTTCTTCGATCAATGCGATTGTTGTATTGTCGATTACTGCCTGGCTTGACTGAACATTAGCACTTACATCTTTCGCATAATTAAATACTGCTGTAAAGCTTTCTCTTACGCTCTCGATAGCTGTATCTACTTCTCCGGCATCTATATTTTTCTGCGCTACGGAGATTACCATATCTAATGAACTCTTGTCTGTTGTTATTACATCATTCAGATTAAACAGACGGAATGCATCAATGCTTGTATACCAACCATAGTTATGATAATAATCATAGAGCCATGCTTTATTAATTCTAAGTTTAACCTTATCAGACTTAAAACTATCGAATAAGAATACTCTGGACTGTCCATCGATAGATGCTCCTTCGACTGCGGCAACCCATTTGTTTCCATCCCAGTATTCGATATCCATATCTTTGATATCCATATAATCTGGAATGTAATTGTCTAATGCTACTTCTGCCGCATTTACTTCTACAGGCTCTGCAAACTGAAGTTCAAGCTCTGCCGGAATGTTCTGCAACTGCCAAGCTGTACCATTATGTTTTCCATCAAGCGCACCTGCTAAACCTTCACTGTCACCTGATGTTCCGTTGTCTGTAACAGATTTATAAGTTTTTTCAATGCTGTCTTCTACATTCAGTGCTTCCTTGCTGATATATTCCGCTGAAGCCACTTCACTCATCTGACGTCTTCCAAGGAACAATGCTGCTTTTACTGTTTCTTTGGATCTTGTCATTGCAAATGGTTCTGTATATTCCTCTGAGAACCATGTTGGCTCATTTCCATCGATCGTATATCTGATCTGAAGATCATCAAACTCGCTGGAAATCGCAACTTTATCTTCTGCTCCGAGCATTTCCTTATCCGTTGGTTTAATTGTTACTATCAATTTATCCCAAATTCCAAGAAGTGCATCTTTCGCCTCATCAACACTCTTCTTCATCAGATTCAGCTCAGTAACTGTGCATTCTTTGTCTTTCAGAAGTTCTATTGCTGCATCTAACTGGTTGTCCAGATCTGCTGCTGTATTGATATAGCTTGCCCAATCTTCGTTTACGTCTCTTCCTTCATATACTTCTTCTGCTGCATAGTAGGAATCTTTTAATGTAATTGCAGCTTCTCCAACCTTGATTGCTTTGAGAAGGATCTGTGAATGATTGTAATATTCATCAGATTTCTCTTCTTCTACAACCTTCTCTGCTGCCTCGATCAATTCCTCAAGATGTGCTTTCTGATCAGCAAGAAGTTCATCGTCCATCTTTGCTGCAAGCTCTTTCGCCTGATCGATCACGCCCTGAAGTTTCTCAGGTGTTGAATGGAAGTCGATTGTGTAAGTTTCTCCCACCTCTGTCGGGAAGGAAATCTTGTTGTCTGAGTGAACTGTTGTCTCTACCTTTGTTCCGTCAGATTTCTTCACTTCGTAAGCTGCGATATTCTCATATTCGCCTGTAAATGTATTTCCATTTCTTGATGTAATCTCGAAACGATCTGCTTTACCTTCTGACCAGTTCATGTCGATCTCAAAGTTGCCTCTTGCAACGATACCTTCTACATGTCCTGTGTTCCACTGCTCTGGGATTGCCGGCAGGAACTGTACATAACCAAGCTGGCTCTGAAGAAGCATCTCATTTACACCTGCTGTATAACCAAAGTTACCATCGATCTGGAAGATCGGGTATCCTTTGTAGTTTGCTCCTCCACCGTGTGATGAGAGAAGATTTGTCAGGAATCCTGAATTTCCGCCACCAACTGCGGACTGTACGATCTGGAATGCCTCATTAGAGTGTCCTGTACGTGCCCAAAGGTTCAGTTTGTGTGCTTTTGACCAACCTGTTGCATCCAGGCCTCTTTCGTTCAGGGATACGATTGCTGCATCCATGAATTCCGGATTGTCTTTGCTGATCATATTACATGGATATAATGCCATCAGATGTGACAGATGACGGTGCGGTGGCTGTACTCCTCCACTCTGTGCGCCAAGGCTCTGTCTCCACTGTGGGATATCAATCTCACCAAGGTCTCCTGCCTGTGCTTTTCCGAAATGTGTTTCTTCATACCACTCTTTTACCTGTCCGTCGTCACCAACTAAGACTGGATCCAGTTTGGACTGTTTTTCTTTCCACTGTTCAACCAGATCTGCATCAACACCTAATGTCTCTGCTGCCTGAATTGTATTCTCAAAGTGCTGCCAGATAAACTGCTGATCGTAAGATGCACCGTTTACGATCGGTCCGTTCTCCGGTGAGTAAGAAGGAGCTGATACGTAACGCTGCTGATACTCACTCCAGTAAAGAGCCTCATTCCAGAAGTTTGCAACTTCTTTCAGAGATGGATACAATTCGTTTTTCAGGTAATCTGTGTCTTCTGTGTACAGATAGTACTCATATGCATTCAGAAGTGCCCATGCAGAACCGATTGGGTTCCATCCGGCTGCGTTGTTTTTCTGTCCAAGTGCTGAGAACATATATGGTGTACTAAAACATCCTACGAGCCATCCGTTTTCTTCTCCCTCATCACTCTTAATACCGAAAGCTGCTGCTGCCGCATAACGTCCGGCCTCTTTCAGAACATTCAGGTAATCATTGTATGCTATCTGACATTCTGCAAGGTTACTTGCCAGTGTCGGCCAGTAGTTCATCTGAACATTGATATTGAAGTGGTAATCTCCACCCCACTGGAAGTATCCTTCTCCCCAGACACCCTGAAGGTTTGTCGGAAGAGCTCCTTCTCTTGATCCGGCGATTGTCAGATAACGTCCAAACTGGTAACAGATTACTTCCAGAGCTCTCTGCTCGGATTCTGTAGGAATTTCACCACCATTGTTGTCTACCATGTTACGGTACTTTTTGATCAGTTCATCTGTAGGAATTGTAGGAACTTCTTCGTTAAATCCTAATTCCATACGGGAGAACAATGCATCATGATCTGCTACATGGTCTTTTTTCAGTGCTTCGTATCCTTTTTTCGCTGCTGCATTGATTCTTGCTGTAACTGCATCATGTGGATCTTCTCCACGGAAATTTGGAAGCTCCATCTTGTAGTCTGTACCACATGCAAAGATCAATGTAACTGCATCCGCGTCAGATACTGTGATGGATGGATTTGAACCATTGGCATTTGAAGAAAGGTTTCCTCCCTCGTTGATAACTTTCAACTGTGCTTCAATGTTCAATCCGTTTCCGCCTAATGCATCACGCATTGTGATTGTATCACCGTCAACTGTACTCTTATGAGTTCTTCCTCCGATCAGACTCTGAAGATTTGTATCAAAGCTGATCTTTCCTTTCTGGTCTGCGCTCAGACGTACTGCCATTACATTATCCGGGTAACTGTCAAAGTATTCTCTTGTATAATGAACACCTTCATAATCATAGTTTACAGTTGCCAAGGCTGTACGCATATCCAGATCTCTGACATAATTGGACACTTTTGAAGAGTCCTGATTATTGGAGATATACAGGTTTGCATAATCCTTCGGTGCGCTGTATCCTACCAAATCTCCCATGAGCTTATTCAACCAATCCATTGCCTCACCTTTTGTATTGGTTCCGCTTGCCTCATAGGAATCTTCATTAAATCCAAAGACATACTCTGATTTATCATCCAATTTCTCGCGGATTGCATTCAAATTATCTTTGATTTTCTGAAGATCTGCATCTGTCTCTGTTCTGTTTGTTGTACCATAGCTATAGCCATTATAACTTGTCGGTCCACCTTCCCAAACAGTTTTTTCATTAATATGGATCTTGTCTTTATTAATGCCGCCGAATACAAGACTTCCCATATAACCATTTCCGATTGCCAATGACTGCGTCTGCCAATCTGTCGCTGGTTCATCATACCAGACTCTTAAAAGATTATCGTTCTTTGCAGATTCTTCCGCTACTGCCACTTCTGGTTCTTCTGCAAAAACGTTTGTCGGAACTAATGAAACAGCCATTGCCACTGCTGTTGTAATTCCAACAAGCTTTTTAAACTTCTTCCTCATTCTTTTACCTCCTGGTTACTTAACTGAACAGTTTTCCTTTTCTGTTCCTATGTTGTTTTCACAGTTCCCTGTGTATTTCAACTTTACAGACATTACTGCCTGTAGAAACCTCCTTTCCATTCTTTATATTTCAACAGCTCTTATAACCTCTGTTGTTTGCGTTAGTTGCATAACATATATCACCCACATTGTTTATTTATACAGTTCACAGAATATACAATTTTTCTTCACATTTTAAACATATTTTTTTCACATTTAGTCGTTCTAAAATTATACCATAGCCACTGAATAAAATCTTGGACAATATAGGACATAAAATATAACGTTTTTCACTTTTCCGTTTTTTTGTATATTTCTTTTTTATTTTTCCTTGCACTTTTTGTATATTTTTCTGTCATTTTCTTTTTTATCCAACATAGCTTTTATGCTATTTGCCAATGTGCGAAAAACCATATGCTATTTTTATAAATAATCGCGTATATTTATTCATTTAAAAAAGCTCCGGTGATTTCAAAAAACACCAGAGCTTCAAATCTTTTATATCTAGTTTTATTTTTAACTTTCTTTGCCTTCCCCGGCAAAGTATTCTTTCACAAGTCTCACAACAACACCTGACAATAAGAATACTGCGATCAGGTTCGGGATTGCCATCAGACCATTGAATGTCTCAGCAATATTCCACATCAGTCCAAGTTCCATTGTAGCACCTACAATTGCAACGAGTGCATAGAGTACCATGAATGGCTTATTCGCTTTTGTACCAAGAAGGAATTCCACACATCTCGTTCCGTACAATCCCCATCCGATAATCGTAGAAAATGCAAAACAACACATCGCAACAGCTGTGAAAATAGATACCCAGTTTCCATAAGTGGATGTAAATCCAAGAATAGTAAGTTCTGCTCCTGCCGCCTCTCCATATCCAACCGGAACACCGCTGCACAGAATAACGAGTGCTGTCAATGTACAGATTACAATGGTATCAACAAATACTTCGAAGATTCCGAAAAATCCCTGCTTTACAGGCTTTTTCGTATCTGCACATGCATGTGCGATAGAACCTGTACCAAGTCCTGCCTCATTAGAGAAGATTCCTCTGGAAACACCTTTCTTCATACTCATAAAGAAAGATCCCACGGCGCCTCCGGTCACAGATGCCGGTGAAAATGCGCCTTCGAGAATGGATCCAAATACAGTAGGAATGTTCTGGAAATTCAGAACAACAACTCCAAGTGCAAGAACTATATAGATCAATGCCATAAACGGAACAAGCTTCTCTGTGACCTGACCGATTCTCTTAATTCCGCCAAGAAGGATCAGACCGATCAAAACTGCAAGCACAATTCCGATAATCAGATTCAATGTTCCAACGGAATCTTTTCCTATGATTCCATAGTTAAAAAGTGCAGAATCGATTGCTGTTGTGATTGTATTCACCTGTGTTGCATTTCCTGTTCCAAATACTGTCAGAACTCCGAATGCAGCGAACAGATAAGCCAGCCAGTGCCAATGCTTTTTCAGACCATTTTTGATATAATACATCGGTCCACCGACACGATCTCCTTCCACATTCGTCTCATGGAAATGAACTGCAAGAGTAACTTCGGAAAACTTTGTACACATTCCAAGAAGTGCTGAGATCCACATCCAGAACACTGCGCCCGGTCCTCCGATTGCGATAGCACCGGCAACCCCGGCGATATTTCCGGTTCCGACCGTCGCCGCCAGCGCGGTACAAACTGCCTGGAACGGAGTCAGTGCACCGTCAGATGCATCTCTTTTGCGGAGCATCCTTCCGATCGTCACTTTCATCGCATACGGAAATTTTCTGATCTGAAGGAAGTCGGTCCGGATACTTAAGTAAAGCCCGACTCCAATAATGCAGATCATAGCCGGAACACCCCAGATAAAATTGTTCACGGCATTGTTGATGGTTTCAATCAGTTGGAGCATAGATACCTCTTTCTTTTTCATAAGCAGAAGCACTTTCTTGGAAGATCAGTGCTTTCATAAAGTAACACAATGCAAAAAGTATATCATCTCAGACGAGATTTGCAAGTTTTTTTCGAGAAAAAACGCGGACCCCCAATTTTTTGCGATTCCGGAAAGATATATTTTCTCTAGCCTTATGGGTTTACCATGAGCCAGGCGGTTTTTTACGTTTTCTTCCAGTTTTTGTGAAGGAATGCAGCGAAATATGATAGAATAGAGAAAAAACAGAAAAGAGGATTATTGCCATGTTTCAGGTAATTGATATGCACTGCGACACCATCCCGGCGCTGCAGTGGAAGGAAAAGCAGGAGCATCTTGCGGATGCGGATCTTCAGATCAATCTGGATAAGCTGGAAAAGGGCGGCAGCCTCTGCCAGTGCTTTTCTCTGTTTACGTTCCTGAAGGGACTGAAAGACGAAACACCGTTTGAGCATGTGAGAAAGC
>ERZ773221.2580-NODE-2580-length-13811-cov-2.264612_pt1 | contig 13811 bp, 8 predicted proteins | sample MGYA00580994_ERZ773221 | MGnify/ENA primary metagenome ERZ773221 (study PRJEB29015, sample SAMEA2737758) | human gut metagenome | biome: human gut; feature: human-associated habitat; material: faeces | place: China | collected 2012 ... | reverse complement strand
GATGCCCACATTTTTTCGTCCATCGTTGCAACACGGGTCATATCCTGAAAGCTACCGCCGGAAAAAGACACTGCATCATCCATACAGTCATCTTTGACATAGGCACTCGATACGATATGGGCAAGCTGTGAGGTGTAGGCAATCATATCATCATGCCGATGCGGTGTGGTCAGAACCAGTTTCCCGAATCCAATTTCCTTTGCCAGAGCGGAAACCCGTTCCACTGCCTCGTTGCTTGTGCCATAGGTTGGCGTAATGATGAAATTTGCTCCATCGAACAGGTTTGGAATGCTGGCGTAGTAACCGCTTTTTTCTCTACCTGCCATGGGGTGTGTTCCAACATAATACAGCCCTGCCATCCGGCAAGCATTTGTAAATTCCAATACCATTTGTCCCTTTAAGCCACACATATCCATGAGAATCGAGCCTTTTTTCAGGAACGGCAAAGCCTGCTTGATGCAAGGCTGAGCAATCCGGTGATGCAGGCAGACAATGCAAACATCATAAATCCCATCTTCCATTTTTCCCGTACCATCAATGGCATGGTCTTGTAATGCTTGCTGTAAAACGGCTTCATCGACATCACAGCCGTATACTTCATATTGCGTTTTGTTTTTCAAGGCTTTGCAGACAGAACCGCCGATGAGCCCCATCCCTACAATTAAAATCTTCATGTTTTTTGCCTCCGATTTTTTTCAATTGTTTTCATTTTAGCACAGATTCTGGATTTTGTAAAGAGTTGGCGGAAAACGCTGCTGAAAATAAAAAACTTTTATCTGCCTGCGACTCGTATCTTGCAGTCTCCTCCAAAAATTCGCTTTTCTCCGCTATTTACATTCTTGCTATTGACTTTCCATAAAATATTTCGTACAATGTAGAAAGTGTTTTCTCATCTCAACTACTTTTATCGAGAAACCAAGAAGGAGGAACTACCTATGAACAGCGAAACATTTCGCAAAAACATCAAACAAATTCTCATCCCCGAAGCCGACTTACAAGCAAAAATCAAAGAAGTCGGTGCACAAATCAGCAAGGAATACGATGGAAAGCCCCTGCTGCTGGTCAGCATCCTGAACGGTGCATTTGTCTTTATGGCAGACCTCTGCCGTGCCATCACCATTCCCTGTTCGGTGGATTTCATGGCGGTGTCCAGCTATGGAAGGGGCACCCAAACCAGCGGAAAGGTGAAAATTATTAAAGATTTAGACACAATTATCCAGAACAGGCATGTTATAGTAGTTGAGGACATCGTGGACAGCGGCGTGACCCTCAGTCGTTTGCTGGTGATGCTGAAGGAACGGGAACCGGCCTCCTTGCGCCTGGTGACCCTTCTGGACAAACCGGCCCGCCGCCAGGCCCATGTGGACATCGATTATTGCGGCTTCCAGGTGCCGGATGCCTTCTTGGTGGGCTATGGCCTGGATTATGCGGAAAAATACCGCAACCTGCCCGATCTGTGTATCTTGAAACCCGAGGTGTATCAGGCGTAAAGCTCCGCCTCACGAAAGGTGTGAATGATTCGTTGAATAACGGCAAAATGAAGGGCATTGGCCTGTATCTGCTGCTGCTGGTGGTGCTCATCGGAACCATTGGCTTTTTGATGGAGCCCCGTAAGGAGGCTCAGCTGACCTATTCCGATGTGACCCAGGCTTTTGAAAACCAGGATGTGGCCAGCTTTGTCATCGATGAGAACGAACTGACCATGACCATGCGGGATGGCTCTAAGTTCACTTATCAGATCCCCTCGCTGGAGATCTTCTATTATGATCTGGGTGAAACCATCCGTCAGCAGCGAGCGGCGGGAACGCTGACCCAGGACTTTGCGGAAAAGATGACCATGCCTTGGTGGACGGCCTTTTTGCCCTATCTGATCATTATCGTCCTCTTCGGCTTGTTCTGGTATTATATGATGAATAAACAGGACGGTGGCGGAAAATCCGCCATGAACTTCGGCAAATCCCGGGCTAAGATGGTCAACAGCGAAGACCAGAAGGTGACTTTCCAGGATGTGGCCGGGGCCGATGAGGAAAAAAGTGACTTGCAGGAAGTGGTGGAGTTTTTGAAGGCTCCCAAGAAATTCCTGCAGTTGGGCGCCCGTATTCCCAAAGGCGTTTTGCTGGTGGGCCCTCCCGGAACAGGTAAAACCCTGCTGGCCAGGGCGGTAGCCGGAGAGGCCGGCGTGCCCTTCTTCTCTATTTCCGGTTCCGACTTTGTGGAAATGTTCGTAGGTGTCGGCGCCTCCCGTGTGAGAGACCTGTTCGACCAGGCGAAGAAAAATTCCCCCTGCATTATCTTTATCGATGAGATCGACGCGGTGGGACGTCAGCGCGGCGCAGGCTTAGGCGGAGGCCACGACGAAAGAGAACAGACCCTGAACCAATTGCTGGTGGAAATGGACGGCTTCGGCGCCAACGAGGGCGTCATTATGATCGCCGCCACCAACCGTCCCGATATCCTGGATCCTGCCCTGATGCGTCCCGGACGTTTCGACCGCCAGGTTATGGTAGGTGCGCCGGATATCAAGGGAAGAGAAGAAATCTTAAAGGTCCACGCTAAGGGAAAGCCCCTGGCGCCGGACGTGAATCTGAAGACGATTGCGGCCTCTACCGCCGGCTTTGTAGGCGCGGATTTGGAAAATTTGCTGAATGAAGCGGCTTTGCTGGCGGCACGCAAGAACTTAAAGGCCATCACCCAGACCGAGATCGAGGAGGCCACCATTAAGGTGGTGGTAGGCACTGAGAAGAAGTCCAGAGTCATGACGGAAAAGGAAAAGACTCTGACCGCTTATCATGAGGGCGGCCATGCCGTCGCGACCTATTACTGTTCCACCCAAGACCCGGTGCATCAGATTTCCATTATTCCCCGCGGTATGGCCGGCGGTTACACCATGAGCATTCCCATTGAGGATCGGAACTACCGCTCCCGTAAGGAGATGGAGGAAAACATTGTCACCTTGCTGGGCGGACGCGTGGCGGAGGCCCTGGTGCTGGGGGATATTTCCACCGGCGCTTCCAACGATATTGAGCGCGCTACCCAGATCGCCCGGGCTATGGTCACAAAATACGGCATGAGCGAGCGTCTTGGGCCGATCTGCTATGGTTCGGACAACAACGAGGTGTTTATCGGCCGGGATATGGGCCACATGAAAAATTATTCTGAAAAGATCGCCGCGGAAATCGACGAGGAGATTCAGAAAATTGTGGGCCGCGGCTATCAGAAAACGGAGCAGCTGTTAAGCGAGCACATGGATAAGCTCCATAAGGTAGCCCAATTCCTGTTTGTCAATGAAAAGATGAGCGGCGCCGAATTTAAGGAGCTGATGGAGGCTCCCGCTCCGGAAAAGCTGGAGGAGCCCGATCCGCAGCCGCTGTCTGGTGAGTCTGAGAAAGAAGAGGCTTCAGCGCAGGAGGAACGGACGGAGGAAGCTCCGGCAGAAGGAACAAAAGAATAAGGATAAAATTCAGGGGATGGAACGGGATTTTCCCAGCCTGCCGTGATACGGGGCTGAGAGAAACCAGCCATCCCCTCGCTTTTGTGGCTTTTTCCTTTCAAGCCCGGCAGCCTTGCCGGGCTTCTGCTGAGCCCGGCGGAGCCCAGAGACAAAAGGATCTGCGGCGGATCAGCCGTCCTGTCAAGCTCCTATTCCTAAAAGTGTGAAGAGGCAGGATAATCAATTGTCTCTTGATTGGCAAAGGGGATAAAGCAAAAGCGGCTTTTGAAAAAAGGCAGAAGGGACAAGGCGGACGGAGATGAAACGCCTTGTCTGCTGCTGCGGCACCATGAAGGCCAGACCGTGCGCCGGTTCGGCCGGGAGGCGTGGAAGACGGGAGGATAGGCATTTTCCGCTTTTTTCGGGGAGCACCCGCTCCTAGATCTTGATTTTGCTTGACATTGAGACCCAAAATAAGGTAATGTATAATTTGTATGAGATTTTGAAAGAATCCTTTTCAGAGGTTTGTATGCATATAGGAGGGCGTGTATGGCGAAGAAGGCAGTGGAATATGGGAACGAAAGTATTTCGTCCCTGAAAGGCGCGGACCGGGTTCGGAAACGTCCGGCGGTAATTTTCGGCTCCGACGGCATTGAGGGATGCCAGCACTCGATTTTTGAGATCCTTTCTAATTCGATTGACGAAGCGAGAGAGGGCTTTGGGCGGGAGATCGTGCTGACCCGGTTTGAGGACGGCTCCATTGAGGTGGAGGATCACGGGAGAGGTATTCCGGTGGACTACAATAAAAACGAGGACCGATACAACTGGGAGCTGGTGTTCTGCGAGCTGTACGCCGGCGGCAAATATAACAACGCTTCCGCGGAAAGCTACGAGTATTCCCTGGGTCTGAACGGCCTGGGCTTGTGCTCTACCCAGTATGCATCGGAATATATGGATGTGGATATCCGCCGGGATGGGCTCCGGTACACGCTCCATTTCGAGCACGGGGAAAACGTGGGCGGGCTCCACAAGGAGCCTTACGCAAAAAAGGACACCGGCTCTAAAATCAAATGGAAGCCGGATCTTCAGGTTTTCACCGATATTGACGTGCCGGTAGCTTATTTTCTGGATATGATCAAACGCCAGGCTATTGTCAACGCGGGAGTCAAATTCGTGTTCCGCAACCAGGTAGGCCGGAGCTTTGAAGAGACGGTTTTTAATTATCAGGACGGAATCACCGATCATGTGAAGGAGCTGGCGGGGGAGGACGCCCTGACCCCGGTGCAGAGCTGGCAGGCGGAAAAAAAGGTGAGGGACCGGGCGGACAAACCAGAGTACAAATGCAAAATCAACGTGGCCCTGACCTTTTCCAATAAGATCAGCGTAGCGGAATATTATCATAACTCCAGCTGGCTGGAGCACGGCGGCGCGCCGGAAAAGGCAGTGCGAAACGCCTTTGTTTACCAAATCGACAGCTATTTGAAGCAGACGGGAAAATACAATAAAAATGAGAGCAAAATCACCTTTGCCGACGTAGAGGACTGTCTGGTGATCGTGATATCCAGCTTTTCCAGCGTCACCTCCTATGAAAATCAGACGAAAAAGGCTATCACCAATAAGGGAATCCAGGAGGCAATGGTGGAGATGCTCCGGCATCAGCTGGAGATCTATTTTATCGAGAACCCGCTGGACGCAGACAAGATTGCCGGTCAGGTACTGATCAATAAGCGCAGCCGCGAGGATGCGGAAAAAACCAGACTGAACCTGAAGAAGAAGCTGACCAGCAACATGGATATTACCAGCCGGGTGGCCAAATTTGTGGATTGCCGTAGCAAGGACGTAAATCTTCGGGAGCTTTTCATTGTAGAGGGTGATTCTGCTCTTGGCGCCTGCAAGCAGGCCCGGGATCCGGATTTCCAAGCGATTATTCCCATACGGGGTAAGATTTTAAACTGCTTAAAGGCGGACTACGATAAGATTTTTAAAAACGACATTATCACCGATCTGATTAAGGTGCTGGGCTGCGGCGTTCAGGTAAAAAGTAAGGCCAACAAGGAACTGGCCTCCTTTGACCTGAATCAGCTTCGCTGGAGCAAGGTGATCCTGTGCACCGACGCCGACGTGGACGGCTTCCAGATTCGTACCTTACTGCTGACTATGATCTACCGGCTGACCCCCGCGCTTATTGAGGCGGGTAAAGTGTTCATTGCGGAATCTCCCTTGTATGAGATCACCTCGAAAACCGACACCTATTTTGCCTATACGGAAGCGGAAAAGCAAAAATTTCTGGATCAGCTGGAGGCTGAGGGAGGCAGGTTCACCATTCAGCGCTCCAAGGGACTAGGTGAGAACGAGCCGGATATGATGAACCTGACCACCATGAATCCCCAAACCCGCCGGCTGATCAAGGTGATGCCTACGGATATGGAAAAAACTGTCGAGATGTTCGACTTGCTGCTGGGGGACAACCTAAGCGGCCGAAAGGACTACATCGCGGAAAACGGACACTTATATTTGGATGTGGCGGATGTTTCGTAACCGGCTTTCTTCCGCAGAAGCCCGCCCAGGGATTGACTTCTGTTTTCAATATTTTAATTTTAAAGCGCAGACGGATTGCTGAGCCGGCGCGCCTGGGCCGGGAGAGGAGATTGCCGCGGGCCTGGACGGCGCAGGAAATCTGCGTCCGGAAAAGTGCCTGCCAGCCGCTTTTCTCCTATTGCTTTTCCGCTCAAACCGGCGGCAAGGCGCTTGGATCAGGCTGGCCGCTGTTCGGGAGAGCCGAACAGTGCTGCGGAATTTTTGATCGGCGGGGAACCGGCAGCCTGGATATTTTAGCGGCGCTGTAAGCCGCCCTGTGTATGGCGCGGGATTGGCAATGCTTTATACAGCTTCCAGATGACTGCCCGTTCTCTCTTTTCAGCCGCTTTCCGGCACATTTGCATTTTCATTTCAGCCTAGCAGAGTAGCTTTGAATCATAAAAAACCATAGGAACGACATTTTAAGCGGAGATGATGACGTGGCTCCAAGAAAAAAGAAGATTGCCCCTAAGCCCTTGCCTCAAACCCATGGGGTGATCGAAGGGGCTGGGTCGGTAGTGGAACAAGAGATCGACCATACCCTCGAAACCAACTATATGCCCTACGCCATGAGCGTAATTTTATCCCGTGCCTTGCCGGAAATCGACGGGTTTAAGCCGTCACACCGAAAATTGTTATACACAATGTATAAAATGGGGTTATTAAACTCCGGGAGAACAAAATCCGCCAACATTGTGGGACAGACCATGAAATTGAATCCCCACGGAGAGGGCGCCATTTATGATACCATGGTGCGCCTGAGCCGGGGCTACGAGGCCTTGCTGCATCCCTTTGTGGACAGCAAGGGAAACTTCGGTAAATTCTATTCCCGGGATATGGCCTGGGCAGCCTCTCGTTACACGGAGGCGAAGCTGGACGCCATCGCCCAGGAGCTGTTCCGGGACATCGATAAGGACACCGTGGATTTTGTGGATAACTACGACAATACCATGAAGGAGCCGTCCTTGCTGCCGGCCACTTTCCCCACGGTGCTTGTCAACGCCAATACCGGCATCGCTGTGGGTATGGCAAGCTCGATCTGCCCCTTTAACTTAAAGGAGGTCTGCGAGACTACCATCGGCTTGATACGGGATCCGGACTTTGACGTGATGTCCACCCTGCTGGCGCCGGATTTCCCCGGCGGCGGACAGATTATCTGCGACCGGAACGCCTTAAAGCAGGTGTACGCCACCGGCCGCGGCGGCATCAAGGTGCGGGCGCGGTATTCCTATGACCAGTCCGCTAACTGCATAGACGTGACCAGCATCCCTCCTACGACCACCTGCGAGGCCATCATCGAGAAAATCATCGAACTGGTAAAGCAGGGTAAGCTGAAGGAGATTGCGGATATCCGGGATGAAACCGGGCTGGACGGCTTGAAAATCACCATTGATTTGAAGCGGAGCGTGGATCCAGAAAAGCTGATGCTGAAGCTTTTCCGCATGACGCCTTTGGAGGATACCTTCTCTTGCAACTTTAACGTGCTGATCGCCGGAGTGCCTAGAGTGCTGGGAATCCGGGAGCTTCTCGGCGAATGGATCGCTTTCCGTATTGAATGCGTCCGCCGCAGGACTTATTTTGACCTGCAGAAGAAGAAGGACAAGCTCCATCTGCTGAAGGGGCTGAAACGGATTCTTCTGGATATTGACAAAGCGGTAAGGATCGTCCGGGAAACCGAGGAGGAGTCCGAGGTGGTTCCCAATCTGATGATCGGATTCGGCATCGACGAAATCCAGGCGGAGTTCGTGGCGGAGATCAAGCTGCGCCATTTGAACCGGGAGTATATTTTAAAGCGCACCCAGGAAACCGAGCAGTTGGAGACGGAGATCGCCGAGCTGCAGGCTGTTATGGACAGCAAAAGCAAGGTCAAGGGCATTATTGTCAGCGAGCTGAACGACGTGATAAAAAAATACGGCAGGCCCAGAAAGAGTATGCTGGTTTATCCCGGCGAGATCCAGGAATATGAGCCGGAGGATGATATTCCGGATTATCCTGTGACATTATTCTTCACCAAGGAGGGCTACTTTAAAAAGATTACGCCCCAGTCTCTGCGGATGAGCGGGGAGCAGAAGCTGAAGGAGGAGGATTCCATCGTGCAGACGGTGGAGGCTACCAATAACACAGAGCTTTTGTTCTTTACCGACCGGTGTCAGGTGTATAAAACCAGGGCCAGCGAGTTCCCGGATACGAAGGCCAGCGTTTTAGGCGACTTCGTAGCCGCCAAGCTTGGCTTTGACGAGGGAGAGTCAGCCGTCGCTATGATCGTCACCACCGATTATAAGGGATGTCTGCTGTTTTTCTTCGAAAACGGAAAGCTTGCTAAGGTGCCGCTGGACTCCTATGCCACCAAAACCAACCGTAAGCGGCTCGCCAACGCGTATTCTGAGAAATCTCCCCTATGCAGGGTTTACCATATCCAGGAGGATCAGGAATTTCTGCTGACCTCCTCCTCGGGAAGGATGCTTTTGGTTCATACCGGCGCTGTAGCGGAAAAAGCCACTCGGAATACCCAGGGCGTGGCGGTGATGACCCAAAGAAAGGGCCACCGACTGCTGAACGTGGAGCCTTTTAAGGAGGATATGCTGAAGAAGCCGGCTAGGTACCGGATGAAATCTCTGCCGGCGATGGGGTCGATGCCAGCACCAGAGGAAACCCAGGGAGAGCAGATGAAGCTTTCCTAGCATAGGAAAGTGCGGCATTGGAACAGTGGTAACAGCTTTTGCGCCGATCGGGCGGCTTTGGCCGTGCGAAGCGTCTTGTCCTGTGGTTCGGTTCTGGCTTTCTGCCGGGAAGCTTGAGCCTCCCTAATTCATAACAATTCTGTGGTATTTTCGCTTAAACACAGAGCGTGGCCGGATTTTGAGGAGGCAATAAAAAACCACGGATTCGCCTGAGCAATAGGCAGATCCGTGGCGTTACTCCTAAAACGGCAAACGCATTTCGCTTTAAGAGCTTGCTATTAGTATTACGGCTCACAGCGTTTTTATCCATAAAATAAAATTCTTTTTCAGGCAAGTCCCGCGATTTGAAAATAAGCCTTGCAAAACCTCGTAGGATGTGTTATATTAATCTAGTATCAGTTTCAATGACTTTCGGAGGTGTTATTCCTTGTCAACGATTGAGTGGGTATTTGGCATTATTCTTGCCATTTTCGCCATTGCCATTATCATTGTGGTGCTTTTACAAGAAGGCCATCAAAAGGATTTGGGTACCGTAACCGGCGGCGCGGATACGTTTTTTGATAAGAACCAGGCTCGGTCTATTGACGCGTTCTTGGCTCGGTGGACCAAGGTTATTGCGGTTGGCTTTTTTATTTTGGCAATCGTGATTAATGTTATCAGCTTTTTCAGCGCAAAGGCTGGCTGAGAAGAAGGAAAAACCCCGCAGTGATGCGGGGCTTTTTTTATGCGGCCTTGGCGGGAGAAGCACGGCGCGGCACTGGAAAGAAAAAGGGATGGGCAGGAAGCGGAGAAAATAAAAATGAATCATTTTTAGCTTAAAACGAAAAGAAAGTTTATTTTTGCTTTGCCGGAAGCAAAAAGCGAATAGGAGGATCGGGGAACCGCTTAAACAGGAAGGTCCCATAAAGAAAATGGAAACGGCCCGGTTTTTCTAAATATCGCTGTTTGCGGCCTTTTAGGGCTGATGCGGGTAAGCAATTAAGTTGTTGATATCATACCGGAATAAAAAACAAACCTGGGATATAAACAGGGACAGCACACAAAATAGTTTTAGAATTAAGACAGGAGGAACTATGACAATAACGATAAAAGAAAAAATTACAGAAGCGCTGGAGAATTACCGGGAGGCGACGGAGCCTTTAGAGCTTTTTCGGGCCTTAGGGCTTAATGATAAGGATCAGTTTGCCGCCGCGGTTCAGGAACTGGAGCAGGAGGGCGTGCTGGTCACCACGAAAAAGGGAAGATTACTGTCTGTAAAAAGCGCGGGGCTCACGCCTGCTCAGATGATTTCCCAATCCAAGGGGTTTTCCTTTGCCCGCCCGCTGGAAGGCGGCGAGGATATTTACGTTGCTCAGGAGGACCGAAAACGGGCCATGCTTGGAGATACGGTGCTGCTGAGGGACATCCGAGACAGCGGCAAGGGGCTGAGCGGAAGGGTGGAAAAGAACCCACCTCTTTACTGGAACCGTAGTCCGCCGGGGCCGGGACTTAGAACTGGAATTGGATGGCGCTTTTCGTTATCAGGTGCCGGTTGAAAAGAAAGGGTCGCTGCACGGGAAGAACGGCGATAAGGTGCAGGCAATTCTTTCCTATGGGCCCAGGAGCGGAAAGCTGACCGCTAGAATCCTGAAGGTTTACGGCAAGGCGGCTTCCGCCAAGGTGTGTGCCGACGCGATCATCGACGCCAACGGGATTCCAAAGAAATTTAAAAAGGAAATTTTGCGTCAGGCGGAGGAACTATCCCGGGAGCCGATTACCCCGGCGGAAAGAAAAAAGCGCGCCGACCTGCGGGAACAGCTGATATTCACCATCGATGGCGCCGACGCCAAGGATTTGGACGACGCGATTTCAGTAGAGAAGGACGACGCCGGCTGGAAGCTGGGCGTCCATATTGCGGATGTATCCCATTATGTAAAGGAAGGATCCCTGGTGGACGAGGAAGCGAAGCAGCGGGGGACCTCGGTGTATTTTGCCGACCGGGTAATCCCCATGCTGCCGGAGGCTTTATCCAACGGATGCTGCTCGTTAAACGCTGGGGAGGAAAAGCTGGCCTTTTCCTGCTTCATGACGCTGGATAGGAAAGGCAATTTGAGGGGCTACCGTTTTCAAAAAAGCGTGATTTGCTCCAAGGTGCGCGGGGTTTACGATGAGGTGAATCAGGTTCTGGAGGGAGGCGCTGTTGAAAGGCTGAAAGAGAAGTACCGGCCGGTGCTGGCTTCTCTGCAGGCGGGACAGGAGCTGGCCCAGCTTCTGGAAGCCAAGGGCCGCCGCCGGGGCACCATGGATTTTGAGAGCAGTGAAGCCCGGTTTTTCTTGGATCAGAATGGGGCTTGCGTGGACATTCTGCCGCGTAGTCAGGGCTTATCTGAAAAAATGATCGAACAGTTTATGATACTTGCCAATCAGGCGGCGGCGCTGTACGCGAAAAGCCTGGAAATCCCCTTTGTGTACCGTGTCCATGAAGACCCGGATCCAGAACGTCTCAACACCCTTCAGCAGCTTGCGGCGGGACTGGGACTGCGGGCCAGAAGAATCCAAGAGGGAGTCCGGTCTGCGGATTTATCCGATCTGCTGCGGCAGGCGGAGGGAACCCCCGCCCAAAATATTATCAATCACCAGGTGCTGAGAACCTTGGCCAAGGCCCGGTATGATAATAAGCCCTTAGGGCACTTTGGATTGAATCTGGATGATTACTGCCACTTCACCTCGCCGATCCGCCGTTATCCGGATACCGCCATTCACCGCATTCTGACCGGAGTGGCGGAAGGGATCACTGTGGATAGGCTTCAGAAAAAATATCAGGATTTTTCCAGAGAGGTCGCCGTGCTGTCCTCGGCGTGCGAGCTGAGAGCCCAGCGGGCGGAACGCCAGGCGGAAAAGTGCTATATGGCGGAATATATGCGCCGGCATTTGGGAGAAACCTTTGATGGTATCGTCAGCGGCGCTACGGTCCGGGGAATTTTTGTCCAGCTGGCAAACAGCGTGGAGGGCTTTGTAGGCGTGGAGGACTTTCCGAACTGCGAATTCCAGTTCGACGGCCTGCTGACCCATACGGATGTCCGGAGCGGTCGTAGGCTGACGGTTGGAGACCCTATGAAGGTTCAGGTAGCGGCGGCGGATGTGGCCACGGGCAGAATCGATTTCACCCCGGCAGAATAAATTCGTCATAAAGTCAGTGTATTCCAGCATAAGCTTTCTTAGGACTTGCTTTCGGCTTCTCACTCTCCTCCATTTGGAGCATGGTGAAAAATGTAAAAGCGATTCTAAGAAACCCGCTGGAAAAGAGGAAATGACGAATGGAAAATTGGATCATTTGGCTTATATTCGCAGGAATTTTCTGTGCTTTGCTCATTCTTCACGTTGCCGCCGGTTCTAAAAAGCCCTTCCGCAGGGCGTTGGGCAGCGCGCTGAATGGATTGGTCGCCTTAGTGCTGGTGAATATCACCGGGGGCTTTACCGGAGTAACCCTCCCGGTGAGCCTGCTGTCCTTGGGAGTGTCCGCCAGCTTGGGAGTTCCCGGAGTCACGATGCTGCTGCTGTTAAATCTTATTTTGGCCTGAGGCTCTTTTAGCTTCCCTGGATTAGAATCTACCGGTGAAAACGCTCTATGAAAGGGGCTTTGGGTTCTAGAATAGGGCGGAGCGAGGCGCTGGCGGCAGCGGCAGGCTGATGGGCCGCGTCTCTGTCCTTTTTCACCTTCCTTACTTCTTCCAGGACGACAGCCTTATGGTGGTGATAAAATCAGACTGCCGGCGGGAAACTGCTTAAGCCCAAAATGAGAAAAGGAGGCTGGTAATGAGGTGAGTAGGCTCCTACTTCCATAGCTGGCTGTAGGTGTGGTCATTATGGCATAGAGATTTCTGACCTGCGTCTGGCTGAAAATATGGTTCCGCTTTTGAAGGATGGGCCTTCCAGCGCACCGTTCAAGAAACCCTCATAAGGCCAATAAAACCAATTTTTGTATATTTGTTATTTTATTATACAAATAGTTTATAAATTTACAGCTTTTGTCGCAATTTTAGAGGCAAATATCTCGTCATGCTCTACAAGAACCAGAGTAGGCTTTCTCGCCAGCAAAAGCTCCTCGATTTGGATTCTGGTGAAGAGGTCAATATCGTTCAAGGGTTCATCCCAGAGGTAAAGGTGAGCGGCTTCACACAAGCTTCCGGCGATCAAAACCTTTTTCTTTTGCCCGCCGCTGAAATCGGAGCAGTCCTTTTCCAGCTGGTTCCGGGAAAATCCCATTTTCCGCAGCATAGCTTTTAAATAGCTTTCCTCCAATCCGCGGGCTGCCGCATATTCCGTCAGGCTGCCCTTCAGGCGGGAGGTGTCCTGGGAGACATAAGAGATGTTCAAACGGCTGTCTTTTGTCAGCAGGCCGGAAAAGGAAAGCGCTTCTCCCAGCAGCAGCTTTAATACGCTGGACTTGCCGCTGCCGTTTTTTCCTTGAAGGACAATTCGGTCGCCAGGCTCAATGGTAAAGCTGACGCCCTTACAGGCGGTCAGGTTTCCATACTGAATGGAAACTTCTTTCAGTTCGGCCAGCCTGCGGCCGGAGAAGGGCAAAGACCTGATTTTTAGGTCTTCCGTATGCTCCAGATTTTTCAGAAGCTCTTCCTTTTCCCGCAGCGCATCCAGACGCCTGGTTTCCAAGGCCTTGGCCCGTTTCATCATCTTGGTGGATTTATGGCCGAGATAGCCCCGGTCGGGCCGCAGGCCGGAGCTTTGAGAGCCGTATTTTTCCTTTTCTACCCGGACTGCCCACTGAGAGGCCTGCCTTGCCGCACCGGACAGCCTGCCGATTTCTTTTTTCAGCTTCTCGTTTTGCGAAAGCTCAAACTGATCCTGGCGGCGTTTGTTTTCCTGCCAAGAGGAGAAATTCCCTTTTTGTATTTGAAGCTCAGAGGGGTTGATAGATAAAATATGATCTGTACACCGGTCTAAAAACGCCCGGTCGTGGGAGACCAGGATAAATCCCTGCTTGCCCGCCAGATAGTCACCCACCAGCCTGCGGGCGGGCTGGTCCAGGTGGTTGGTAGGTTCATCGATAAGAAGAAAACGGTTTTCCTTGGCGAACAAAGCGGCCAGCAGAATTTTAGTCCGCTCGCCCAGGGAAAGAGTGA
>ERZ773221.2577-NODE-2577-length-13822-cov-2.978717_pt1 | contig 13822 bp, 8 predicted proteins | sample MGYA00580994_ERZ773221 | MGnify/ENA primary metagenome ERZ773221 (study PRJEB29015, sample SAMEA2737758) | human gut metagenome | biome: human gut; feature: human-associated habitat; material: faeces | place: China | collected 2012 ... | reverse complement strand
GCTTCAGAAACATAAGCTGTCATCATTTCTGGAAGACAGTGAATACTCGGCACTGCTTTCCGGAAAACTGTACGGGCAGTCAGCATCCCAGACTCATGTATCCAGCACGAATACATTTTCGGAAGTAGCCACACTGATGGTTAAATTTTACAATATTACAGAGATTGCGGAGCAGTTTGAACATGATAATCTGCAGATGTCCTGGAATATCAAGTCCAGATTGAGAGAACTGACCGGTCTGGAGGAGAATGCGATTATTTTTAACAACAGCAATAAGATGAGTGAATTTCTTATTGTAAAGACTGCTGATGCAAAGGAATTCAGAGCACTGGCGGAAAATATTCTGAAGGAGTTTCCGCTGGAAGAATACGGCCCTGTTTCTGTTGTGCTCCATGAGCAGACAAGTTCACTGGATGATATCGGTACAGTTTACAGAGAACTGATCTCAACACTGATTACCCGTCCGTTTAACAGGGAACACAGTATCCTTTCCTGTTCGGAAGAGAAAACCGGAGAGCAGCAGAGAAACAGCGAAATGCAGATGGTCGGGAAATCAGCACCTGTACATATGGAGACGGAGTTGTACCATCTGTTGACAACGGGACAGAAGGCAGAGGCAGAGAAGCTGATCTTTAAGACCTGTAATTTCAGACAGTGTGATGATGGAAACTGGACTTATCTGGATGTGAAACAGTATGTAGGCAGAATTACCGGGATTTTGTACCGTTATGTGCAGGAAAAATGCCCGGAACTTACCGCACAGGCAGAGGAGGCAATGGATAATATTGATTATTATATGAAATGTCTCAATGCGCCGTCTCTGCTCGCCTCCCTGAAAATCCTGCTGGAAAGCTTATGGGAGAGCGGAGAAGATAAAAGCTCTGATGTAGGTTCTATTATGCAGCAGGTAGAGCAGATTCATAAATATATTGAGCGTTCCTATCATGAGAATATTACACTCACTGCTCTGGCAGAACAGTATCATATGGATGCAAGCTATCTCTCCAGGACTTTCAGTCAGAAATACGGTGAGACGATCATTGCATTTCTTACCAGAATCCGGATGGAGAAAGCGGCAGAGCTTATGAAAGATCAGGACAAGAAGCTGGAGACGATTTCGTTTCTGGTGGGATATGATGATTATAACTACTTCAGCAGGGTGTTCCGAAAGAAGATGGGATGCAGCCCGAGGGAGTATCGGAATAAGTTTGTACAATTATAATATGGAAGAAACTCAGGTAGAATTGAGTGGACAGTAACGAAAGCGGAAGTCCTCTGTATGGCGGTTCTTATCGAATCGAATGGATACAGAGGACTTTTTGGGAAGATATCTTTGCCGTGCGTCAGCACGCCTGCAGGTATCTTCCTTGTCCTTCGCACTCTGCTGAACTGTCTTGATTGCATTATTTTATGGAATTGCTATAAGATTACATGAGGAGATTGGAAAAAATGATTATTGATACACATGCGCACTATGATGACGAGGCCTTTGACACAGACAGGGAAGCGCTTCTTATGTCTATGTACGATGGAGGGATTGAGAAGATTGTGAATGTCTGTGCATCTGTAGGCGGTTTTCAGGATACTGTGAAGCTGATGGAGAAATATCCTTTTGTATATGGAGCAGTGGGAATCCATCCAGATGATGCAGATAAGATGACACAGGAGACTCTGGATGAGATTCGCAGATTATCCCATATGGACAAGATGGTGGCAATCGGTGAGATCGGGCTGGACTATTACTGGCATAAGGAAGAAGAGGAACATCAGATCCAGAAGAAAATGTTTCGCGCCCAGCTTGACATTGCCAGAGAAGAGAAGCTTCCGTTTATGATCCACAGCAGAGAAGCTGCCGAGGATACTCTGAATATCGTCAGAGAATATATGCAGGGTGGTATGTATGGCGGTATCATTCATTGTTTTTCATATAGCAGGGAGATTGCGGCAGAATATCTGAAAATGGGACTGTATCTGGGAATCGGCGGAGTTGTCACTTTTAAGAACGCAAAGAAACTGAAAGAGACGGTTCAGTATGCACCCCTGTCTCAGCTTGTCCTGGAAACAGACTGTCCCTATATGTCTCCGGAGCCAAACAGAGGTAAGAGAAATTCGTCATTAAATCTGCCTTATGTAGCACAGGCAATCGCAGAACTGAAGGGAATTACAGCAGAAGAGGTCATTGATGTGACCAGACAGAATGCAGAGAAACTGCTGGGCATTCATCAATAACCGCTGTCATATTCGTTTGAAGAATCATCGGAACTTTCATCCGAAGAGCTGTCAGAACTGTCGGAAGAGTCTTCGGTTCCGTCTGATGTGTCTGCCTGATATTCCCAGGAGTGGATGGATTCTGTATCTTCCACTACATTTCCGGTAGTTTTGTCGATCATGTTGCCCTCCCAGTCAAACTTGACGTTCAGCAGGTTTGTATTTGTGGAAGGCTTCACATTCATGGACATGATTTCCTTAAATTTAGCTTTCAGGTTATCGAGAGTAAACTCATCACCGATCACATTTCTTACACTGTGGGAAGAAGCAAGTTCTTCTGTATAATCATCCAGCATATATGGTCCGTATTCTCCGTTATCGTGATTATAATGCATGACCATAGGTTTCACTTCCGGAGAAAGGATCTGGATGGTTGATTTGCCGTTCAGAGTTGATTTCTGTATGGTAAAACTTGCCATTCCTTCTAGAAGTTCCGGGAGTTCCTGCTGGGTGGAAACGAAGTTTCCGAGGGAGTAGAATATGGTGGTATTGTGTCCCTGGTCATCAGAAAGCTGTCCGTAAGGCTGAAGCACATGCGGATGACCGCCAATGATCACATCAACACCCTGCTGCATCAGAAAAGCGGCCCATTGTTTCTCGTATTCATTTGGCATGGTTTCATCTTCTGTTCCCCAGTGAGCCACAAAGATGATGCAGTCGCTGATTTCTTTGGCTTTCTGGATCATTGTGGTGATCTTATCCTTATCAAAGATATCGATCATGTACTCATATCCTTCGCCTGCACCGGAATTATTGGTGCCGTATGTATAGTCAAGAAAAGCAATCCTAATACCATTCACTTCTTTTACTTTGACAGTGTCTGCATCTTCCTGGGTGGCGTGGATGCCAAGTACAGGAATATCCGGATAATTGGTGCTCCAGAAATCCAGAGTACTTTTCAGATAGTCATATCCATAATCATCGGCGTGATTTGTGGCAGATTCCACTACATCAAACCCTGCTTTGATAATGGCATCTCCCACTTCCTGGGGAGTGGCAAAAGAAGGATAAGTGCTGACAGCATCGTGGCTTGGAGCAAAAACCGTTTCCTGGTCGATCATGGCTACGTCTGCAGCCTGGATCTGGTCCAGAACATGAGTGTAGATATGGTCATAATTCCATATGCCGGAGTCATTTTCGCCGGATTCATACAGCTTGCTGTGATAAAGATTATCTCCAACAGCAATTACACTTGCAGTGGAGATGACAGGTGTTTCAGCTTTGATCTTATCCTGCTGTTCCTTGAGAGCCGTTGCTTCTGCTGCTTCTTTCTGCGGTTTACGGATCAGGGTGTAATCCATCTGATGCATCACCAGAACGAGCAGAACCAGAATAATAACAGAACACAAAAGACTGATCCGGGAGTTGATTCTCTCCCGTAAATTAAGTGGCATATTATTTTTTTTCATAGAAAATTCCCTTTAACTAAAATAGTTCTTAACAGTGAGAATGCTGAACAGTTACAGCAATCTGCAGCCTGTATTGCTGTCCTCAGTACCGTATCTCAAATTCATTGCAGACTGCATACGGAAATGAGACAGGAGCGTGTGAACTGTAATCTATCTGTTCATTATAACAAATTTCATGGTTCAAAGAAAGAATTAAGAGAGAAATTCTTTGAAAACCTGCCAGAAATGCTTTGTGAGACAAAGTATTTTAGTGTATAATAGGTAGCAATATAACCATAATGTACAAACATACTACAGCAATGATATATGGAATTGCTTAAGCAAAAAGAGGGAGGTAACCGGATGAACCATTATGAGGCAATTAATGATGTACTGGTCAATTTATTTAATGAGATTCTGGACCTGGAAGAACGGGCATTGATTACGGGAGAATATAAGAATATTTCCGTCAATGATATGCACATTATTAATGCAGTAGGTATCCGGGAACAGAAGAATATGTCAACAGTAGCCAGAGAACTGAATGTGACTGTGGGTACATTGACGATCGCTGTGAATAATCTTGTAAAGAAGGGATATATCCAGCGTATGAGAAGTCAGGAGGACCGAAGGGTTGTGCTGATCTCCCTGACAGAACAGGGGAAGAAAGCTTATTACCATCATAAAGATTTCCATGAGAAGATGGTACTGGCTGTACTTAAAGGCCTAAATGTGGAGGAGACAGAGGCACTGACGAAAGCTCTGACCAAACTGCAGGGATTTTTCAGATCATATCAGTAGAAGGAGTAAAGATGGAATATACTGAGAAGGATTTAGTAAAGATCGCAAAAAGGGAAAATAATACGAAGAGAAACTATCTGGTAGTGGATCCGCTTCAGGGAAAGCATATTCCGGTAGTGCCATCAAATGCACTGGATTTATTTGCTGCTCTGGCAGATACTTTCAGGGAGAAATACAAAGATGAAAAACTTTTGCTGTTGGGCTTTGCGGAGACAGCAACGGCCATAGGTGCTCAGGCAGCGATCTCTGTGGGGGCAGATTATATTCAGACTACCAGAGAAGTCATCCCCGGCGTGAATTATCTGTTTTTTTCCGAGGAACACAGCCATGCCACAGAGCAGAAGCTGGTAAAAGATGATATTGACAGAGCTGCGGCGGAGACGGACCGGATCATATTTATCGAGGATGAAGTAACTACCGGAAAAACAATTCGGAATATCATCAGTATTCTTGACAGGGAATATGACGGAAAGTTTAAATATTCAGTAGCATCTCTGTTAAACGGAATGAGCGAGGAGAATCTGGAACGTTATAAGAGACAGGGGATTTCCCTGTATTATCTGGTAAAAACGGATCACAGTACTTACGGAGACAGAGCAGAAACATTTAAGGGAGACGGATTTTATTATAAATGTCCGGATAAGGCCGCAGAGTATACAACGATTTATGTTAAAAACCGGATGGATGCCCGCAGACTGATTGATTCCGGGAAATATGAAGAAGCATGTGAGAATCTGTGGAGAGAAATCCGGGAGAAAACCGGAAACATGGCTGATAATATATCTGGCAAAAGAATACTGGTGATCGGCACTGAGGAGTTTATGTTCCCTGCACTTTATATCGGAAGAAAGATGGAAAAAGAGGGAGCCGAAGTAAGGTGCCATTCGACTACAAGAAGTCCCATTGCTGTGAGTCTGGAAAAAGAGTATCCCCTTCACAGCAGATATGAACTGAAAAGTTTATATGATCCGGACAGGAGAACGTTTATTTACGATATAGGAAAATATGACAAGGTATTGATTGTCACAGATTCCCCGGAAATAAAGGAGAGTCAGGAAACGCTGATAAATGCTGTCCGGATGCAGAACAAGGATATTACAGTTGTAAGGTGGTGCTGATTTGAGAAGTTCCTATTCAGAAGAAGATGTGATTTTATTATACCGGGCTGGTAGAACCTCAGCCTGCCAAAGTGCGGGAGAAACTGATTCAGTCCGGAAAACATTACAGTGAGATGCTGCCTGTTGAATATGTTCCTACAGATCAGTATATGCAGGTATATCATAATGCGCTGAAACATTATGCGAAGCCGGTTGCCAATGCAGTAGGAATGCTGGCAGATAAGATCATAGAGAATAAGGGAAAGAAAATTGTCCTGGTATCCCTTGCCAGAGCGGGAATCCCAATTGGTATCCTTGTGAAGCGATACATCAAATTCAAATATGGTATAAATGTGCCTCATTATTCCATTTCAATTATCAGAGGAAGAGGGATTGACGATAATGCCATGAAGTATCTGCTTGAAAAGTACAGACCGCAGCAGATTTTATTGGTGGACGGATGGTTTTGGTTCCGGTGCCCGCGAGGCCGCCATATCTCGTGTGACTCACTCGGATATTATCGCGAACCAAGCCGGATTGTCATTCGCCAAAATGCTAGGCGCTCAATTGCCGACAGACATCAATGATCGAATTCAGGACATCAACAAAGCTCTTTTGTTCTATGATGAGCATACTTTCGGGCATAGTGAGAGCGTACGTAATGCTTATGGACTGGAAACTTGGGAACAACGCTCCTTGAAACAATCGTATGCGTGGGAAGCCTATCGCCATTCCGGTTTGCTGGGAGAGGCCACTATGGGTATATTACAATCGTTCGTGCCCAAAAGCGATGTTCCGTCTATCGCTGTATTCAATACGCTCAACTGGAGTTATAGCGGTATCGCTAAAGCTTATGTCGATCATCAGATTCTTCCGAAAGACAAGGCTTTCGAGATCGTGGATGCGGCTGGCAACGTAATTCCCGCACAAGCCGGCGAAAGCCGTTCCGATGGTACTTATTGGAACTTTTACGTGAAAGAAGTCCCGGCTTTGGGATACGCACAGTATTATATAAAGGTGAAGGATGCGCCACGTCCGGAAATACAGGGCACTACGGAATTAAAAGAGACACATGTGGAGAATCCTTGGTATGCCATCGACTTCAATACCCGTAAAGGTACGATTCGTAAATTATATGATAAGGATTTGAACAAACAATTGGTTACGCCGGATGCGGAATGGGAGATGGGAGAGTTTATTTATGAGATTATCGATAGCCGTCATCCGATGGAACAATATCGTGCTCCCCAATTCCTCCGCCGTCGCCCAGAGAAGATGCGTTTCGAGAAATATGAGAAAGGCGATGTCTGGGATACATATCGTTTCCGGGGAGAGACAATAGCGGGACGTGAGCCGAATAATTTGATGGTGGAATTCCGTGTATTTAACGTAACAAAGAAAATCGAGGTAGTTTATCGCCTGCGCAAAAAAGCGGTAACAGATCCGGAAGCGGTTTATATCGCTTTCCCGTTTGAGGTTGAAGGAGGAAAGATCCATTTAGATGTACCCGGCGGATCGATTGAGGCGGGTGTAGACCAAATCCCGGGCTCCTCTAACGATTGGTACACGGTGCAAAACTTCGCTACGGCTCGTAATGGAGAGTCACAGGTCGTGATGGGTAGCCAAGAAATACCATTAATGCAATTTGGGGCGATCAATACGGGGCGGTATAAAGCCGGAGCCGTACCTCAGTCCACGAATATGTATTCATGGCCGATGAACAACTACTGGGTAACCAATTTCAATGCGGACCAAATGGGAGAGATGCAATGGAGTTACTTCATCAACTCTTCGAAAGACAACTCTATTGAGTATGCGACTAAGTTCGCTTGGGAAAACCGGATTCCGTTCTTGACCCGTGTTTTGCCTGCCGGAGATAAAAAGGTGGAGCCTCTCCAATCGGCTTCCATTTTCAAGATCGTACCGGAGAATTTGTTGTTGGTAAACATGAGGCCTGTGGAAGGCGAGAATGCTGTTATGCTTCAATTGCGTGAGATAGGCGGGAAGCCAGCTACTTTCTCCGTAACTTCAGATAAAATTAATTTTGTGAAAACTACGGTTTGTGATGTCGTAGGAGACCCAGTTTCGGGGAATCCGTTGAGTTTCGCTCCGTGGGAGAATAAGTTTATAAAATTATCTTGGTAGCATGGTAAGGGGCGGGGTTTGCCCGCCCTTATCCAGTTTGTCTTATGTTTGTATATTGAATGTTTTGATAGGATCTAACCCCAAATAAATCGGTATTATTCTAAGCAGAAGACTTGCTTGTGTTAGAGTGATGGGTGAAGAGTGTCATGAGAGACTCTGTTTCGGGTAATGCCTTATTGGATTTCAAGCCTTGTGGGAATAAGTCTATGGCGCTTTCTTGGTAGAAAGATTGTAGATAATGTGGTTCTTCTTTTATTTATAAAGAAGGGCTAAATTTTTTCATATTATCCAGTCTCTGAATACATTATCTGTTTTTTTCATAGAAGCCATACTAGTGCCATTTTCGCCTAGCCTTGAATCTCAATAAATTTAACATTTGTTTATTGTAACCAATTTAAAGTGTTTTTACTGCTAATATTTGATAGTTAATTATTTATGTGATAGAAAGGCGATGATACTATTGTAAGTCCGTACGGAACAATATATTTTTAGTACATTTAAGGGCTGATATTCTTGGTTTCAAGGGGTGATTTGTGATAAATGTGTCATTTTTATTAAAAAAATACTATAGATTTAAGTCTAGTTTACAAAAAAAGTTATACATTTGCCCAGTTTTTAATGATATAGACCATGAATGGCGCACTAGTTCCGTACGAACTATGTCCATCTATAACGATAAAAATTACATAGACAATGTAATCAATCTAAACTTAATTAAAAAACAAAGCAAAATGACAAAGAATGAATCTAAGCTATTATCCATTCAGGGGATAGCTAAAGCCTCAGCGTTCTGTTTGCTGCTTTCTGCCTTCTCTGTAAACGCCGCTATGGCCGCTCCCGCTCCCGCAGGCACGGTTGATGAAGTAATGGCAGTGCAGCAAGGCAAGAAAGTAACAGGTGTGGTTATTGACGGTACAGGTGAGCCTGTTATTGGCGCTAACGTGGTGGTGAAAGGCACTACAAACGGTACGATCACTGATTTCGATGGAAATTATACGATCGAGGGTGTGCCCGCCGACGGAGTTTTGGTGATTTCCTATATTGGTTATTTATCTCAAGAGATCCCTGTAGGCAACCAATCTGCAATCAATGTTACATTGAAAGAAGATACACAGACTTTGGATGAGGTAGTAGTAGTAGGTTACGGTACGATGCGTAAATCGGATGTAACAGGTTCTATTTCTACAGCTAAAGGAGAAGAGATGTTAAAAGCTCAAAACTTTAGTGCATTGGATAACTTGCGTGGTAAGGCTGCCGGTGTAAATATCTTCTCTAACTCTAGCCAGCCGGGTGCTTATGGTAGCCGTGTTGTTATCCGTGGTCAAGCGACAATTAATGCCTCTTCTGATCCGTTGTATGTTGTGGACGGCGTAGTAATGGAGAACTTCTATTTGATGAACCCGAATGACATCGAGTCTATGGAGGTATTGAAAGATGCTTCCGCTACCGCTATCTATGGTGCTCGTGGTGCCAATGGTGTTATCATGGTTACTACGAAACGTGGTAACAAAGAAGGCGGAACGAAGGTTAGCTACTCTGGTTCTGTAAGCTTGGCTCATCGCGCTCGTAAGATGGATACGATGAATGCGCAGGAGTGGTGCGATGCTTTTATGCAAGGTATTGAGAATGAGAATAGATGGGGATCTGATAAGGATGGCAATCCATTTAACTGGTCTACTAATCGTGCGGATTGGTTTACAGATCGTCGTTTCTTCGATTCTAACGGTAATCCTCTTTATGATACAGATTGGCAAGATGAGGCAACTCGTACAGCGATCTCTCATAACCATCAATTGAATGTTCAGCAAGGTGGCGAGAAATCATCTATGGGTGCATTCTTGAACTATACTGATAACCAAGGCATCATGCTGAATACCTATTCAAAACGTTTGAATGCGAAGATCGCTTATGACGCCAATCCTACGACATGGTTGTCTACAGCGGTCAATTTAGCTGTAAATCATACTTGGGGCAACTCTACTCCTGAGGATGGCGGTGGACAGGACGCTCGTCGTACTATGATCGAGATGGTTCCTTGGATGCCGGTTCAATACGATGGAAAGTATACTTCTACTAATACTCCAGAAGGTATGCCGATGGACTTTGAGGCAATGTCTAACCCTGTTCATATCTTGAAGACTTATAAGAATATGAACTATAATACAAAAGTATTCGGTAATGCAGCCTTGACATTCCATATCATCGAAGGTTTGGATTTGAAGACTCAATTCGGTGTTGACGCTAACTTTAAGACTTTGCACAAATATATGCCAAGTGACTTGGTGAATTTGGCATATGACCAACATGGACGTGCTGAAAGATATCACGCAAATACTCTTTATTGGCAGGAAGAGACTTACTTGACTTATAACAAGACGATTGGTGAGCACCGTATCAATGCTATGGCCGGTTTGTCTTGGCAGGAGCGTAAATATGACTATTCTAGAATGTATACAGAGAACTTCACTAGCGATTTCTTTGAGGACTTCAATATGGACGCAGGTACGAAGCCTGATGCTCCGAAGACTTATTGGGAACGTTGGGCTATGAACTCATATTTCTTACGTTTCGCTTATACATTCAAGGATCGTTACTCCGCTACAATTACTGGTCGTTATGACGGTTCTTCTAAGTTTGGTAAGAATAATAAATACGCATTCTTCCCATCAGCAGGTTTGGCTTGGAACATCACGCAAGAAGACTTTATGTCTGATCAAAATACGATCAGCAACTTGAAGTTGCATACTAGCTATGGTTTGACCGGTAACTCTGAGATTGGTGTTTACAAATCTTTGGCAACAGTTACAAGCGAAACCTTATTATTGAATGGAACACGTAATTCCTATTCTTATTTGAATAGATTACCAAACTCTGATCTGAGATGGGAGAAAACCGCTCAATTCGATATAGGTTTTGATTTAGGTTTGTTCAATAATAGAATCACGTTAGATGCTTCTTATTACAACAAGAAGACTTCTGATCTGTTATTGGATGCCCCGGTTCCTCATACAACAGGTTTCGAGACAGTTTATAAGAATATCGGTTCTATCCGTAACCAAGGTTTGGATTTGATGTTGTCTACTCGCAATATTGATACGAAAGACTTCACTTGGACAACCTCTATCAATGCCAACTTTAATAAGAATAAGATCTTATCATTAGGTGATAATGACGAGGATATCTTGAAGAACGAATGGGTAAGTGGTGCTTCCATCTTACGTGTTGGTGAGAGTGTAGGTAGTTTCTATGGTTATAAGCGTTTAGGCGTTTATACGATCGAGGATTATGAGGCTGGTAACTGTGAGAAGAAACAGATCGGTCGTGCGAAACGTTCTTCTGAGCGTGAGATCATAGGTAAAGGTGTACCTGATTGGACTGGATCTATGATCAATACATTACGTTACAAGAATTGGGATTTCACATTGGATCTACAATTTGTCGCTGGTGTTCAGACCTTGCAACAGTTCTATCACTCTACGTATGACCGTTTCGGACAAACTAACGGTTTGACAAATATCTTGTATGACGCATATAATGGAACGAATCCTAATTCTATGCAGCAAGCTATCTGGTTGTTCAACGGTGGTCACGCAGGACAGGATACATTGACAGACTCTCAATGGGTGGCTAATGGTTCTTATTTACGTGCGAACTTAATCCAGTTAGGTTATACTTTCGACTCAAATCAATTGGCAAAGACTCCGTTTAGTAGCTTACGCCTATATTTGAATGTGAACAACGCATTCTTGATCACGGCGAAAGACTTTAATGGATACGATCCTGAAAGTACATCCCAGATCTCTACATCTAATGGTGCGGTATCTCCAGAGCAATTTGGTCAGAATATGGCCTTCTTCTCTTATCCGAGAGCTAGAACGTTTACGTTGGGTGTAAATGTAACATTTTAATTAATTAATTATTCAGAAAATTGCGATGAAAAAAATATTAACAACGGCTATTTTATGTGCGGGATTGGTAGGATTTACCGCATGTGACAGTTTTTTGGATGAGGAACCAAAGTCATCCTTGACGCTGGATACCTATTATAAGACAAGTGCTGATATTATTGGCAATGTCAATTATCTATATCGTGACGGTGCTCCCGATAAGATGGGTAATATGACAGGCGCTTATAGAGGTTCTAGCTTGTCAGTAATGAACATGGTAACTGGTTATTTTGTGAATGAGTATGAAGGCCAGGAAGTAGACTGTTCTTATGCTCGCCAGTTGACTCGTCAGAACTTTACGCAATCTTGTTGTAATTATTTGACTAATGACACATGGAAAGGTTGTTATAAGTCGATCAATGTAGCTAACGCAGTTATTAAATATGTGGATGGCGTAGAGATGGACGGACAAGCTCAGTATAAAGCAGAGGCTCGTTTCTTCCGTGCGCTAAACTATTTCTATCTTGTGAAGATGTTTGGTGATGTTCCAATGATTACAGAGCCAACAGAAGATGCTACTTTGGTTGAATATCCGGCTCGTACAGCTGCGTCGGAGGTTTACAAAACTGTTATTATTCCTGATTTACAGTTTGCTGTAGAGAATTTGCCTGATGCTACTTTCGCGGGAAATAGTCACCGTGTGACAAAATATGCGGCTGATATGTTGCTGGCCGATGTTTACATGCGACTAGGCGAGTACGCTAATGCGGTTACTCCATTGAAAGATGTAATCAATAGCGGAAAATTCGCTTTGGCTACTAACGATAACCTTGCGGAAGGTAGTGCGTTCAATAAGTTACGTACAACAGATGATCTGCCAGAGGTTATTTATGCCCGTGAATATGATGCGGCTATTTCTCCTAACGGTAATATCCCTGTTCACGCATTCAATTTGATTTCTCCGACATTCTTCGCCAACTCTTCTACTGGAAACAAGTACTCTTTGTGGGTAAATGTGTATGGTGTTAGCGAGCGCTATTTAAATGTGTATGGTGAGAAAGACTTGCGTGCCCAGATGAATCAGTTCTTCCATCGTACATATACACATCCGGTTGATGGAACAACTTTGGATATGAAGATGCTTTGTAACTGGTACTGGTACGATGAAACTGCTATCTTAGAGACTGGTAAGGGTACGAAAGACTGGAACTTCTATCGTTATGCTGAAACATTATTATCTGCCGCTGAAGCTATCGCTCAGTCTAGTGGTGTAAACGCTGAGGCTGCCGGCTATTTGGCACAAGTTAAGGCACGTGCTAACATGGAAGGTAAGGATGTTTCTACAATCGCTTCCGAGCTTCAAAGATTAGGCAAGCAAGCTTTTATTGAAGAGTGCTGGAAAGAGCGTTTACGTGAGTTCCCATTGGAAATGAAGATTTGGGATGACTGTGTTCGTACAGGTAAATTCCCTCAAATCTCCGCTACAAACAAGGGTGAGGTTCAATTTGTTGATTTGATCGGTGCTACGAATGGTAGTGGTGCTAAGTTCAAGGAGACAGACCTATACTGGCCGATCCCTGTAAATGAAATACAGCGTAACCCGAATTTAACTCAGAATGAGGGATATTCTGCGAAGTAATATTTTTTATTTTAATAACTGATGGTTTTAAAGGGGAGGATGAGTTTTTCATTCTCTCCTTTTTATTCATTGCCACATTCATATTAGTGTACAATTATTATGTTTTCTCTGCTTTTTAAGGTATATGAATAGTAAGTAAAATACCGAAAACCTTGACAATTCATGTTAAAAAGAAGCATTTCTCTGACAGCCCTCTTTTTTAAAAAGACTCAGCCAGCCTAAACTTTAGGAAAAAAAAGACATTCAGGACCTTATTTTCTTCAAAAAACCATCATTTTCCGATACAATAAGTAGTATTAACCGATGCAAACTGTGCCGTTGGCCAACGTATACGGTGGCGTTAAGTGATAAGAGCGGTAGTATGAAGTGATAGATTGGGAAGAAATGGGTGTCGTATTCAAATGAAAACGGGTCTTTTACCCTGTAAATATGAATTAGAATGAATAAATCTCGCTAGAATAAAAGGTGCTTTTTTAACAATATGTTATAATACAGCAGATTGCGAATATTTTTTCTTGTTTTTCGTAGATGATACGTGCCTCAGTTCTAAAAAAGCAATCCTCAAGGACTTTCATTTACAAAATGATAAATTGATAA
>ERZ773221.2573-NODE-2573-length-13841-cov-15.272958_pt1 | contig 13841 bp, 7 predicted proteins | sample MGYA00580994_ERZ773221 | MGnify/ENA primary metagenome ERZ773221 (study PRJEB29015, sample SAMEA2737758) | human gut metagenome | biome: human gut; feature: human-associated habitat; material: faeces | place: China | collected 2012 ... | reverse complement strand
CCAGGATGTCTTCCATCGGTACTTCGAACAACGCGCCGAGAGCATACAGATTATCTACAGAAGGCAGACTCTTTCCTTGCTGCCATTTGTAGATTGCCTGCGGCTCCTCGAAACCAAAGTATGCCTGCAGGTCGCGGACACTCATCCCACGCTCGGCGCGAAGACGGATGATGTTCTTTCCAGTCGCGATAGGATCAATGACCGGAAACTGCTTCATGTTCATGGCAATCGCCTCCATCTAAAGAGTCTTCCCAAACGGGAGTCCTCCAGAATACTGGAAGAAGCTCAAAAAAGCAAGAGCAAACGTAATTTTGCAAAGAAACTGTCACATAAGGAGGCCAATCGTGAGTCGAGAATTGTCTCTTTTCCATCTGCGATATATAACGACGACTGTTTACTGCCGGATCAATTTTAAAAGCTGGATGACCACCATGGAGCCGAAGGCAAGTCCCACAATGGCACCCACCATCCCAATGGACAGGGGGGCCACGGCGAACAGCGGTTCCAGCGCAGGAACCAGCAGCACCAGCCCCAGCAGCAGAGCACCGATGGTAAAGGCCCCTAACAGGGCACGGTTGTTCCAGAAGTGCCGGGTAAGCAGCACCGGATGCTGGGATTTGCAGCTAAATCCGTGGAACAGTCGGCTCAGGCACAGGGTGGAGAAGGCCATGGTCTGTCCAGCAGCGGCACCGCCGGCGTTCAGCCCCAGATAGAAGGCCGTAACGGTGGCGGCGGCGATGACCAGTCCCTCGACGCCCACGCTATAAAGGAAGTGCTTTGTCAGGATGCCTTCGTTCCGGGGCCGGGGCTTTTCCGACATGACCTCGTCGGTGTGTGGCTCCATGCCAAGGGCGATGGCGGGTAGAGAGTCCGTCAGCAGGTTGATGAACAGCAGGTGCACTGCCGCGAAGGGCACGGGCAGTCCCATCAGAGAGGCGTAGAGCACCGTCAAAATGCCCGCCGTATTGCCGGAGAGCAGAAATTGAATGGCCCGCTTGATGTTGGCATACACGTTCCGACCGTTTTTTACAGCCTTCACAATGGTGGCGAAGTTGTCGTCCGCCAGCACCATACCGGCGGCATCCTTGGCCACCTCCGTTCCCGTGATGCCCATAGCCACGCCGATGTCCGCCTGCTTCAGGGCGGGAGCGTCATTGACGCCGTCGCCGGTCATGGCTACCAGATTGCCCCGCTGCTGCCACGCCCGGACGATGCGGATCTTATGCTCCGGGGACACACGGGCGTAGACGCTGACCTTCGGCACAAACTCCTGCAATTCCTCGTCGCTCATGCCGTCGATGACCGCGCCCTCCACGGCCTCCGTGTCGTCCCGCAAAATGCCGATCTCACGGGCAATGGCCGCCGCCGTGATTTTGTGGTCGCCGGTGATCATAATAGGACGGATACCGGCGCGGATGCACTCCGCCACCGCCGCCTTGGATTCCTCACGGGGCGGATCCATCATGGCGATAAGGCCGAGGAAGGTCAGGCTGTTTTCATCCGCCAGAGTGATGGCCGGGCCGTCCACGCTGCGGCAGGCGAAGGCCAGCACCCGCAGGCCCTCGTTGGAAAACTGTTCGTTGACCTGTTCGATCCTCGCCCGTTCCTCCGGCGTCACCACGCAGCGGTCCAGCAGCACATCCGTCGCGCCCTTGGTGACCAGCATCAGGCCACCCGCCAGCTCGTGGACCGTGGACATCATTTTCCGGTCGGAATCGAAGGGGATCTCTGTCAGACGGGGCCAGCGGTTCCGGACGAGATCCTCGTCAAAGCCGTTGGTCTCCCCCAGCCGCACCAGTGCCGTTTCCGTGGGGTCGCCGATCTCCGTATCCCCGCTGATGACCGCATCGCTGCACAGCAGAGCCGTCCGCAGCAACGGCTCCTGTAACGGGTCCCGGAAGTCCGCGTCCTTGGCGTCGATCACCTCGCCTCCGGTGTAGAGCTTGCGCACCGTCATACGGTTCTGGGTCAGCGTACCCGTCTTATCCGAGCAGATGACCGACACGCTGCCAAGCCCCTCCACCGCCTGCAAATGGCGGATGATGGCGTTTTCCTTGGCCATTTTCCGGGTGCCGAAGGACAGCACGATGGTCACGATGGAGCTGAGGGCCTCCGGGATAGCGGCCACCGCCAGCGCCACAGCGAAGAGAAAGGCGTTCATCACGTTTTCGTGCCGCCACAGCACACTGACGCCAAACAGCACTGCGCAGATCACCAGAATGATGATCGACAGCTTTCTGCCGAACTGGTCCAGACTGACCTGAAGCGGCGTTTTCCGCTCCTCCGTGTTTTTCAGAAGCTGGGCGATCTTGCCCATTTCCGTGTCCATGCCGGTGGCCGTCACAAGAAAGCGGCCCCGCCCATAGGTGACGAAGCTGCCGGAGAACACCATGTTCTTCCTGTCGCCCAAGGCCGTTTCCCCACTGAGCGGCTCCGTATCCTTTTCCACCGGCAGGCTTTCGCCGGTGAGGGCACTCTCCGCGCACTTCAGGCTGGCACATTCCAACAGGCGTCCGTCGGCACAGACGGAATCTCCCGCCTCCAATATGACCACATCACCGGGAACCACCTCTCGACCGGGGATCTGTACGATCTGACCGTCCCGCAGCACCTTGGCGGTGGGAGCGGACATCTGCTTCAGGCTGTCCAGCGATGCGGAGGCCTTGACGGTCTGAACGGTGCCCAGAATTGCATTCATGGTGATGACCGCCAGAATGACGATCATGCTCTCCACGTCCCCCATGCAGGCGGAGATGACGGCGGCCAGGATGAGGATCAACACCAGAAAATCCGCAAACTGCCCCAGAAAGATCTGCAAAACACTCTTTTGCTTGCCGGCGTGCAGTTCATTGGCTCCGTATTTTGCCAGACGATCCGCCGCATCCTCCTGCGATAGGCCGGTCTCCCGGCAATCCAGTTTCTGGAACAACTCCACGCGGGACTGTTCCCAAATGTTCTTTTCCTGCTTCATGTACTGTGTCTCCTTTCGGCGGACGCAAAAAAGGCGAGCCCTTTTGCGTCAATGCCTTCACATTGATACAAAAGTCTCGCCATTTCAATCCGCAGCGGAGCCAAACGACCCGTACTGACGCCAACGGATACACAAAGCTGTGCAAGCTACTCCCTTTTGAACGAAGAATACACGGTTTTCTGCCCGTTGTCAAGACGTGTTTTTGCTAAAAATCGTTAAGATTCTCTCGTGTCCGGACCCACCGAGGAGCCTGTGTCCCCTTTTCTTTTCGATTCAGCAGCTGCCGTTTTCCCTTTCAAACGCTGTCAGCCCTTCTTTTTGCGCACCTTTGGCGCTGTTGCCTGATAGCTTACATCGAGCAGCATTTTGATTTTGTCATCCGCCACACTGCCATCCAGTGCAACGGTAATCCAACTGTCCTTCCGCATATGATAGGCTGGAAAAAAGCCGTTCTCCATCAGCAGCGAGCCTGCCAGAATGGGACCGCATTTCAAGTTGACAGCGTCTATCCGCTCCTCACCCTGCAGTCCGAGCTTGCTTTTCGGCAGATCCATGACCACCGCAAACCATTTTTGATTGCTGCTGTGGCGGAACACCTCATAATTGGGATATTGGAGCCACGGACGGTCCGCGCTTGCCGGATAGGTTTCCAAGATGAACGTTTTCAATTTCTGCCGGTCCATGCCTGCATTCTCTATCATTTCATTCATCAGATGCCTCCATGAATACGATCTTCCCCGCAAAAGCCAGCTGCTTTCTCTCTGCAATCCTACCTGATTTGAGCCATATTGTCAATTTTTGATAGGTTTCACTGCAAAAAGGCCGTTCGCATCACAGAAGGTGCAGCCGGCTTCTGGTGTGTGATCGATCCAAGTCAAATACCTGCTCGGTAATCATACCGCTGGCGCTGGATCATGGGCGTTTTGCCCGCGTCCTTACAGAACATGCCTGCCCACTGGCAGATTCCCTGCAGGATCGGCACACAGACGCGCCCTTTTCCGTCAGCCTGTTCAGTCAAAGAAAATCAGATGCACGTCTCACGGCGTGCATCTGATTTTTGCTATCTCTTCTTGTAAACGACCAGCTCCGGGTTTTTACCGTTTTCCTCATAGGTGCAGACCAGCAGAAAATCCATATTTGCGGCAATGCCGAAGCAGCGGTCGCCGCCAAACTCACATTCCAGCTGGTTGCCGAGGTAGGTCGCCTGATCGTCAAGGAATTTGACGGTTTTTCCGTTGGGAAGGCGGTATGCAAGGTTGATATACTTGCCTACAAGCGCGTTGAGCTTTTCCACCTTGGGCATCCCGTCAATATGCAGATCGTTGAATTCATCCATCAACGTCTGCTTATACTGCGCAAAAACCTCCGCGCCGCCGAGATTTTCATACCGCTTCCAGTAATTGAGCTTTGGCAGCGTATTCTTCAGGTAGGCCCGCGCCTGTTCGGCGGGAAATTCCTCGCTGGCCATGTTCTGCACGCAGACCTCGATCAGATCGTCTAAATCGTGGTACATATACTCGCCGTCAGCATAGCACCACTTGCAGTACTCCTCATTGAAAAAGCCGTCTGTCTCCCTGCTGATGTCCCCGTCTGCAAGGGGCATCCCGCAGCATTGACAGATAAGCTGTCTCGGTGAGCCGAGCAGCGTATTGATGGAGACATCAAAGAGTTTCGAGAGCAGCTTCAGGGTTTCGATATTCGGCGTTGTTTCACCGTTTTCCCAGCGGGAAACCGCCTGACGGGTCACAAATACCTTTTCCGCAAGCTCGTCCTGTGACAGTCCCATCTTTGTTCTGAGTTCCAGAATCATATCCTTTGTATCCATACGATCATCACCTCACGGTCATCATACCCCAAAGTTATCGGTATGACAAGCAACCCGCTGTTGCGGAATGCACGGTGATCGAATACGCTGCCCTTGCGGATAACGCGGCACAGCGGTACATCATGATCGTTTCCCAATTATATGCAAAAGGCTCTCTGGCAATATGCCAGAGAGCCTTTTATGCGGAGAGAGTATGGTAAGAGTAAAAACAGAAAACGGATATGTAACCTCAGTTGTTTTCCTGAGTCGCTGCTGCATTTGAGCTTGTACCCATACAAGACGAGATTACATCAGAAAGCAAGGTTTGCTTTCACGCCAATTTCATGTTTCGTGCTGATTCTGACCGACAATTACTGCTCAGCCAGATGCTTGTATTTGGCATAGCGCTGAGCGCAGAACTCCTCGGCCTCGGCAAACAGGACCTTGGCAGTCTCGGGGAAGGTTCTGGTCAGAGAAGCGAAACGGGTCTCGCCCATCATGAAGTCCAGCAGCTGGCCATTGGGCTCCTTGCTGGTCAGGATGAACGGATTCTTACCCTCGGCCTTCAGCTCGGGCACATAGCGCCACAGGGGCCAATAGCCGCACTCGCTGGCCAGCTTCTCCTCCAGCTGAGCCTGGCTCATGCCCTTGGAGATACCGTGGTTGATGCAGGGAGCGTAAGCGATGAGGATGGAGGGACCGTGATGTGCCTCAGCTTCCTTCAGAGCCGTGATGAGGTGCTGCTCGTTGGCACCCATAGCGACCTGAGCAACATAGACATTGCCATAAGTCATGGCGATGGCGCCCAGATCCTTCTTGCCGGTTCTCTTACCGCCGTTGGCGAACTGAGCCACGGCACCCAGCTGAGTGGCCTTGGAAGCCTGACCGCCGGTGTTGGAGTACACCTCGGTATCGACAACCAGGACGTTCACGTCAGCGCCGGAAGCCAGGACATGGTCCAGACCGCCGAAGCCGATATCGTAAGCCCAGCCGTCGCCGCCGTACATCCAGACGCTCTTCTTGGGCAGAGCATCCTTGTTGGCCTTCAGGAAGGCGATATCATCAGAGGTCTCAGCAGTGGCGTTCAGAGCAGCCACAACAGCCTCGGACAGAGCACGGGTCTTGTCGCCGTTATCGCCCTCAGCCAGCCAAGCCTCAAGAGCGCTCTTCAGAGCAGCGTCGGAGGTAGAAGCCACCACAGCCTCGGCGTGAGCAGCCATCTGACGACGCATCTGGTCGATGGACAGCTTCATGCCCAGGGCATACTCGGCGTTATCCTCGAACAGGGAGTTGGAGTTGGCAGGACCATGGCCCTTCTCATTGGCCACATAGGGGAAAGAAGGAGTGGAGGAACCCACAACGTAAGCGCAACCGGTAGCGGAGGTAACGAACATCCGGTCACCGAACAGCTGAGACATAAGCTTCATGTAAGGAGCCTCGCCGCAGCCGGCGCAGGCGCCGCTGAACTCGTACAGAGGACGCTCGAACTGAGAACCGCGGACGGTGAACTTGTCCATGGGGTTGGTCTTGGTGGACAGGGTCAGGGCATGCTCCCAGTTCTCCTGCTCGGGCATCTGGGTATCCAGCAGCTCCATGACCAGAGCCTTCTCCTTGGCGGGGCAGACATTGGCGCAGGCGCCGCAGCCCTGGCAGTCCAGAGGATCGACCTGCATACGGAAGGTCAGGCCCTCAAAGCCCTTGCCCTTGGCTTCCTTGGTGACGAAGGCGGCAGGCTTTGCAGCCTCTTCCTCCGCGTTCAGCAGGAAGGGACGGATAGCAGCGTGGGGGCAGACCAGAGCGCACTTGTTGCAGCCAATGCAGTTCTCGGGGATCCACTGAGGCACCTTCACAGCGATGCCGCGCTTCTCATACTTAGAAGTCTCAGAGGGGGTAACACCATCAGCGTAGGGCATGAACTCGCTCACGGGGATGGCATCGCCGGCCTGCTTGTTGACAGGGATCTGGATCTCACGGATGTAGTGAGGCAGGCTTGCATCGGGAGCCTTGGTATCGTCAGCCAGGGTCTTCCAGGACTCGGGAACGTTGATCTTCACGGCAGCGTCAACACCTCTGTCAACGGCGGCGCTGTTCATGTCAACGATCTTCTGGCCCTTCTTGGAGTAGGACTTGATGATAGCGTCCTTCATGTACTTCACGGCGTCCTCGATGGGGATGATGCCGGAGAGCTTGAAGAAGGCAGCCTGCAGCACGGTGTTGGTGCGGTTGCCCAGGCCCAGCTCCATAGCGATAGCGGTAGCGTCGATGGTGTAGAAGTTGATCTCACGCTCGGCGATCTGACGCTTCACGCGGTTGGGCAGGTGCTCCTCCAGCTCAGCGCCGGTCCAGCTGGTGTTCAGCAGGAAGGTGCCGTGAGGCTTGATCTCGGAAACGATATCGAAGTCCTTGATGTAAGAGGTCTTGTGGCAGGCCACAAAGTCAGCCATGGTGACATAGTAGGTGCTGTGGATGGGCTCATGGCCAAAGCGCAGGTGGGACTTGGTAACGCCGCCGGACTTCTTGGAGTCATACTCGAAGTAAGCCTGAGCGTACTGATCGGTGTGGTCACCGATGATCTTGATGGAGTTCTTGTTGGCGCCCACGGTACCGTCGGAGCCCAGACCCCAGAACTTGCAGGAGATGATGGACTTGCCGGCGGTGACGATATTCTCGCCAACGGGCAGGGACAGATGCGTAACGTCATCGTTGATGCCGACGGTGAAGTGGTTCTTCTTCTCACCCTTCATGTTGTCGAACACGGCCTTCATCTGGGCAGGAGTGGTATCCTTGGAACCCAGGCCATAGCGGCCGCACAGAGCCTCGATGTTGGTACGCTTGCCTTCCCACAGGGCGTCGCACACGTCCAGATACAGAGGCTCGCCGGGAGCGCCGGGCTCCTTGGTGCGGTCCAGAACGGTCAGGCACTTGCAGGTAGCGGGGATCTTCTCCAGCAGACGCTCCATGGAGAAGGGACGGAACAGGTGGACCTGAATGAAGCCGACCTTCTCGCCGCGCTCCACCAGATAATCAACAACCTCCAGCAGGGTCTCGCAGACGGAGCCCATAGCCACCACAACGCGCTCAGCATCGGGAGCACCGTAGTAGTTGAACAACTGATAGTTGCGGCCAGTGACCTCGTTGATCTTGCCCATGTACTCCTCGACAATGGCGGGCAGCGCATCATAGGCGCTGTTGCAGGCCTCGCGGGACTGGAAGAAGGTATCGGGATTCTGCAGAGTGTTGCGCAGAGTGGGATGCTCGGTGCTCAGGGCATGATCCTTGAAGCGCTGAACAGCGTCCCAATCCAGCATCTTGCCCAGATCCTCATAGTCCAGAACCTCGATCTTCTGGATCTCGTGAGAGGTCCGGAAGCCATCGAAGAAATGCTGGAAGGGGATAGAGCCCTTGATGGCAGACAGATGGGCAACGGCGCCCAAGTCCATGCTCTCCTGCACGCTGGCGGAAGCCAGCTGTGCCCAACCGGTCTGGCGGCAGGCCATGACGTCGGAATGGTCGCCGAAGATGGACAGAGAGTGGGTGGCCACGGTACGGGCGGAGACGTGCATAACGCCGGGCAGCTGAGAGCCGGCGATACGGTACATGGGCGGGATCATCAGCAGCAGGCCCTGAGAAGCGGTGTAGGTGCTGGTCAGGGAGCCGGTCTCCAGAGAGCCGTGCATTGCGCCGGCCGCGCCGGACTCCGCCTGCATCTCGACCAGCTTTACGGGCTGGCCAAACAGGTTCTTCTTGCCATTGGTAGCCCATGCATCCACATGGTCAGCCATGGGGCTGGAAGGAGTGATGGGGTAAATGGTAGCTACCTCGGTAAACGCATAAGATACGTATGCGGCAGCCTCATTACCGTCCATCGTCTTAAACACTTTGTTTTTTGCCATGAACGTAATTCCTCCTATTATTCTTCCCTGTATTTAACGCGAAGACTCTCCGCCCTTTGAGGTGGCCCCCTAATCGGGCGGATCAGCCTACTGAGCAAGCTGTATCTTAGAAACTGCTCCTCCGTTCCTACTGAGGGGCAGGCCATATTAATACAGCTACGTTCTTGATATGATTATAACTCTACACATTGCAAGTTTGCAAGTCCAAAAATGTTTCAAATGACGTAAGCGCTTTGTCGACAGCAAAGCATTTACGTTATTTTTACTTAATGCATGCCGCATCCCCTGTCCCGGTCCCCCATCCTGTTCTGGCAAATATACGGCCCTCCTACCGCTGTAAATACTGTAAATACAGTATAATAGGCTGTCGAAGCAAAAAAGTTCCACATAAAGTTCGTCGAATGGCCTATAACTTTTTTCAATAGTTTGCTATGAAATAATGGTATATGCTGTTTTTGCGGTAAAACGCCACAGTCTCTCATGTATCTGCCCACTGCGACACCAACCCCGTGTCAACGGGTGTGCTTTCTTTTGCATACAGGCGAAATGCTCAAACAGCTGTGGCATTTCGGAGCGGCCCGTATAACCTTTCGGTCGCTATAAAGTTGAACCTTGTATTTTCGCATTTTCTCCATTGTCTGCCGCATGACTGAATCGTTACCGCCGTCACACTCCATTTAAGATTTCCGCACCGCGCAGGTCATATGCCGCTTTTCAAAGCAGTCCTGATAGCGCAGGCTGTCACCCATAGAGTTTGACCCCTTCCCTGTTCAGCTTGCGGGCAAAGCTCTGGCTATCTGCCGCGCTGCATTCCACTCCTCCGGCGTATACACGTTGAGAAAGTCACCGCGCGTTGGTGCTTGACAAAAGCTTCCAAAGCCCATATACTATGGGCATGGTGATCATATGACTGACGGAAGTGGATGTTACCACATGGAGTATGATCGTGAAACCAGCCGACCGTCTGGGCAGAAAAAGCTCAGATCGGTGCGGCTTTTTCTTTTTATACGGATCATTTGATCTGTTGAAAAGGAGGTTTTTCTATTTGATCGATGGATACATCCATTCCATTGAATCCATGGGCCTTGTGGACGGCCCCGGTATTCGCACGGTGGTGTTCTTTCAGGGCTGCCGCCTGCGCTGCCGCTACTGCCACAACCCCGACACCTGGGCCATGCGCAGCGGAAAAGAGCAGATCTTCACGCCTGAACAGCTGGTGAACAAGCTTCTCCGCTTCAAGCCGTATTTCGGCAACAACGGCGGCGTTACCTTTTCAGGCGGCGAGCCGATCCTGCAAAAGGACTTTTTATGTGAGGTCCTGCGCCTGTGCAAACACGCGGGCATCCACACCTGCATTGACACCGCAGGCTGCGGCTGCGGCGGCTACGAGGAAATTCTGGCCCATACTGACCTCGTCTTGCTGGACATCAAGCACTTCTCGCTGGATGGCTACCACAGCATCACGGGACAGTCTCCGCAGGAGTTTTTACAATTTCTCTCCGCCGTGCAAAACGCCGGCACCCCCCTTTGGATCCGCCATGTGGTGGTCCCCGGACTCACGGATTCCGACGCCCATCTGGAAGGGCTGCGCGCGTATCTGCATACGATCCGCAACATTCAGCGGGTGGAGCTGCTGCCCTACCACACGCTGGGTGTGAACAAGTATCATGCACTGGGTATCCCGTATTCCTTAGAGGATGTACCCGCCCTGCCGCCGGAAGCCTTGGCTGACTGGCAGCGGCGCTTTGACCGTGAATTCCATATTTAAATAAAATAGACAGGAGCGTATAACGATGCCTATTGATGTAAACTGCAGCGCCTGGAAGGGCTTTCGTACCGGCGAGTGGCGTCATCTCGTCAACGTGCGTAATTTCATTCAGAAGAACTACACCCCCTATGCCGGTGACGAGAGCTTTCTGGCCCCAACGTCCGAACGAACTCAGAAGGTTTGGGACAAGTCCCACGCCTTGATTTTAGAGGAGCTGCGCAAGGGGATCTTAGATGTGGAAACCGATGCCATCTCCGGCATCAACAACTTCGCTCCCGGCTATATTGACCGGGACAATGAGGTGATCGTCGGCCTGCAGACCGACGCTCCCCTGAAGCGCATCGTAAACCTGTACGGCGGTATGCGCATGGCCGAATCCGCTCTGGAGCAGTACGGCTACAAGCTGAACCCCGAAATTGAAAAGCATTTCAGAACCTACCGCAAGACCCACAACGACGGCGTGTTCGATGCCTATCCCCACCGCACCCGGGTGGCCCGTACCGTGGGCCTGCTCACCGGCCTGCCCGACGCTTACGGCCGTGGCCGCATCGTGGGTGACTACCGCCGTGTCCCCCTGTACGGCACTGATTTTCTGATTGAAGAGAAGAAAAAGGATCTGGACGCTCTGGACGGCGCTATGACCGACGAGCGTATCCGCCTGCGGGAAGAAGTGCAGATGCAGATCCGCGCTCTGCAGGAGATGGCCCTGATGGCCAAGGGCTACGGCTGTGACATCACCAAGCCCGCTGAGACCGCCCATGACGCTGTGCAGAGCCTGTACATGGCCTATCTCGCCGGAGTGAAGGAAAACAACGGCGCTGCCACCAGCCTGGGCCGCACCGCTACCTTCCTGGACATTTACATCCAGCGGGATCTGAACAACGGCACGCTGGACGAGTCCGGCGCGCAGGAGCTGATCGACCAGTTCATCATCAAGCTGCGGCTGGTGCGCCACCTGCGCACCCCGGAGTACAACGAGCTGTTCGGCGGCGATCCCACCTGGATCACTGAATCTCTGGGCGGCATGGGCATCGACGGCCGCACTCTGGTGACCCGCAACACTTTCCGCTATCTCCACACCCTCACCAATCTGGGCACCGCTCCCGAGCCCAACCTGACCGTTCTGTGGAGCCAGAACCTCCCCGACGCCTTCAAGCGCTACTGCGCCAAAATGAGCATTGACACCGACTCCATCCAGTACGAAAATGACGACATTATGCGCCCCATGTACGGCGACGACTACTGCATCGCCTGCTGCGTATCCGCTATGGCGGTAGGCAAGCAGATGCAGTTCTTCGGTGCCCGGGCCAACCTTGCCAAGAGCCTTCTGTACGCCATCAACGGCGGTGTGGACGAGAAGAAGGGCCTGCTGGTCATCCCCGAGATCCAGAAGGATGATGACGAGGTGCTGGACTATCCCAAGGTACTGGCAAACTACAAGAAGGTGCTCTCCTACGTTGCCGAGCTGTATGTGGACACCATCAACATCATCCACTTCATGCATGACAAATACGCCTACGAATCCAGCCAGATGGCCCTTCACGATACGCTGGTGGATCGTCTGGCCGCCTTCGGCGTGGCGGGTCTTTCCATCGCCGCCGACTCCCTCTCCGCCATCAAGTTCGCCAAGGTGAAGCCCGTCCGCAACGAAAACGGCATTGCGGTGGATTTCGTCACCGAGGGCGACTTCCCCAAGTACGGCAATGACGATGACCGGGTGGACGATATCGCCGTGGAGATCGTTTCCTACTTCTCTGCCGAGCTGAAAAAGCACGCGCTGTACCGGGGCGCCATTCACACGCTGTCCGCCCTGACCATCACCAGCAACGTGATGTACGGCAAAAAGACCGGCTCCACCCCTGACGGCCGCAAGGCGGGCGAACCCTTCGCCTCCGGCGCCAACCCCATGCACGGCCGGGATGAAAGCGGCGCGCTGGCCAGCCTGAACTCTGTAGCCAAGATCCCCTACCGGGCCGTGTGCCAGGACGGTGTTTCCAACACCTTCTCCATTGTGCCCAACGCACTGGGCAAGACCGCCGAGGAACGCCGCAGCAATCTGGTACAGATCCTGGACGGCTATTTCGTCCAGGGTGCACATCATCTGAATGTGAACGTGATGAACCGCGAGGTCCTGCTGGACGCTATGGAGCACCCGGAAAAGTATCCTACGCTGACCATCCGCGTGTCCGGCTACGCCGTGAACTTCAACCGCCTGAGCCGCGAGCAGCAGCTGGAGGTGGTCAAGCGCACCTTCCACGAATCCATGTAAGCACCTGCGTATTCCCGAATGTTTACAGCCCGCTGTTTTCAAACAGCGGGCTGTGTTTTATCTTTTTATTTGAGTACTACGCAGCTTTTCTGACCGGTTTCTGAAGCAAAATAGCCAAAACCCCCGGCGGCTGTTGAAACAGCCGCCGGGGTCTCTTTTACGATTGCAGTCTCCTTATTCCACGCCCCGGAAACGAGCCAAGAACTCCTTCGTCTCCTGCTGTTGGGGGGTGTCAAAGACCTGTGCCGGTGTGCCCTGTTCGCAGATCACGCCCTGATGCATGAACACCACCTGCGAGCTGACATCCCGGGCGAAGGCCATCTCGTGGGTCACCACCAGCATGGTCATGCCCTCCTGGGCCAGCGCCTGCATGACGTTCAGCACCTCGCCCACCATTTCCGGGTCCAGAGCGGAGGTAGGCTCATCGAACAGCAGCACCTCCGGGTCCATGGCCAGTGCCCGGGCAATGGACCCGGAGGTGGCAATGGCCACCCGCTGCTTCTGACCGCCGGAGATCTGCCGGGGCTTGGCGTTGATATAGGGGGCCATACCCACCTTTTCCAGATATTTCAGTGCCTGCTGCCGGGCCTCCTCCTTGCTGCGCTTGAGGACCTTCATCTGTCCCACCATGCAGTTTTTGAGGACTGACATATTGTTGAACAGGTTGAAGGACTGGAACACCATGCCCACGTGGCTGCGGTATTCCGGCTGGTTCACACCCCGGCCCACAACGTTCTTCCCGTGGTAGAGGATTTCTCCCGAGGAGGGGGTTTCCAGCAGGTTGATGCAGCGAAGCAGGGTGCTCTTGCCGGAGCCGGAAGCGCCGATGATGGAGGTGACGTCACCCTTTTTCACGGTGAAGTCAATATCCTTCAGCACCTCGTGGGTGCCGAAACTCTTGGACAGGTGGTTGACCTGCAAAATCAAATCGTCCATATCAGCGTTCTCCTCTGTTTCTTCCGTGTCTGACGTTTTGGTATTCCCGGTTCTGCTCATCGAAGGGGGTGCCTCTGTCCGGGTGGTTGTAGGTGCCGGCGGTCATGACCAGGGGGTCCACGGCCACCAGCTCATAGTCGCCCTTGCCGTCCATTCTCTTTTCCAGCCAGCGCAGCAGGAAGGAGGCGATCAGCGTCATG